>AMWB02006490.1_pt1 | contig 11630 bp, 11 predicted proteins | sample 200311 | NCBI WGS metagenome assembly AMWB02 (sample SAMN02737377, study PRJNA173069) | bioreactor metagenome | biome: anode biofilm in microbial fuel cells | place: USA: California | collected 2010-12-16 | reverse complement strand
CCCGTCAATGCTTCTGAGCAGAAGTAAGAGGATCTTAGTTTACATCCCTTATGGCTGGGGGCAAGTGAGTGAAAAGCATCTCCAAGATACCATGACCTGGGTGGAACAATTGCGTGATATAGCCTGGGTGCCTGCTAATGACAATAACTGCTACCGACCGTGGGAAGTGCTTCCTCGTTTCGACTTTGCCCGTCCTGAGGTTCCTTATTCGATACTGTCAGATGATCTGATAGAGGCAATCAGAGAGATAGGTATTAATTTTGGTGAAGGAATTCCGGAAGCACATTCAATAATACGGCTTCAGATGGAAGGTTCGAATGCGAATATCGATAGGTTGCTGGAGCTCGTGGACAATGCGGTTGATGAGGTTCAAGAGGATCCTGTCCAGAGCGGTCAACTTCGAGACTTATTATTTAACCATCCTTTTATTCCAGTCCCAATCGAGCATACAACTCCGGATCGATTATCGCGTGTTCCATTTTCGAGAATAGTCATGCATGCCGGCGCCGGGAAATTGAGACGAAGTGATTTGATGGGGTGGGTTGTTGCCAAAGAGAAGTACGACCATGATTCTAAGTTAATGGCGCTTTTAGATAAGATAGAGAATTTTTCGGAGAAGGAGCTACCATTTACAACTGATTTCAATCAGACCATTGGATTCCTCGAGTGGGTTTGGAAGGCAGAACCTGAAGCAGAAAAAGTTAGGTCCTATTTGCGCTCAGCTTATGACTATTGCATGAGCGATCTAGAGCGCATGGAAAGTAAGGAGGGAGTGAGGGAATTTATAGATAGCGCGAAAGTTTTTACCTCAAAAAAAAGGTGGGTTCCAGCTAAGCATTCTTACTACGACGATATACAGAAATCAGTTCTACGTGCCATGATCGCAGATGTTGAACTCGCCACTCCTGGACACCTTGGGAGTGATCACGCTACTGTCAAAGAAGTGGCCAAACTCCTAGCGCTAAAGCCCTTGTCCCACCGTATCCGCATAGAATGCCAATACGGTGACGACCTTTCAACTCCAGGCGAATGGAATGAACGCCTCATTCAGATATTTCGGGTTGTTCGAGGATTTCTAAATGCTGATTTCTCTTTTGAGGATGAAGACTCTGATAGTGAGCAATTCTCAAATGTGCGTCTTCGTAGGGTATCCGAGATCAGTAGAATTGTCTTTGATAACGAGCAAAGGGTTCATGAGAAAGATACCCATGCCAATTTTGAACCAGATAGGGGAGAAATTTTTGTCAAGGGGGAACTTGAAGACATTGCTCCGGAGTTGTGTGAAATCGTTGTAGATATCTTACAATTATCCCAGCGTGGTGAGTTGGTGGCTAAGATCACCCCGGCATTATTTGCACTTGGGAATGACAAAAGATTCTCTAAGATGCTCAGGAACTTGAAAGATTTTTGTGGCATAGATGATACTGATTCCGAACGTGAGGCAGAGGTTGCGCAGGAGCCCACATCTAGTATCGATGAATCAGTTGAGGATGAGCAACGACAGGAGCGGAGTAAGCGTCAGCCAAAACAAGATAGAGAAGAAGACACCATTGCTCAGAGACCCAGTAAAGTATATGAACAAACTAGTTCAAACGAAAGAGAAGACGAAGATCGTGCTTCTCCAGATAGGGGTTCTGCTCATCAGAAGAGTGAAACACGGGAAAGAAGACGACGTATCTCTCGTGTTGTGACCTATGTAGTGCCAAATGACGTCGAAGAAAGTATAGAAAGCAATGCCGAAATTGGAATACAGGATGACCAACAGATCCGCATTGGCGACGAAGGTGAAATGTGTGTCATGGAACTCGAAAAATCAGAGGGGCGCACACCTCATCGTATGCCCCGTAATCATCCAGGATATGACATCGAGTCCTATGGGGCTGAGCACGATGACGTCAGGTACATTGAAGTGAAAGCCATAGATGGTCCCTGGACTGACGTAGGGGTAGGGATTACTGACCGCCAGTACAAGGAGGCACAAAAGAAAGGTGATAGTTTTTGGCTTTACGTAGTAGAGAATACATCTTCAGAAGAGCCAATTGTGCATCGTTTTCAAAATCCAGTTTCTCTCATAGGTAGCTATCGATTTGACGCCAACTGGCGAGGCTTGGCCAAATCTTCTGCGGAAGGTATCTGGCCTGATGCCCCACTGCTCTCAGGTCAACCTGTTAAAGTTGATGGGGAAGATGCAGAGATAATCGAGGTGGTTAGGTATGGCAACGCTGATGCTGTAAGGGTGCGGTTCAAGAGCAGTGAAAATATCCAACTAATAATAGATCGACGTCGCATAGAACTACTAGGATAACTCTCATCGGAATTGGGATAAACAGCTGTGGCGCGCATGCTTCCAGAACTCACAGAAGAACAACTTGAGGGGCTTTCATCACGTGCTGAAGCGAAGTTTTATCGAGCTTGTCGAGATCAGTTAGATAAGACATATAATGTCCTCTATTCAATATCATGGATAGCACGTCATCCTGGAGCTCATGCATTGGATGGCGAAGCAGACTTCCTGATAGTCAGTCCTGCGAGTGGCCTTTTAGTAATAGAAGTCAAGGGCGGAGGGGTGTGCTTCGATGCACTGACAGGCAGCTGGACGTCAATTGATAGAAATGGTTTTGAACATCCGATAAAGAATCCATTTTCACAAGCCAGAAATGCTCGTTATTCTCTGATATCCAAGCTCAAAGAGCATCCTGATTGGAATAAGGTTGCACCAACTCGCTTAATTCTCGGTTACGGAGTATCTTTTCCAGATCTTCTTAACAAACAAAACCTACTTGGTCCTGATCGTCCCTCGACAATCATAGCAACAATTGACGATGTGAAGAATCTGGGGCAATGGGTTTGGAATGCTCTCCGCTGGTGGAAGAATGAGGACCATGGTGCTGTTCCACCGAACAAGAAATCTTTGACGATTATCGAACAGGTATTTGCTAAAAGCTTCAGAGTGAAGCCCTTGGCTGTGCAGCGGATCGATGAGGAAGAGAGAACCCGGATCACCTTGACGATGCAACAAGCCCGCATATTGAGAACTCTTGGTGCTCGCCGGCGCGTAGCGATCAAAGGTGGTGCTGGTACCGGAAAGACACTATTGGCAATGGAGAAATCCAGGCAACTCGCCGCAGAGGGCTATCGTACACTTCTCCTCTGTTACAATAGACCATTAGGCGAATACTTGAGACAATCCTGCAAAGACCATAAGCTGATTGAATCTGGCAGCTTTCATCAGTTCTGCGGTGACCGTATCAATTTGGCTACCAGGCAATACGGTCGAAGCTTTCTCTGGGAAGCGGAGCAGCTATACCCGGGGGCAGACAAGTACCAAGTACTGTTGCCATTCGCATTGGCACTGTCCCTCGAAGTGACAAGAGAAGTATTTGATGCCATTGTTCTTGATGAAGCTCAAGATTTTTTCAGTGAATACTGGTTGCCAATAGAGATGATGCTGGCGGACTCTGCTAATAGCCCTCTCTATGTATTTTACGATAATAATCAATCGATTTATCAGCGCCCGCCCGGAATACCCATCACACCCAATGAAGAATTCGAACTGACAATAAACTGCCGCAATACAAAGTTCATTCATGAGCTTGCGTACAGGTACTATCAAGGTTCATTCACCGACCCGCCCCCCATCAAAGGAGTACCGGTCAGAGTGCATCCCTCCAATGGAATAACTCAACAAGCTCGTGCCATATCTAGGATGGTTATCGAATTGATTCACGAGGACGGAATCTCACCAGAAGACATCGTGGTTCTCTCAGCTGATCCACTATCGAAATCATCCTTTCAGCAGGTAATCGAGCAATATCGCCTCCCGAAGGGGAGTTACTGGTTCTCTGACTCAATGCCCAGACCAAAAGCCGTGAGGCTTGACAGTGTACACCGTTTCAAAGGCATGGAAGCAGCGATCATATTTCTTTGGGGCTTTGATAGCTTAGATCTCCTCGATGCCCGTGAAGTGCTATATGTAGGCCTATCACGGGCTCGCTCTGAATTGCATCTGGTTGGCGGCAACGATTCATGCCAGCTGATATTATCTGGAGTTTAATGATCATTGCCAACGTTACGTGACAATCTAACCATTCTTGTACGCGCGACAGCTCTGCCCGACATTGAAAGCGGCCGAGGTCATGGTCAATATTCCTTCGCAAGCGGGGGAAAGGCCCTCGCCGATTCACACCGCATAGAGCTCCGCGGTTCCGGCTCATTCAAGGTCAAGGAGTATGATGGGTATCACGGCCGTAACCTAAAGGCTGGTGAGAAGATAGAGGTGGGGCCTAAGCAGTTACCGGTCTTCAGGCTTGGAAAGGGGCTACGGGAGAGGGTGATGCCCCAGCAATTTTATCCTCTTTGATAACAGGAAACTGAGTATGACGCGATATGCTATTATCTTAAGCGTTGAAGATTATTCTCATTTTGCACGTACTCCTTTTTGCCATGCTGATGCATCTTTACTATACAGCACTCTCACTGAAAGATGTGATTACGCTCAGCAGCATGTTCTTCTTTTGAACCTTTTGCCAGGAGATGGAGAAACACCCTCTCGTATTCTTGACCGGGTTGAAAAAGCCGTAAGCGGCTCAGTGTCTGGAGATACAATCCTATTCTATTTTGCCGGACATGGACATCAGACAAAGGAAAAGAAGACTTATTTAATCCTTCCAGATACGGTGCCAAATAAATATGAAAACACTGCACTGCCTCTCGATGATATCAGCAACTGTCTTAGGCTAGAAGATCGACCATGCTTTCGTATGTTTGATGCTTGTCATTCTGGCGCTGATGTACGGGATGGTATTATTCCTTTGAATCCCGGAGCGTTTGTCCGAGCCGTCACGCACGACCCAACAGGATGGGTAACCTTAGCTGCTTGTCGCGAGGATCAATATTCAGCCAGCGATCCCACTATAGGTCAAGGAATTTTTACCTATTACGTGTGTGACTTCATTATGAAGACAAAGTCTGACGAAGATATTATTCCCGAAATCTTAAAGGTTAGTATCGTAGATCAAATTTATGACCATGCAAAAAGGCTTGGAAACATCCAAACACTGACATTAAATGCGTCCATTTCAGGTAATATATCACTTGCCACGAGAAGAACTGACATTTCGGGTAAGCCGATTGGTGACGACAAGACTAGCGAAGAGATTAAGTTGCAGGAACGAATTGCAAAACTCAGAGATATAAAAGACATTATCACAGCCGATTATCTTGGGCAAACTTTAGAAAATCTTCTCGACTCTGTCCGTAAAGAACTTGAAGACAATCTAAGCTTGATGTCAAATATTTCAGTAGGTTCACCGATGTCAGCATCTAATATTCCAGACGGGATGCATCGTGAGGTTGTTATTCTTGCGAGGCGTCAAGGCCTAGACTCCAGACATAATCTAGTTCGATGGGAAGAAGAGATCGAAGATCCCCAGCCTTTTTGGGGTAGTGCAGCCGTCCTCGCATCATTGTTTCCGAGGAGGAAACGTAAGCATGTCAATTTTGATATTTGGCAAGAGGACACAATGCCTGACTCAGCAGCTGTAATTGAGTTAGCTGGTGATGGGCGTTGTATACCACACGTAAATGTCTTAGTGTATGTTATACCTCTACAGGTCACAGCTTTTTTACTTGTTTCCGCATTCCGCCGCGAATGGCCTCCAAATGAGGATGTTCTTGAGCTAATTTCTCACTCGCATACCAGACTAAAGCCTGAAGATACCCCAGAACGTGCTCGGAACCTTGCGCCTTTAGCAATCAAACAAATTGATGAGAAATTGAACCAATATGTGACTAATCGAGTCAAAGGGCTTGAAAAGGAATTACGTTAGAAAATAGCGTTTATTACTGCCTAATCCTGAATTCCCTTTAGGAGTAAAGAATGATAGAGCATCTCTCAACAGTCGTCACTGGAGTGAAAACTGCAACAGATATCGTAAAGACAATACTTGAAATCAACAAAGACAAGAAAATCGAAGACAAAGCAATCGAGCTTAGAAATGTCATCATTTCTTTGCAAAACAATCTACTGCAGGTTCAGTTAGACCAACAATCACTAATGGAGAGCAATAACACACTTGAGAGGAAATTGGTCGAATACGAGAGTTGGGATGCTGAGAGAAGAAATTATGAGCTCAAAGAAGTCTCTAAGGGAGTTTTTGTCTATGCAAGCAAACCGGCTGGAGAGAAAACCGACCCTTCGCACTGGCTATGTCAGAATTGCTTTCACAAGAGAGAAAAATCTATACTGCAGCTCCGTGTACAAAACGAACTCGGTAGCTGGTATGTTTGCCACAATTGTGACAAGGAAATCGATCTCCCTTCATGAACGGATTTCAGCAAGTGTAANNCAAATTTTAATTACTTTTGATAATTGACCGATAGCCCAATCCATGTGGCGATGTACACCGTCATTGTCAACCAGGCGACAATTTCATGTAGAAGCAAGCTCGCCGTAAATTTGATAATCTTACTTCATGAATTATAGGAATCACAAATGGCCCGTTACGAGAGATTCGAAAGTGGTTTCAAGTGCCCGGAATGTGGAATAAAAGGTGTCGCCACTTGGGAAGAATATGAAAATCCAGTTCATGCAGGGGGCGTTCTCACTAGTAGACTTAAGTCGGTATCAGTCGGATTTTCCTTAGGAAAGCAAAATGCGAAAAGAAGAGAATACGAAATATTGTGTGATAATTGTAATGGGTCTTTCGTAATCAAAGAAAGAAATTAGGACTCGTGTCAGATTTGACGGCGATTGAGAAACGTAAGCTAGAACGAGCTTTAGGAATGGGCGGTGGATATGTACTCGGCTTCTCCAACCGAACTTTCGCTGAATTCTTTCATGATAGCATAGGCATTGATATCTACGACACGAAGTATGACTACGGAAGCGGCTCCAAGGCCAATAGGATGAGGGCTTTTTGGGAGCGGGAGAGTAATTATTCTGTAGGTAAAGTATTAGGATTGCTCTTCAAGGAATGGGATGAGTTCAAAGGATACGATTCTCCACCAGAGCCTCCGGAAGAGTGCTTAAGCATTGCCAGTCGGCTCCAAGGATGTGCTCCTGTGGCTGACATTGGTGCCGTCGCTGCTAATCTTAATGACGAGGGCTTTGAGACGTTGGCCCGCTCCGTGCGAGAATGCATTGATCGGAATGAGCCGGAGACCGGTCTTGACCGTTTACATACTTTCCTCGTTAAGTATTTTCGAGCCTTGTGCGCAAGACGAGGCATCGGGATTAGCTTAGAGAAGCCATTGCACAGCCTTGTCGGTGAATATGTCAAGACGCTGAAGAACGAAGGGCTTATTGAATCTGACATGACCGAACGAATATTGAAATCGACAATCTCGGTCATGGAGGCGTTTAATCGAGTTCGCAACGAGCAGAGTTTTGCGCATGACAACCGAGTGCTCAACTACAACGAAAGTCTGCTGATCTTCAGCCATGTTACCAGCTCCATCAAGTTTATTGAAGCAATCGAAATGAAGATGGCAACCGAATCCATGGTCAAGCCTGACAAGGATGACGAAGTTCCTTTCCGATAAGACCTACGTCAGACACGGACGCATAGGCAGGCATCTTCGGTCATTTAACAGTTACCGTAGTCGCTATTTCAAACAGATACAAGCATGGACTTCACTTCAATCATCGGAAAATACGGTGCGGCCATAATTGCTGTTGTCGGTACATTGCTCGGGGTAGTCGTCTCGCAATTTTCCACGTGGCTGATGAAACGGACTGAATTCAAGAATAAGCTAAAAATGAAGAGATTCGATCTCGCAGTTGAGTTCGAAAAGAGAAACCTGATCGAGCCGGTGCTCCTATTCCTTGAATCTGACCTTAGACTGACGACCAGAATGTACGCTAAGGGATTAGAGATCGAGGAATCTAAAATCGATGAACGACTCAGTGAACATATACTGGACATGTCCATGGCCTCCGCCAGGGTAATGACATATGGAGATGACGCTTTAACTGCAAAATTCGAAGAGTTCACAAGAAAGAGACTTGATGTCGGTTTCAGGGCTATAAATAAGGAACTGAAAGACATGCGCGTCGCGAATGAAAATCTCAATGAGGCACAATCATTAGCGTCCGAGATTATCTCTATGCTAAAGAACAGACTGAGCAAGATGGAAAGCTGATTTCAGCGGATGGACCATCCAATCATCTGGATGGGCACCATGACTGACACGAAAACCACTCTCGATATCGAGTATCATCTCACCAAAGAGATAGATGACGCTCTGGAGATATTCTGAAAGGGGGAGCCGCAGCATGAGTGGACCCGTAAACGCCTCATCACATTTGCGGTCAGCCATGGGCTCAGGGAGATTCTCGGGCACCATCCACGGAAAAAGGCCAGGATCTCCGGCGGTTTCAATCGGCTTTTGCCTGAGAATATCAGAGGGGAGCCGATTGTGATCGTGGACATCTCTCTGGGTGGTATCAGGTTCAGGGCGGAACAGCCCAATATGTTCAGGATGAATGAGGTCCTTGAGATAGACTTCGATCTGGATGATTCTGAACTGCTGAGAGGCAGGTAAGTAATGATCACGCACCCGATGGGGGACTAGGTGGTCACTGAGTTCTGTGAGGTTGATGATGGTTACCACAGGGCGTCATCAGACGCGATCGAGGAATATTTGGTGGCGAAAGATTGAAAGAATACTCTAATTTTGAGACGTTGTTTTGTTAATTGTCATTGTGCCGGAAAACGACCACATTATGATTGCAATCCCAAAAGTCAGAACTGATTGACGCATTAATGATTGATAAGAAGTAGATATGTGCCAGTACTTAGCAAATAACATTTGTCGATCAAAATATTGAGGAAGATAGGTAAAATGGGCAAAAAGAATAAATCTGGGCGCCTTGAGATGGCAGAAGTCAATAAGGTATTCGACATCCTCAACAATGAGTCGGATTTCATTGGGGTCCTGATTGGCACTAGTTTTCTTGATGTGTCTCTGGAAAATTTGCTCAGGAGCAAATTTCGCAAAAAATCAAGTATAGTAGACGAACTCCTCAACCCTAACAAAGGGATATTGGGAAACATAGGTGGGCGAGCTGCAATTTCTTACTCTTTAGAACTTATCTCTAAAAGCGATTACCAGGACCTTATCACCATTCTGAACATCAGGAACATGTTTGCCCATAAGCCTCGCATGCTTGATTTTAGTGATGATGATGTAATCGTTTATTGCAAGAAATTGAAAGCTCCAGATCAGGTCACGACACCAGAAACAGTTGAATTGTATAAACTGCCCCGGCCAAGATTCTTCATCGCGATTGCCATGCTATGGGCACGTATCGGCCTTAAAGAGGCAGAACTTTCACAGACACTGACGCCATTGGCTGCTGCATTAGCAGGGTATGAACTTAGTGATTAAGGTTCTTGATGGCGAACAGAAGCTGACTTGGGCATTTCTCTTTCCGCAGTATACAAGTCCCTATATTTCCCATTGAAGTGGTCTAATTTTTTAGCCGAGTTCGAATATACGGAAATCCGGTTGCGTTGCAAACTTTCTATGACAGATATCAATCCCTCCATATCGTATGCAGTCCGATCTCCTCGGTTTTCTCCAAACGGCGCATCTCAAAAGTGTTCCCTTTATGGAACAGGACGCATTCCTGTGTGATTGTATCGCAGAACTCACAGGTGTAGCTTATCTTTATCTCGACGCCACGGCCGCAAGAACTCATCCTGTCTTTGACTGATCTTTGACAGTATGATTTAGAATCTACATCAATAACAGCAACATAGAAAGACGACCTACTGCCTTGGCACTACCTCGGATTAATTCTGATGAGAACGCCTGCCGACTACAGTTCACGGATGGTCGGCGGTAGCGCGACGCCGACGGCCTGGAACGTCTTCCCGCAGGTGCCGAGACATTGGCTTCGGACGGCAAGCCGCTTGCCGTTTTCCTCGATGACCGTCTCCTGCAGGGCCTTCAGGTCCTGCTTGATGTCCGACCACTCGAGCGTGTGGCCTGCGGCCTCGAGCCTTCGTGCCAGCTCTTTTCTCAACACCAGCGCCAGGAAGCTGCAAAACACATGACCTCGGATAGTCCTGTCCCTCTGATGAAAAACCGGCCTCGTTTCAAAGGTGGACTTCATGTCTCTGAAAGCATATTCCACCTGCCAAAGCTCTTTGTATTTGAGAGCAATGTTCGCGGCCGAAAGCTTCATATTGGTGCGAAGCACCCATTTGCCGTCGAACTTTGCCTCTTCCTCCACTTTGTTCATATCGATCGAGATACTCTCGCGATCCACTTTCAGGTATTTCCGATATCCCTTGTTGCCCACAAGCTTTTTGGCGCCTCTTTTGAGCTGCTCCTCAAGCGACTGGATGATGGCCGCCCGGTCTTGAGCATCCTTTCTGGCTTGTTTGGGATTGAGGCAGACAATATATCGCTTGTCACCCACCCAGACCTCTTTGACCTTGAGCGGAGAAGGATCCTTGGAGGTTTTGCCTTCGGGATGCACCTCATGATATCTCCCGGCTCGGGAAAGCACCTCCTCTGTCACCTCCTTCACTTTCCGCATCCTTTCACCCAGAATGTAAGGGATGGTATTCTCCGGGCTTTCCAGGACCTGAAGGGTATCCCGGCTGATCATCCCCCGATCTGCGACGATGCAAAACTTGACCACGTGGAAGCGCTTCCTGATCCGCTCGACCACCGGCAGCAGCGTTTTCACATCGGTCGTATTCCCCGGCCACATTTCGCAGCAAAGAGGCGTGCCGTTATCATCGAGGACCACCCCTACGATCATCTGGTTCAAATCCGGACGATGGTCCTTACTGAAACCTTTCTCACCCAGCGTCTGTCCTCCGTCTCCTTCAAAATAGATGGAGGTGGTATCAAAAAAGACCAGGTTGAGCCCGTTGAACAGATGGCGGTTGTGCAGGAACATGGCCTCTTCCACCCGGTCCTTGGTGCAGCGGGGCGAAAAAGGGGTGGCCCCGGTCTGATCCTCGATCTCCTCGCCAAGGAAGCTCATGGCGCGATAAAGGTGATGAAGCGAGAGGCCCTCAACTCCTTCAATGCGGTAGTCCCTCCGCCACTTGTCGCAGAACCGGTCGGAGCCGCTCACCATGAGCCGGTGAAGTACCGTGAGGAATATGGCTCGCTCCACATCGAAGCAGAAGGACCTCCCCTTAAGCACCTGGCCGAGTATCTTCGAGAGTCCGAGCTCTTTCCACAATCTCTCGAAAATCAAGGCGGGTCCAATCTTCTTGGTCTCGACGCCGGGCTCGCTTTTGCCCGAAAGAACGAGCAGCACTTTCTCGGAATAGCGGGCAAGAGACCTCACCAGAGTTTCGATATCGCCCTTTTCGTTCAAGCGATCCAGGCGGCCGATGGTGCTGATCACTCGTTGCACGACTTTACCCGCGACTTTTCGGTTCTCAACGATTTGCAGGTACTGATTGTTACCGGATTTTTTGATCCGTACGAACATGGGAGCATCTCCTCATCAGGACACTCCCATGATAGCCTAAATGATATTGATAAATCAAGGCATAATTGCACCTATTGTGGCACTACCGTTTTGGGCTTTTGAAAAAACGACCTAGCATTCATGCGGGTTTGCGAGCAGTGACCCCATGGTCACTGTCAAAGATCAG
>AMWB02016953.1_pt1 | contig 11638 bp, 9 predicted proteins | sample 200311 | NCBI WGS metagenome assembly AMWB02 (sample SAMN02737377, study PRJNA173069) | bioreactor metagenome | biome: anode biofilm in microbial fuel cells | place: USA: California | collected 2010-12-16 | reverse complement strand
AACTGCTGTTTTTGTGGCTTCCGACGCGATGGCTCTGGAAGTAATGGCGGTAGCGCGCGAACTGGGTAAGAATATTCCGGATGATTTATCGATCGTGGGTTTCGATGATAACCCTTCAGGGCTTTATGGTCCGGTGGGTTTAACGACAGTGCGCCAACCGCTGATTCGCATGGCCGAAGAAAGCGTTAAAGAATTGAATCGCCTGATCGGTTTAACTAAAAAAACAACTAAAAAGATCCTGTTGCCCGCGGAATTAGTGATCCGGGAGTCCTGTAAACCCTTTTCCGCCGAGTAAGCTACCAGGTCAATGGTCTGGCTTCCTTTAGCCAAAGCCATAAGCTCTTCCTACAACCCATTGTGGATTGCGACTAATGTTTACCCCATATCTTGTAAAACTTTTTGTTGACAATGTTAAACGCTTTTGTTATATTGCTTAAGTAATTTGTTATTAATCCCCCATATTATTCGAGGTGAAAAATGGAATTAAAGTTGACTCCCAACGCCATCAAGGTTTTGGAGCGTAGATATCTGCGCAAAGACCAGGACGGCAAGCTCATCGAAACTCCGGAACAGTTATTCACCAGGGTTGCCAGCGCCATAGCTATTGCTGATAAAGAGTATGGCTCAAGCGATGAGCAGATCAAAGTTCTGCAGGATTCGTTTTTCAAGATGATGGCGAATTTAGAGTTTTTGCCGAATTCGCCGTGCCTGATGAATGCCGGTAAAGAGTTGGGACAGCTTTCTGCCTGCTTTACGCTTCCCATTGAAGATTCCATGGAATCCATTTTTGAAACTTTAAAGATCACCAGCCTTATCCATAAATCCGGAGGCGGAACAGGATTTAACTTTTCCCGCCTGCGCCCCAAAAACGCGGTAGTTAAAACTACCGGCGGGGTAGCCTCGGGCCCCATTTCATTCATGCGGGTTTATGATGCGGCTACCGAAGCCGTTAAGCAGGGAGGGACCCGCCGCGGCGCCAATATGGGTATTCTGCGCGTGGATCATCCGGATATTATGGAGTTTATTACCTGCAAAGAAAACAATAACCATATTACTAATTTTAATATTTCCGTAGCGATTACCGACGAATTTATGCGCCGGTTGAGCAAGGGCGAAGATTATGATCTGATCGATCCGCACACGCATAAGCCTGTGCAGAGAATTAACAGTAAGGAAGTTTTTAATTTAATCGTTAAACAGGCGCATAAGAACGGGGAGCCCGGGATTATTTTTATTGACCGGATCAACCAATATAACCCTACTCCTAAGCTGGGTATGATCGAAAGCACTAATCCTTGCGGAGAGCAGCCTTTATTGCCTTATGAAAGCTGCGATTTAGGTTCGATTAATCTGGACCAAATGTGTAAAAAGTCAGGTTCGCGTTGTGAAATTAACTGGGAGAGGTTAAAAGAAGTAACTGCTTTAGCGGTCCACTTTCTGGATAATTTAATCGATGTGAATAAGTTTCCGCTTCCGGAAATCGAGAATGCCACTAAAGCTACCCGTAAAATCGGCCTGGGGGTTATGGGTTGGGCCAGTTTATTGATCCGCTTGAACATTCCTTATAATAGCGAAGAAGCGGTAGCCCTGGCGGAAAAAGTAATGTCATTTATTCTGGACGCGGCAAATAAAAAGTCCCTGGAATTGGGTAAAGAAAAAGGAGTTTTTCCGGCATTTAAAGACAGTATCTACGACCGTAAAGACGGATCAACCAGAATGCGCAACGCTACTTTAACCACCATTGCCCCGACCGGCACGATCAGCATTATCGCCGGGCCTTGCTCTTCAGGGGTGGAGCCGCTGTTTGCGTTATCGTACCATCGCAGTGTTATGGATAATGATAAGCTGGTTGAAGTTGAGCCGTTATTCGAACAGGTTGCCCGCGAAAGAGGTTTTTACAGCAGCCAGCTGATGGAAAAGATCGCTCAGAACGCTTCGATTAAAGATATCAAAGAGATTCCCGAAGATGTGCGGAGGGTTTTCGTCACCTCCCATGATATTGCTCCGGAATGGCATGTGCGGATGCAGGCGGCTTTCCAGAAATATGTGCATAATGCCACCAGTAAAACCATCAATTTCCCCCATGAAGCAACCATGGAAGAAGTACGTAAAGCTTATGTTCTGGCTTTTGACGCTAATTGCAAAGGTATCACTATCTACCGTGACCGCAGCCGCGAAGAGCAGGTATTGAATGTCGGCAAACCCAAAGAGAAGCAGGAAACAAAAGGCATGTATGAACTTAAGAAAGAGATCGCGCCGCGCCCGCGTCCGGAAGTAATTATTGGTACGACGACCAAGGTGTCCACCGGCTGCGGTAATTTATATGTAACAATTAATATTGATGAAGACGGAAAGCCGTTTGAGTTGTTTACCCAGATGGGTAAAGCCGGCGGATGCGCCGCCAGCCAGTTGGAAGCAACCGGCAGGCTGGTTTCTTTGGCCTTCCGCGCCAATATCGAAGTGAAATCGATTATTGAGCAGCTGCGTAATATTCGTTGTCCTTCTCCTTCCTGGGAAAAAGGGCAAAGGATATTTTCTTGTGCGGATGCGATTGCCCGGGTTATCGAGCGCCGCCTGGTAAATGTCCAGCCGGCGGTAGCAATGCCTGAAACGGTAACCATCCCCATGAAGCATTCTCATGATGACCAGCTGCAGTCTAGCGACCTGGATGACCAGGTTAATATCGTCGGCATGTGTCCCGACTGCGGGGGGGCCTTACGCCATGAGGAAGGTTGCGTTAAATGTCATGGTTGCGGCTACTCTAAGTGCTAATTTAGTTTTACCAGTCATAAATTAGGGACAGCGGCTGTTTTAAAAAAACAACCGCTGTCCCTAATTATTTTACTACTTCATATGGATAATTTTAAAGTTATCGTTATCGGCGCCGGCCATGCTGGCATTGAGGCCAGTTTGGCTTGTGCCCGGATGGGCCTGAAAACCCTGGTAATTACTTTAGATGCCGATTCTATAGGCCGGATGAGCTGTAATCCGGCTATCGGCGGGATAGGTAAGGGGCAATTGGTAAAAGACCTGGATGCTTTGGGCGGGCAAATGGGGCTTGCGGCAGATGCCTGCGCGATCCAATTCCGCATTCTTAACTCTTCCCGGGGGGCGGCAGTGCAATCATCCCGGGCGCAGATTGATATGCTTAAATACAGCCGTTATATGCGCAAACGGCTTTTAAGCCAAAAGAACCTTGTTATTAAGGAGGCAGAAGCGCTTGAGCTGGTAATTCAGGGCAAAGAAGTTACCGGAGTAGTTACGGATAAAGGCGTTTTATCCGCCAAATGCGTAATTATCTGCCCGGGAACATTTCTAAACGGATTAATTCATGTGGGCTTGAAACATTTTAGCGGCGGCAGGATCAATGAACGCGCTTGTTTAGCCCTGGCGGATAATTTAAAAAAACTAGGGTTTGACCTCCTGCGTTTTAAAACCGGGACTTGCCCGCGCCTGGATAAAAATACAATTAACTATTTAAATCTTATTAAGCAGGAAGGAGACCGTTTCTCCAGGCCGTTTTCATTTTCAACTAAAACCGTAAAACGCAGACAGGTTCCTTGCTACATAACTTATACCAATAAAAAAACCCACCAGATTATCCGGGATAATTTAGACCGTTCTCCGCTTTACTCCGGTAAAATTAAATCCACCGGAGTCCGCTATTGCCCTTCTATCGAAGATAAGATCGTTAAATTCTCCGATAAAGAAAGGCACCAGGTTTTTTTAGAGCCGCAAGGTTTAGGGGTAAAGGATATCTATCCTAACGGTATATCCACAAGCCTGCCGGAAGATGTGCAGCTTGAGTTGCTGCATTCGATTCCCGGTTTGGAAAAGGCCAGGGTTTTACGTTTCGGCTATGGTATCGAGCATGTAGTTGTGGATCCCACCCAGCTTTATCCGACCTTAGAAACAAAATTAATAAAAAATTTGTATTTAGCCGGCCAGATTAACGGCACGACCGGTTATGAAGAAGCGGCGGCGCAAGGCCTGTTGGCCGGAATTAACGCGGCTTTGCGCGTAAAAAACCGGGAGCCGTTTATTTTAGACCGCACTTCAAGCTACATCGGCGTATTAATCGATGATTTAACAACTAAAGGCACGCTTGAGCCATACCGCATGTTTACCTCGCGGGTAGAATACCGTTTGATTATCCGTGAGGATAATGCGGATCTACGTTTGGCCAAGATTGGTTTTGAGTTGGGCCTGGTAAGCCGCCAAGACTACCGGCGTACGGAAAAGAAGATAAAAGGCATTAAAGAAGGGCGTATTTTTTTGAAGAAAACGCGCCTTAAGCCGACAAAAACAGTGAATGCAAAATTAGCCCGGCTGGGCTGTGCCGCTGTTAAGGCAGCGGTTACCTTGGAGGAGTTGTTGAAACGGCCGCAGGTAACAACTAAGGATTTAAATACGTTGCATAAGTTAAAACCGGGTATCCCGGAATCGGCTTGGCAGCAGATAGAAATCGAGGTTTAATATGCTGGTTTTATTCAGCGGCAATTTAAGGACGTGGAGAAATTCGAACACCTGGAAAAGATTAAGCTGCCGCCGGATTTCGATTACAGCGGTTTAAGCGGTATTTCCCGGGAGATCCGGGAGAAACTGGCTAGATTTAAGCCGATTAATTTAGGCCAGGCTTCACGTATTTCAGGGGTGACTCCGGTGGCGATATCTTTATTAATGGTTTATTTAAGGAAAAATAATGGGCAGGCATAGAAATTATTTATCTTTAAAGCGGTTTTGCCTAAAGGAGGGGATTGATCTTTTCGGGGTGGCGGATATCAGCCAAATAAAAGATGAATTTAAAATTTCCCCTAAGACCCTGCAAAGTTTAGACCGGGCGATCTGTTTAGGTTCGATGCTTTCAGCAACCGTACTTTCAGAAATAGAAACAATGCCTACCAAACTGTATTTCCATCATTATAAGATAGTCAATTCCTTTTTGGACAGCGTCGCCTTAAAGATGTGTAATATAATCCAAAAAAAAGGATTCCTAGCTTTACCTATCCCGGCTACCCAGATTATTGATTGGGAGAAGAATACCGCGCATCTTTCGCATCGGAAGCTGGGGGTTTTAGCCGGCTTGGGGTGGATTGGCAGAAATAATCTTTTAGTGAATGAAAAATTAGGTAGCCGTTTCCGTCTGGTCTCGGTGCTTACCAATATACCGCTTAAGGTGGACGGGCCCGGTAAAAAAGATTGTGGGGAATGCCGGGTTTGTGTTAAGATGTGTCCGGCGGGAGCGATCAAGGAGAGTTTTGAGGATTTTGATCATGATCAGTGTTTTGCCAAGCTTAAAAGTTTTCAGGGGCAACGCCAGGTAGAGCAGTTTGTTTGCGGGGTTTGCATCAACGCCTGTCCGGGGAAAACAAAGTGAAAGAAAAAATTTTAATTGTCGAAGACGATAAAGATATTATTAAGATACTGGAATATAACCTTAAGAAAGAAGGCTTCCGGGTACTGGACGCCCGGGATGGAGAAGATGCATTAGATTTAGCGGTTCGCGAGCATCCGGATTTAATCATTTTGGATTTAATGTTGCCGGGAGTAGACGGATTGGAGGTTTGTAAGAGCCTAAAGAAAGAAGGGAAAACTAGCTTAATACCGGTAATAATGCTTACAGCAAAAGGTCAGGAATCGGATAAGGTTATCGGTTTGGAGCTGGGGGCAGACGATTATATTACTAAGCCTTTTAGTCCTCGCGAACTGATTGCCCGGATCAAAGCAGTATTACGCCGGGCTACCGATAAAGATAAACCACCGGAAATCTTTGTGGCGAATGAATTAAAGATTGATTTTGCCCGGATATCTGTTACAGTCAGAGATAAGTCGGTAGAGCTTACGGCCAAAGAATTTGAGCTTTTAAAAACTCTGATTAAAGCTAAGGGTAGGGTTTTATCGCGGGATTATTTATTGGATACGATTTGGGGTTTTGATCATGCTATCGAAATTCAAACCCGTACGGTAGATGTGCATATTCTAACTTTACGTAAAAAACTAAAGTCAGCGGCTAAGATGATTGCTACGGTTAAGAGTTACGGGTATAAATTTATAATAGACGAGGAATAATTGAGTAGATGCTGATATTGGTGCTATTAATTTTGATCATGGGTGTGGGGGTTGGTTGGTCTATCGGTGCAAATGATGCAGCTAATTCCCTGGGCGCAGCAGTAGGCTCAAAAGTTTTGAAATTGTATCAAGCAATCATTCTGATTGTTATTTTTGGATTTTTAGGAGCCTATCTGCAAGGGGCTCATGTAACTAAAACAATCGGCAAGGGAATTGTCCCCTTGGATCAATTAGATCAGCAAGTCGCAATTTATCTGGCTTTAGTTGCTTCTTTTGCCGCCTGTATGTGGGTGGTCTTGGCTACTTATTGGAAAATGCCGATTTCAACCAGCCATTCAATTGTGGGTGCGGTAGCCGGGGCAGGTTGGGCGCTCGGAGCTCCGGTTAAATGGAAGATGCTTTTAGATATATTTGCTTGCTGGGTTTTTACTCCCCTGGGCGCAGCGATTCTGGGTTATATTTTCTTTATCGTTTTACAAAACCTATTCTATCGATTGGTTCCGCGTAAATTTATTAAACCCGTTGTTTTTTTTCTGATTATTGCTAGCGGCTGTTATGTTGCTTACACTTGGGGCGCTAATGATGTAGCTAATGCGACCGGGGTTATCTCGGGGGTAGGAGTATTAACCCCTAAAATGAGTGTGGTTTTCGGAGGTTTAGCCATCGTTCTTGGTATTATGACCTGGGGATATAAAGTGATTGAAACAGTTGGTTCAGAGATCACCCGGTTGCTACCGATTATGGCGCTTTCGGCTCAGCTAGCTAGTGCTGTGAATGTGCATATTTATACCGTATGTGGTATACCGGTCTCGACCAGCCATTCGATTGTGGGGGCGATTTGTGGCGTGGGACTAGTTCGCGGGATGCGGGTGCTTAATTTTCGAATTATGCGGGATATGGTTTTGTGCTGGCTGGCCACGCCATTTATTTCCGGAATAATTAGTTTATTTGTATTAAAGGGGCTTAAACTTTTTATCAAAATTTAAAATAAGGGGGATAGTAAAATGAAAGAAACAAGAAATATCCTGGGGTGGCTAGGGATGGCCGAGGAACAGTCCATTTTGCTTGATTCTAAAAAACACGTTGAAGAGACATATAAAACCGTGGCTTTTTTTGCCGAAGCGGTCCGGTGTTTTATCAAGGGAGATCTTGCCGCTAAATCACAGGCGATTGAGAATGTCGGCAAAAGCGAGCACCAGGCGGATATTTTACGTTCTAAAATGATCAATGGGCTCTCGGAAGGCATGCTTTTACCCCCGGATAGAGAGGACTTGATGCATTTTGTAAAAACCCTGGATAAAATTGCCGATTGGACTAATGGGGCGGCTAGGCTTTTAGGGTTTATTGAACTGAAGCTTCCGGAAAGCGTATTAAAGAATATTTCTGCCGGCACGGATTTGATTGTCGCTTCAGTGACTAAATTGCAAGAATCGATTATCGCATTAACCAAGAATGAATTAAAAAATGCCATCGCTTTAAGTGCTGAGATTGATCAACTCGAGCATCAAGCGGATGATCAGAAGAAAGTGACAGTAGAATCAATCATTCATGCCAAGCTTGAACCGGTTAGTCTTCTGTTAACCTACCAACTGGCGGAGTATTTAGAGGGGGTTACCGATAAGATCGAGGATTGTGCCGATTTTGTTAAGGTTATGGCGATTAAATCAAAATAATGAAAATTAGCTTTAAAGCCAAGTTAATTTTTTCATATTTTTTTGTAGTTCTTATTTCATTCAGCTTCGTCGCGTTCTTCCTTGACCGTAACCTGGAAGATAATTCTTTAAAGGAAATAAAATCTTCTTTATTGAACCAGGCTAGTTTGGTTGAGGGTCAAATTACCACTCCCGCATTATTATTTGCTAATTCCGCCGCTTTAGACAGATTTAGTAAAGATATCAGCGCTAAGATCCAATCGCGGATTACCATAATCGGACTTGACGGCAAGGTCTTGGCCGATTCGGGCGTTCCCTTCGCAAAATTATCTAGTCTTGAGAATCATCTTAACCGGCCAGAGGTGGTCCAGGCTTTAAACGACCAGGTCGGACAACAGATCAGATATTCTTCTACCTTAAAAATAGATATGTTGTATCTGGCGGTACCGATTAAGGAGGATAACCTTAATCGTGGCATTTTGAGGCTGGCTTTACCACTAACCAGCGTACAGAAGGTATTATTCGCAGTTAGAAGGACGATTATTCTGGGTCTATTTTTTTCACTGGGGCTAGCTTTTGTTTTAGGTTCAGTCCTGGCCCAAGCAGTAATCCATCCGATTAACCGTATAATCCAGGCTTCTTTAAAATTTGCCCAGGGTGATTTTTCACGCCGCATATTTTCTAGTTCCAAAGATGAAATAGGAATACTGGCTGCTACTTTAAACAACATGGCGCAGGATATCGAAGAAAAAATCCGCGAGATCGCCACCCAAAGCCAGCGTTTGAAGGTAATTTTTAACAGTATGATCGAGGGAGTAATTGTTACTGATTCTAACTCCAGAATAATTTCTATTAATCAAGCTATTGAGGGGTTATTTGGAATAAGCAAATCTACTACAGAAGGGAAATTCTTCCTGGAAGGAATCCGTAACAGCGATATTTCTGAAGTAATTACCCGGGTGGTTAGGAGTGCGCAATTTGTTTCTCGGGAAATAACATTGGTAATGCCTATTCAAAAGATTCTTGAGGTTAATGTTTCTCCGGTTTTCGAGAAAGATGAAGTAATTGGAACGGTCGCGGTAATTCATGATATCACTCAGATTAGGCGCCTAGAGACGATGCGTCAAGATTTTGTTGCCAATGTTTCTCATGAATTAAAGACTCCACTTACTTCCATTAAGGGGTTTGTGGAAACGCTTCTAGAGGGGGCGCTGGAAGATAAAGAAAATAACCTGAATTTCCTTAAAATAATCGATACCCATGTTGATCGCTTAAACGCATTAATTAATGACCTGTTGGATCTTTCTACTATTGAATCCAAAGATGTGGTGCTGGCTAAAGATAAATTTAATCTGGCCGTTTTAACAGAAGAAGTAGTCACCGGGTTTAAATCCCTGGCTAAAACCAAGGGGATTAAACTTTTTTACGAACTCCCAGCAGAGACGCAGATCGTTGCCGATAAAAGTAAAATTGAACAGGTGTTTGCCAATTTGATTAACAATGCCATAAAATATAATAAAGATAACGGTTCGGTACGTATTTATCTTGAAGAGTCACAGGAAAAATTAAAAGTTATCGTGGAAGATTCAGGGTGCGGTATACCAGTGAAGGATCTCCCGCGCATCTTTGAGCGTTTTTACCGGGTAGATAAAGCGCGCTCACGCGAATTAGGCGGTACTGGCCTGGGACTGTCTATTGTTAAACATATTATCGAACTCCATGGAGGCTCCGTAGGCGTAGAAAGCACCGAAGGCTTTGGCTCTAAATTCTGGTTTATGCTCCCTAAATAAATTCTAAATAACAATATCTATCCCAAGCGCCTTTCTACAAGGCGCTTTTTTTTACCTGAATTTTACTTTCCCTTAAAGCAGAATTAATCGTCATTTTCTATACTTAAGCTATGAAAGAGAGAATACAAAAATTTATACTTACGATCATCGAGTCTTTACGTAGGATTATCGATGAAGAGTCGAAAGTGCTTAACAAATTTTACGCGCAATACGAATAAACCATGGTCAGGGATAGTTTCAGAAAAGTAATAATCATTGAAGATGACCGGGATATAAATAATCTTATTGCGTATAATTTACGTCAAGAAGGTTATTGCGTCGAGCAGTTTTTTGACGGAACAAGCGGTTTGCAGAGGCTTAATCTACGAACCTGCGAAATAGTTGTTTTAGATATTATGCTTCCGGGAATAGATGGTTTCGAGATTTGCAGAAAAATAAAAGGAGAGGCGGCAAACCCGTTTACTTTTGTGATTGTAGTGAGTGCTAAGAACAGCGAACATGATAAGTTATACGCGTACCTTTTAGGGGCAAGTTATTATTTACCTAAACCCTTTAACTTGGCTAGTTTGATAGCAGTTGTCAACGAGGCCAGTCAAAATCTCAGCAGGAATTTTTTTATCAAGTTAAATTGATTTTACCCAGATTTTACATACATTTCATTAGAAATCAATATGAGTGTTTATAATATTTGGAAAGGAGGACCTGAAAGGGTGGGATAAGATGAGTACATTGTCGCCGATAAGAAGGGATTTTTTAGCCAGCCATTTGCGATCGCAGCTAGGGAGGCTAAGCGGTATCTTAAACAATATCGAAGAAGATAGGTTAATTGATTACGATTGTGCCCGTGATTCGCTAAAGGAAGTTGAATCCGGCATCCGGCAGATCCGTAAATTATTCATCGAGAATTAGCAAAAGGAGGAAACAGAAAATGAAGAAGCTGATAGTGGCAGGAATATTATTATGTTTTATCTTTGTGGCCTGTGGACCAAGGTTGGCCTTGGCAGGAGAGATCGATCTGTTGTTGAAAAAATTAGTTGAAAAAGGTGTTCTGACCGGTTCTGAGGCGCAACAAGTCAAGATTGAAACGCAAGAACAGGTGAAAAAAGAAATTGCGACCGGTCAGTCTTCCGCTTTACCGGCTTGGGTACAGAATACTAAATTAAAGGGTGATTTGCGGTTAAGATATGAAAATAAACATGAGAAAAACAACAATAATATTGAAAAAGGCACCCATATCGGACGCGTACGTATGCGTCTGGGTATTGAGACCAAAATCAACGATAAGATTATGGCCGGTATCGGCGTGGCTACCGGTAGCGGGGATCCGCGTTCGACCAATATCTCATTCGGAGATTATAATTCTAAAAAAACGCTGGTGTTGGATTATGCTTATGGCAAGTACACTCCTTTACCATGGTTAAAGCTGGTAGGCGGTAAAATGCTGCTTAATGATGTGTTATGGGAGCCAACAGATTTAATCTGGGATACGGATATTACTCCTGAAGGCGCGGTGGTGGGAATTGATAAGAAATTCGGCAAGGTTTCAGTATTTACGAATGCCGGATTTTTGTTTGCGCAAACAGATTCTTCAAGTAATTCAGGAGCGTTTGGTTACCTATTACAGCAAGGGGCAGGGTTTAATTTTACCGATAATATATCATTAAAAGGAGCAGTTTCCTATACTCTTTTTGATGTCAAAGATCAGGTTCCTTCAAGCTATGATAAAGGATACAATACTAAATATCAAAGCACATCGGTTACTACGGGTAATTATGCCTATAATTACGGTATGGTTAATCCTGCTTTAGAGTTAAGTATTAAAAATCCTTTTGAGGCAATCGGGTTGAACCTGGAGTCTCTAAAGTTCTTTGGTGAATATGTTAACAATATCAATGTTTCTAAGAAAAATACTGGTTTTTCCGCAGGTTTTCAATTTGGGAATGCCAAGATTGAAAAATGGGGAGATTGGCAGTTTAAATATATCTTTGGCATGCTTGGTAAGGACGCCGTCCTGGATATCTTGCCAGATTCCGACCGTTATGGCGGTAAAACCGGTATGCGCAGCCACGAGGGGGTTTTTACCTTTGGTTTAGGTAAGAATGTCTCTTTAGGATTCGATATTTATCG
>AMWB02075469.1_pt1 | contig 11642 bp, 10 predicted proteins | sample 200311 | NCBI WGS metagenome assembly AMWB02 (sample SAMN02737377, study PRJNA173069) | bioreactor metagenome | biome: anode biofilm in microbial fuel cells | place: USA: California | collected 2010-12-16 | reverse complement strand
TGCAGCGGCACGCTTACGGCTATTTTGGAAGAGGCGGCCCCCTGTACATTCTGGTGGGAATCGGCTCCGCCGGTGCAACGGCCTATGTATTGATGCTGATCCGCCGGGCCATTTTACAGGAAACCGAAAGCATTCTGAAAAATCGGCTGAAGTATATTTTTTGCGGATTCGGCATCCTCGGCCTTCTGATCGGCATGAACACGCTTCCGCTATTGGGATACGCCTTGTATCCACCCGGAAATTTCAGTTTCATCCCGTTGTCCATTTTCGCCGTAGGGCTTTTTCGCTACGATCTTCTGGATATGGGAATTCTGATTCGAAAAAGTGTGATTTATTCCCTTCTGACCATCACGCTCACCCTTCTATACGCGCTGATCGTGACGGGAATCAATAAAACCTTTGCGGACTTTAATGCATCGGACTCGATATATTTTCCGTTTTTTTTCTTTATTCTGGTGTCGATTGTTTTTGGTCCGGTAAAATCGCGGATACAGGTTCTGGTGGACCGGTATTTCTTTAAGGGCAAATATGATTACAGACAGACCATCAAGCAGTTGAGTCAAACCATTACCGCCGTACTGGATCTCAGACAGATCGCCGCATCGGTGGTTGAAACGATTTCCGGTTCCATGCAGGTCGGTCATTGCTGCATGTATTTATCGGATGATTCGATGCCTACGGAATATGTGCGGTATCAGAACAACGGAGACCCGTCTTTACCGCCGGCGGTCATTTCCGAAAATTCCTCCCTGGTGATCTGGATGAAACGCCGCCTCCAGCCCCTTCGGAAATCACCGCTGATGCAGCAATCCGAGGATGCGCTTTCCCGTCAGGTTTATGTGGAAATGGAAAACATCCGGGCCGCCGTGGTCTTTCCCCTGATATTTAAAAATACCCTGAAAGGGTTTCTGGCGATCGGAGAGAAAAAATCCGGAGATCTTTTTCTCTCCGAAGACATGGACTTGCTGGAAATCCTGGCAAACCAGAGTTCGCTTTCCATCGAAAACGCCAGATCCTACCATAAAATTGAAGACTTGAACAAAACTCTCGAAGAAAAAGTTTCGGAGCGGACCCTCGCGCTTCGCACCGCACTCATCGAAAAAGATAAAGCGATGGATTTATTGATTCGATCCGAGAGCCTGGCCGCCATCGGCACCCTTGTCGCCGGCACGGCCCACGAATTGAACAACCCCCTTGCCAGTGCCATGAGCCTGATTCAATCTGCCATTGAAGAGATCTCTCTCCGAAATGGCGGTACACCCGTAAAACCTGCCATTCTGGACGATCTGATCTTCGCCGGAAATGAGCTGGCCAGGGCAAAGGCCATTGTCGGCAGCCTGCTGGGTCTGTCCCGGCAAACACAGACATATGCCGAAGCCGTTGATCTGAACGCCGTTGTAAAAGATGCTCTGCAGATGCTGAGAAATCTTTACAAAAACAAGAATACCGAAATCCACCAGCAGTATGCCGATGACATGCCTCTTGTTAGCGGAAATTTTGCAGGGCTGGGCCAGATGGCTTTGAATATCATTCAAAATGCCATTCAGGCAACAGCGCCCTCTTCAGGAATCATTTTTCTGAAAACCGCGGTTGACAGCACCCATCAGCAGGTTATCTTTGAGTGTGAAGATAATGGACCCGGTATCCCCGAAGCCATTCGTCAGGATATTTTCAAGCCTTTTTTTACCACAAAACCGGCCGGCCAGGGCACCGGACTGGGGCTCTACATCTGTCATGACATTGTGGCCAGACACGGCGGCATCCTCACCCTTGAAAAATCTCATGGGAAAGGCGCCCGGTTTGTGGTAAAATTACCTTATGCGTCGAAGGCTCAAGGCTGAAGACAGAATATTTTTTTGGAGAATCGATATGCCGATTTATGAATTTAAATGTTTGAAATGCAACGAATGTTTCGAGTTCCTCTTTACCAGCGCACAGGAGACTGCCGAGCTGAAATGCACCAAATGCGACAGCCGGGAAATTGAGCGCGTTCTCAGCTCAACAAATTTCTCCGTATGCAGCGGAAGCGGGAGCGCGGGCGCATCCACCCAGACCCGAAACTGTTCCAGCGGGTCCTGTACAACATATGACATTCCCGGCCCCCGCTAAGTTTGATTCCGTCTTGCATTGACAATCTTCCGTTTGATTCTTATTTTATGCGGTCATGCAATATGTTTTTCCAACTCATCCGGCATGAAAGTTCCATACTTTTGAAAATCAGGGAAAAAGATTGAAATGGTACAGCTTCACCGTCAGGAAAAGGAACAATTCAAAAAACTCTTTAAACAGGAAGCCGTGAATCATTTTGATGATCGGTTGAAGGTACTTGAGGTTTTTTTGAATTCCGAACATCATGTGACGATTGGAGAGCTGGTTTCCCTGATCGAGGAAAACGGGCACACCTTGTCCCCCGACTTTGTTCTGGAGACCCTCAAACTGATGTGCCGGTTCGGATTTGCACGAAAAAACCGGTTTGAAGATGGTCATATCCGTTATGAGCACATGCATCTTGGTCAGCATCACGATCACATGATCTGTGCCCGGTGCAATGCCATCGTCGAATTTCAGAACGATGAACTGGAAGCCCTGCAGTTGAAAATCGCATCCGAATTCGGATTTCATACCTTACAGCACAAACTGGAACTGTACGGCATCTGCGCCGGGTGCATGAAGGATCACGACCGATTGATGTCCCTGACGCAGGCCAAACAGGGAGAACGGGTGAAGGTGACGGAATTTACCGGCGGCTCCGAATCGCGCATGCGCCTGCTGTCCATGGGGCTTAGAATCGGGGATGAGGTGCAGGTGATTACCAATATTGGCAAAGGCCAGATGGCCATTGCGGCTGATTTTAAACGATTTGTGATCGGACGCGGGCTGGCTCAAAAAATCATGGTGCTTCCGATTCAAGAGGAGAAAGCCTGCTGACAGGCATGTATGCTGCTGAGTGAAATCAAGGAAGGACAGGCCGCCAGGATAATTCGCGTGGGTGGAACCGGAGCCCTGCGAAGGCGCATTTTCGAAATGGGTATCGTCAAAGGCACGGAGGTGTACGTGGATAAATACGCCCCTCTTAAAGATCCCCTTGAAATCATTGTCATGGGCTACCACCTGTCGCTTCGGGTTGAAGAAGCGTCCCAGGTTACCGTTGAACTTATCCAGACAGGCGACGGACAGCAGACAAGAAATAACCGTCATCAGCCTTCCGCCGCTTAGGAATGCCCGCATGCCCCCCCGAACATTGACCATCGCTCTTGCTGGCAATCCCAATTCCGGAAAGACGACGATTTTCAACAACCTGACCGGCGCCCACCAGAAAGTGGGAAACTGGTCCGGCGTGACGGTTGAAAAAAAAGAAGGTGTCATTCAGCGCCACGGGTACGAACTTAAAATCATCGATCTTCCCGGAACCTATAGCCTGACGCCATTTTCCATCGAAGAAATTGTCGCCAGAAACTTTATTCTGGAAGAACATCCGGATGTGGTCATTGATATTATCGATGCCTCCAATCTGGAGCGCAGCCTGTATCTGGCAACCCAGCTCAGAGAAATTGACTGCAAGGTTCTGTTTGCCCTGAACATGGCCGACATGGCCCAGTCCAGGGGCATCAAAATCCATACCGAAAAACTTTCCGATCTGCTGGATGTACCGATCGTCTTTACGGTCGGCAACAAAAACGAGGGGATGGATGCGCTTTTAAAAAAGGCCATTGAACTGGCTGAAAAAATACACCACACCCCCGAGGGTCGCAAGGTCAGGTACAGCCAGGATATTGAATACGCCATTTCCAGGCTTCAGGAATCTCTGCTGAAAGACACTACCCGCGCACTGCCCTACAATGACAGATGGACGGCCATCAAGCTCATCGAGGACGACAAAATCGTTCGGGATCAGGTCCTGATCCTGGCAGGAGAGTCCCGACAGGCGATTCAGGATAAAATACAGACTGCCAGGCAGTATATCATGGACCGGTTTGATGATGATCCGGAAATCATCATGACTGATGAACGCTATGGATTCATCGCCGGCATTGTCAAGGAAACCGTTACCACTTCCGCCAAGCAGCGGGTGGATATTTCCCGAAATATCGATCTGGTGCTGACAAACCGATTTGTCGGGTTTCCGATTTTTGTCTTTTTTATCTGGGCGATGTTTCAGCTGACGTTTACGGTCGGCGAAATCCCCAAGGCCTGGATTCAAAGCGGGGTTAGCGGACTGTCGTCGGTTCTGGAAATTCATCTTTCCGATTCCCTGTTTAAAGATCTTCTTCTCAACGGCGTTATTGCAGGCGTGGGCAGCGTGGTTGTTTTCCTTCCCAATATTCTGATCCTGTTTTTCTGTATCTCCCTGTTCGAAGACACCGGTTATATGGCCAGGACCGCTTTTCTGATGGATAAAATCATGCACATGATCGGGTTGCATGGAAAATCCTTTATCCCGATGCTCATGGGCTTTGGGTGCAATGTCCCGGCCATCATGGCGACCCGGACACTGGAAAGCGAAAAAGACCGCATCCTGACGATCCTCATCACCCCGTTCATGTCCTGTTCGGCCAGACTGCCCATCTATATTGTGCTGGCCGGTACTTTCTTTGCCGGCCGGGCTGGAACCGTCATCTTTTCTCTTTATCTGACAGGAATCATTCTGTCCATCATTACGGGCCGCATGCTGCGATCAACGCTCCTAAAAGGGCTGGATGCCCCTTTTGTGATGGAACTGCCGCCCTATCGGGTGCCCATGGTTAAGAGCGTCATGATTCACATGTGGGAACGCAGCAAAATGTTTCTGAAAAAAATGGGAAATATCATTTTACTTGGCTCGATCGTCATTTGGGCGCTCTCGGCATTCCCCCGCAACCTCTCCGATTCGAAAGCTTCCAGCCAGATTCAACAACTCCAGCAGAAACTGGCCTCCGTTGAACCTGAAGCCAGAAGCGCTTTTGAAAAAGAAATGGAAGCCTCAATCGAAACCTTCAAACGGGCTCTGCATGCTGAAAAAATCGAAAATTCCTACATGGGTCGCATGGGAAAAATGATTGCGCCGGTTTTTTCACCGCTAGGCATAGACTGGCGGGGGAGCGTGGCGCTTCTTTCCGGTTTTGTCGCCAAGGAAATTGTCGTCAGCACGATGGGCGTTCTCTACGCCGCCGAGGGGAGGAATGACGCGGAAGCCCTTCGCACGGCACTGTTGTCCTCGGGCATGACCCCGCTTTCCGCTGTATCCATGCTGGTATTTGTCTTGCTCTATTTGCCTTGTCTTGCTACGATGGCTGCCATTCGAAGAGAGCTGCGATCCTGGAAATGGATGTTTTTCAGTATCGGATACAGCACATCCCTTGCCTGGATCATGGCTTTTCTGGTTTTTCAGGGGGGAAAACTGCTGCATCTTGGTGTGTAAGGACTGCTATGAATATCAAATCCCTGTGCTTTTATGGAGTCTTTGTTTTTCTGTTATTGTCCGGCGCAGCCTATGCCGGACAGCGCGTGTCGGTTTCCGCGACCGAGGCCAAAATTCGATCCGGCGCGGGCAACAATTTTGACGTACTCTGGAAATCCGAGAAATACTCCCCTTTCAGCGTTATCAAAAAAGTCGGAGAATGGTATCAGATTAAGGATTTTCAAGGGGATGAAGGATGGGTTCATCAATCCCTTGTCGGCAATACGCCCTCGGTCATCACCGCAAAGGATAAAAACGTGCTCCGCTCCGAACCCAAACCGGACGCTAAGATCCTATTTACGGTCGGGCCGGGCATTCCCTTTAAAGTCTTGAAACGCAACAACAAATGGATTCTGATTGAGCATGCGGATGGCGACAAGGGGTGGATTCACGAATCTACGGTATGGTAATATGAAGGAAATACTATGAAAAAAGTGATCGTCGGCATCGGTTCCGCCCTGGTGGATATCCTCACGCATGAAACAGAGGCTTTTCTGCACAGATCCGGAGCCGTCAAGGGGGGCATGACGCTGGTTGATAATGCCATTATCGAAGACGTGCTTTCAGGCTTGAAGTCTTCTCCAAGCATTGTTCCGGGCGGATCTGCATGCAACACGATGATCGGTATCGCCAGGCTTGGCGGGGCTTCGCGGTTTATCGGAAAACGGGGGGCCGGGCCAATGGGTGTTTTTTTTGAAACCGGCCTGATAGAAAACGGTGTGGAGCCCCACTTGCTGCACTCCCCTTCCCGCACCGGCAGGGTGTTATCCATCATCACGCCGGACGCCCAGCGTTCCATGCTGACGTATCTGGGCGCCTCTTCGGAAATTCAGCCTGAAGAAATTGCCGATGCCCATTTTGAGGGTGCGGCTGTGGTACATATCGAAGGCTATCTGTTGTTCAATCCGGAGTTGATCCTGCAATCCCTGTCTCTGGCAAAACGATCCGGCGCGCGGATATCCCTGGATCTTTCCAGCTTTACGGTTGTTGAATCCAACAAGGAACTGCTGGATCGGATCGTGGACGAATTTGTCGATATCCTGATTGCCAACGAAGACGAGGCCCAGGCGTTTACGGGGCATACCGACGAAAGCCGCATGATCGAGAGTCTTTCTTCACGGGCAGAGATTGCCGTCCTGAAGGTCGGCAGCCGCGGCAGTTATATTTCGCAGCAGGGAATGACGCATCGGGTCGAGCCAGTCGGAAACGGCTGCGCTGTCGACACCACCGGCGCCGGCGACCTGTGGGCGTCCGGATTTCTGTTTGGCCTGGTCAATGGATATTCTCTGGAAAAATGCGGCGAACTGGGCTCTGCCTGTGGATATGAAGTATGCCAGGTCATGGGTGCCGGCATTCCCCAGGATGGATGGGAACGCATTCGAAAGCTTCTGGACTAATGTTTACTTTTTCAGTCTTCTTTTTTTGGAGGTAGCATGGCACAAAAACTGACCCGCAAAAAGCTTTTGAAAGAGCCTGATGAATTCATCACGCTTTCGGGAAAACTGATTCAATGGCTCACCACTTATAAACAGCAGGCGACCCTGGCAGCCGGTGTCGTATTTGTAGTTCTTGCTGTAACAGCAGGCTATCAGACTTATATCCATCACGCCGAAAACAAGGCGGCCACACTCCTGACGGAGAGCCTGGACCAGTATCAGGCGGCCATGAAAGGCAATGATCCGGTTAAGGCCTATCAGGCTGTTGAAAAATCGTTTACCCGAATTCTGGATGACTATTCCGCAAGACATATGGGAAAAATCGCCGGAATCGAATTTGCCAATATCTGCTTTCGTGCCGGTGAATTTGACAAGGCCATCTCCCTGTACAAAACGGCCCTGGATGGCTTCAGCAATGACCCGTTTTACAGAAATCTCATTCTGAGCAGCATAGGATATGCCTTTGAAGGGAAAAAAGATTACGAATCCGCCGCCAGATATTTTGAAATGCTGACCGCTTCCGCCGAATCCTCCTTGAAAGATCTCAGTCTTTACAACCTGGCTTCCGTGTATGAAAAAATGGGGAATAAGGAAAAAAGCAAGGCAATGTTTGCCAGGATTATCGCGGAGTTCCCAAACTCCATGTATGTTGAAATTGCCAAAGAAAAAATCCTTGGCTGATCAATCCTTCGCACCCTGAGCCCCTAAGACCCGGGGCTCAACCAGCATGATCCCTGTTGATCGCCAGCCCCCCCCCTGGCAACCCTGTCTGATCTTTTGCCCGCGCATCGCTATGGCCTGGAGGACAAATGAAAATCGCCTATACCTACAATTTACAATTGACCGACAGAGAAGAGGATGCGGCATTTGACAGACCGGAAACCGTTGAAGCGATTGCCGGAGCGCTGACAGCTCTGGGTCATCAGGTGGAGCGGGTCGAGGTTTCAGGACCGGCATCACGGCTGGTGGCAAGGCTTGAGGCCATGAATCCGGACCTGATTTTTAATACGGCAGTCGGAAGAGGAGGAAAAAGCCGTGAGGCCTTTTACCCGGGACTGTTTGAACAACTTGCAATACCCTATACCGGATCCGATGCCTATGTTTGCACCCTGACCACGGACAAACGCCTGACCAAAATGCTGGTTGCAGCCAGCGGCGTTCCCACGCCCCGATGGGCATTTGTGGAAAGCGTTCATAACTGGACGCCGCCGGATCTGACCTACCCGGTGATTATCAAACCCAATTATGAAGGCAGCTCCAAGGGCATTGATCAACAGTCCATTGTGGAAACCCCGGATCAGCTTCTGAAACGGGTGACGGGGCTCTTGATCCGGTATCCCGCCGGGGTGCTGATCGAGGAGTTTATTGAGGGAAAGGATGTGATTGTTCCGTTTCTGGAAAAAGCGTCCCGAAAAACCGGTGGGATTCTTGCCCCCGGTGAATACCGCTTTGACCCTACGGCGGTTTCGGATCACAAACATGCCATTTATGACTACGACCTTCAACATTTACCGGATGCCGTCACCGTCAAGGTGCCCGCGGCGCTTTCCTCAAAAACCGCAAAACACCTCCTGCGCCTGTCCCAAACAATTTGCAAGATTCTGGATATTCGCGATCTGGCCCGGCTGGATTACCGGCTGACCGCCGCGGACCAGTTGTATTTTATCGAGGCCAATGCCCTGCCAAGTCTGGAGCCTGGCGCAACTGTCCATGCATCGGCTGCGCTTGCCGGAGTCGCCACCATGGAAGCGGTTCTGGATACAGTCATAAAAAGCGCTGTGGAGCGTTACGGCATTCAGATGTCCTCGCGCTCCCGAAACCGGCGAAAGGCATTGAAGGTCGGATTTACATTCAACCTGAAACGCATCAAACCCCTGGATTCTAATGATGACGACAGAGAAGCGGAATTTGACAGCCGGGCCACGATCGATTCCATCATCGCCGCCATTTCATCCCACGGCCATGAGGTTGTGGAAATCGAAGCCACGCCTGAGCTGCCATCCATCATTGGTTCCATGCCTCTGGATATCGTCTTCAACATTGCCGAAGGCATCCATGGCCGGAACCGGGAATCCCAGGTGCCGGCCATTCTGGAGCTGTTGAATATTCCCTATGTGGGATCTGATCCGGCAGCTCTGTCCATCTGCCTGGACAAGGTTCTCGCTAAAAAAATGGTGCGTCAGGCCGGCATCCATACGGCCGATTTTATCGTCATGCGAACGGGAAAGGAGCGGCTTCCTCGCTCCCTTCATTTTCCGGTGATCATCAAACCCATTGCCGAAGGCAGTTCCAAGGGGGTTATGGGAATGAACGTGGTACTGGATGAGACTGAACTCAGGCGGCTCTGCCGTGAACTGCTTTTAAAATATCACCAGCCGGTTCTGGTTGAAGAATATCTTTCCGGAAGGGAATTCACCGTCGGGCTGCTTGGCGAAAAAAGGCCCAAGGTACTGCCACCCATGGAAATCCTGTTCAACAACAAAGAAGACCGTTATCCGGTGTATGCGTTCGAGCATAAACTGGACACCAACGAATCCATCTCATATCAGGCGCCGGCGAATATCGACCGGCCGCTTCAAAAAAGTCTGGAACATGTGGCCAGGAGCGCATTCATGGCCCTGGGGTGCCGGGATGTGGCGCGGGTGGATCTCAGACTGGATAGAAATGATCGCATTCATTTTATCGAATGCAATCCGCTGCCGGGGCTCACTCCCGGATGGTCGGATTTATGCATTATCGGCGAGGCGGCCGGAATGGATTACCGAACCCTCATCGGGGAAATCATGGCGCCGGCCATCCGTCGCATGAAGGCCAAAGAGAAAGCATGAATGATTTAATATTGACAATTCAGCGGGTTTTAGGTCAATATTATATGTAATTATTGAGAACTTAATGATATGATAAACGTTTTAAGCGCCGGTTTTAGTCGTTTGTCGTGGTCGGATAGATCACTAATTTTTAGAGAATCATCAAATTTTTTGGAGGAATTGAATGAAAAAATCGATTGTTAAAAGAATTTTAATACTGGCGGTGGCCGGTATGATGTTCAGCGGCGTGGCCGCTGCCGAGGAAAAAATCTTAATTAACGGTATTGACGCCAATTATCCGCCGTTCAGTTTTATTGACAGCAAGGGCGAACCCGACGGACTGGATATTGCGGCAATTAACTGGATCGCCAAGGAAATGGGGCTCAAGATCAAACACCAGCCAACCCAGTGGGAAGCCATCATTCCCAGCCTGAAAGCCGGCAAGATCGATTTGATTGCATCCGGAATGAGTGTCAGTGAAGAGCGTAAATCCCAGGTCAATTTCTCTACGTGCTACTATAAAACCGTTATGATTCTGGCAGCCAAGAAAGATAATCCCATTATGCCGGACAAGATCATGGATCCGGATATGAAATGGGGTGTTCAACGCGGTACATCAGAAGCCAATTGGATTCAAGACAAGCTGATAACGGATAAGGAAAAGAAATTCAAACTTCAGCAGTATGATTCCGCGCCGCTGGCCTTGGAGGATCTCGTCAATGGCCGCATAGACGTTGCCGCCGTGTCCCAGACCTCCGCCGAAGAGTTCATGGAAAAAGGACTGCCTATCAAGATTCTGGGACCCTATGGACAGCCGGATGATGAAACAGCGTATGCCTGTCGGAAAGAAGATTCCGAACTTCTGAATAAATTGAACGAAGGTCTGAAACGATTGATGGCCAGCGCAACCTGGACGGAATTAAAGAAAAAATACGACGTCAGATAATCCTCACAGACGCGATGTTCATTCAAGGCTTCGGGAGCAATCCCGAAGCCTTCCATTTTTATGGCCAAGGACGTTGATCACAATAGACAGCATCATGTTTTCTCCGGCTCCCTATGACATCTGATGGCATCACAGCAATTCAGGAAGGTTTTTTTTATCTTCTCAAAGGATCGTGGATCAACCTGGCCGTGGTGCTCGGCGCCATGATCCTTGGTTTTTTGCTGGGGCTTCCCCTGGCACTGGGCCAGATTTATGCCGGAAAAACCATGCGCGGCTTGATCGGCGTCTTTGTGTGGTTTTTTCGCGGCATTCCCCTTCTGGTTTTTTTATTTCTGTTTTATTTTGGCCTGGTTTCCTTTCTGGACATCAACCTTTCGGCGTTTTCAGTGGCCATTATCGTGCTGGGGCTCATCAGCGCGGCATATCAGTCCCAGATCCTGCGGGGCGCGATTCTCTCCATTCCGGACGGTCAGATGAAGGCGGCCCGGGCGCTTGGGATGAGCGATGCCGGAGCCGTTATTTTTGTAATTCTGCCACAGGCCTTTCGCATATCCATTCCGGCATGGTCCAATGAATATTCCATTTTGCTGAAAGATTCCGCGGTGACCTATGCGCTCGGCGTTTCGGAACTCATGTCCCGAGCCAACCATGTGGCTTCCCGAACCTATCAGCATCTGCATCTTTACCTGCTGGCCGGTTTCATGTTCATGCTGCTGACTTACCTGGGAACCCGAAGCCTGGCGGTACTGCAAAAACGCATGAAAATCCCCGGTTACACACATTAAAGAAACTCTCATGGGTCCCATATTAACGATTGAACATCTATACAAGCAATTCGGCGATCGTCCGGTCCTGGATGATGTGTCGCTGTCTATCAACGCGGGTGAAATCAAGGTGCTGATCGGCCCTTCGGGTGCCGGAAAAAGCACCCTGCTGCAGAGCATCAATTACCTGGTTCCCCCGGACAGCGGGCGGATATTTCTGGAAGGCCGCATGGTCAACGGGACCGACAGGAA
>AMWB02005187.1_pt1 | contig 11648 bp, 9 predicted proteins | sample 200311 | NCBI WGS metagenome assembly AMWB02 (sample SAMN02737377, study PRJNA173069) | bioreactor metagenome | biome: anode biofilm in microbial fuel cells | place: USA: California | collected 2010-12-16 | reverse complement strand
TCTGCTAATTCCTTGAACATTTCTTCTTTGCTCATTTTTATACCTCTTTCTGAATGTTTGTTCCCTCTTTTGCTATAATCGGAGAGAGGGCATCCCGTGCATAATCTAAATTCACAGTACACTACCCTGATATTTTTGCTATAAAAACAAAAAGTGAAAGCTATTGCAGGTTTAATATCGTTTTAATGATATACACCTATAGCTTTCATGTACTGCAGATAAACTGTTCGATCTTAGAACTTTGATACGAAGGTCCTGGCTTGCCACAAAGCCAACAGAGCTACTATCAAGATCACTACCATCCAAAGGATATCTGCGGCAGGAAGATATGAATTTACCCAGTATCCATTGTATGCTTCCATTGCGACTTCAGTTTGTACCATTTCAACTCCTCCTTAAACATATACAAGACACACATTAGATGCCCTGATCTTTCCGAAGTCTGTGATCGCATATTTGTGAAGAAGGAAACCCTTTTTGTAGATCCCTTCATCATCGACTTTGCTTTCGATACCTTTTAGCATACCTCCTGAAGCCAGTTCGATGAGATCGAAGTTTATCGAATCTCTATAGAAGTCTCCAGTGAGGTTGTATTCCTTCTGTATCTTCTGTACGATCTCATAATTCCAATGAGGTTGCTCATCACTGAACAATTCCAGCATTCTGAACTTGATTGGACTATTTCCGGCCATTTCACTCACCTCTCAGAGATTCGAGACCACTGGTGTCTTCAGAGAACATAGTGAAACTGCCTGCAAGACAGAATGCACCTCCCAACAACAGGGTCCATGAAGGAATATCCCCGAAGAATAGGATTATAAAGAGCACAGCGAAAAGTCCGTAGAGGTTTCCTATACCCTGTCCTCTTCCAACTCCTATGAGCGGGAATGATTTGTACCAGGTAACATAGCAAAAACCGAATGTTATGCCTGCAAATATAAGTACCATCATTGTAAGTGGTTCAAATGCAAGCAGAGCGTATTTTACCATTGGGAATCCGGCAATAGCAAGCAAGGGTACTGCAATTATCCACCAGATGATATTTTCTCCCAGGAAACGCAGGGTAAGTCCAACATCCGGTTCTGCAACATCCAGACCTTTTCCGGCTATGGCACCTTCAATACCCCAGCCGACTGCCGCCATCAAGCCACCAATATATCCTATCCAGGGAACATTACCGCTACCCAGTTCCGAAAACAATCCGCCACCAAAGATCACAAAACCGCCGACGATGATAAAGAAAATCCCAATTGCTGCCCGCTTGCTGATCTTTTCACCGTACCACTGGGATGCAAGGATGGAACCCACTACAGGATACATCAAAGCTGCAACAGCTGCAAAAGCGCCACCTACAAAACCCATTGCAATGAAGGAACCCAGAATAGCTATAGGTCCACCGAATATAGAGGCCAAAAAGAACCATTTTGAACAGGGTTTGAATGCCTTGAGAGTTCTCTTCATCTCACCGAACTTCCCAAGGGCACCATTCCATACCATAAGTGCAAGTATAACAGTCAAAGCATTGAATGCCGTGATCAACACAGCAGTTATGATCAAAGCCATACTATCGCCGCTTCCAGCAGCGATCTCACCATACATTTCATCGAAAGGATTCAGTACCCATACAACTGTACCGGGAAGATACCACAGACCCCAGAGCACAGCACAGAAAAGAGCCCACATGTATCCATATTTAACTCGTCTTTTATGTTCGAGTTTTCTTAAATCTTGCAGATCCATATTTTTCCTCCTTCTTTTACTGGCAGGTTTATCCGCCAGACTTCATATTGAGATTAGGTTCAATTACTCTCATCATAGCGCTCAGAACCGTATGATGAAAAGATGATTTTGATACCATTCCCCTTTTCTTCTTGTATCTACTTCAACCACCCATAGTTGAAGGAGTCGGGGTGTATGGAGAGTACACCCCTCATTTGGATTTAGACCCCGATCTAAAGGGGTTAGAACAAAGCCTTAAGCTTCGTTACTGCGTCTGCTGCATTTTCGGCGTAGATGTCTGCACCGATCTTAGTTGCCCAATCCTGAGTAACAGGTGCGCCACCGACCATTGTCTTGACGTTTGCGCGCAAACCTGCTTCTTTGAGCTGTTCTTCGACCTGCATCTGGTTGACCATCGTGGTCGTCATCAGAGCAGAAGTTGCAACTACGTTGGGTTTGACTTCAGAGGCTTTACTGACTATGTCTTTGATCGCAACGTCCCTTCCAAGGTCTACAACCTTGAAGCCTGCGATCTTAAGCATGGTAGCAACTATGTCCTTGCCGATGGAGTGGATGTCACCCTCAATTGTACAAATAAGGACTGTACCTCTGTTTTTGGACTCTGAGCCCAGTTTTTCCAGTGCAGGTGTCAACACTTTTACACCGGCGCTCATCGCTTCGGATGCTGCGATGACGTGAGGCAGGAATAAAACACCTGCTTCGAACTGGTCGCCCACTTCTGTCATTGCAGATGTGAACCCATCCTGGATAAGCTCTGCCGGATTGATTCCTGCTTTAAGTGCCTCATTAGCTACTTCCTCGGCTGCCTCTTCATCGAAGTCAAGGATCGCTGCCTTTGCTTTTGCAATAATTTCTGCTTTTGTTGCCATTGATAATCCTCCATTTTAATTCTATGAAATCACAGGCTGTCCCTGAATGCTTTGTCGGCCTTGTCTACGATGGCCTTCATGTCCTTCAGCAGATCTGCATCTATTGGTGTGACCTCGTGGTTCTTCATCACATCGACTACCTTTTCATGTGCTACTGTTGCCAGATCCTTTGAACCTGCTGCTGCCCAGTCTCCGTACATCAGCCTGTTGATCAGTGTTGGGTTGGATGGGAGATCGATGTTCTTTCTTGTGGTCTTGTGTGCAAGGAAGTTGTTTCCAATTCCTACCTGCTGGATAGCTTCCACCGCAAGCGTTTCCTCAGATACTGGAATACCCTGCATTGCCTTCTTTGTCATGGAGATCATATCGTTGTCAAAGACAAGCTGCTCCATAGAGAAGGTCATACCGAGCTCAAGCATACCTGCACCATATAGGGTGTTTGCACCGGACAGGGCTGGCAACAACGTTGTCATGGTCTTCTCGTGACCTGCCTGACCGTCTGGTATCTTGGAATCGGACTACGAGCCAGCCACGTATGTGGGTAGACCATAGTATTGTCCAAGTTTTGCTACTCCAGCACTGATAAGTCCAAGCTCTGGGGAACCTACTGGTGCTGTACCTTTCTTCAGATCGAACGTGGTTGTAGAACTGCCGTACCATACGGGAGCTCCTGGTTGAGTGAGTTGAGCCAGTACGATACCTGAAAGAACCTCTGCATTGTGAGTTACCAGTGTGCCTGCAAGATGAACAGGAGATGAACCGCCAGCCATTGCCATGCTCAGTACGTTAACAGGCATGCCAAACTTTGCACCCTTCATGATGACCTGACATGCATTGGAGCTGAGCTCAAGTGGACTTGTTGGACAAACCAGCATTGAGAAAAGAGGCTTCTTACGGAATTCTTCGTCATCTCCACCATAGTATGCCTGTACGATATCTCTGTAATATTCTACATGTTCACCGACTGGGTCTATGTGATGGAAGTGCTTTGTGGTGTTCATCAGAGGAGTAAGTGTCTCGTGAACATCCTGCATACCCTTGCCTGCCCAATCCCTGGCGGAAACTGCAAGTGAATAATAGTCTATGTTCTCTGCCCAGTCCACAAGCTTTGCAGTTGCTGCAACATCAGCTTCTGTGGAGTCAACTGTTTCGTACTTTCCTGGTGCTTTGTAGTTGCACATCTTGACACCAGTACCGAAACATGTCCAGTGGACCTTACCTTTATGTTCCTGTACTACTTTTTTCTTAGGGTCGCGTCCATATAGTGCAAACCTGGATGGGCAGTCCTGAAGTGCTCTGTTAACAACATATTCAGGGATCTTGACAACCTGGGTCTTCTCATCTACCTGGCATCCGGCTTTCTTGAAAACAGCCCTTGCATCAGCATCTGATACCTGGATACCGGGGTTCATAAACACATCCATAGTGGCGTAGTGAAGTGCTCTCAGATCTTCGCTGGAGAACAATTCTAACTTCACACCGTCCAGCATTTCTCTTCCTGGATAATAGTGGTTTACCATATTCTTTCCTCCTTACTTCAGTCATGCATGCCAAATGTTGGGTATCTGTACGTACAGATGTCTGGCTTGCATTGATCCTTGCTCATGGCACTTCTTTTTAGGTATATATATTTTTCTCTAAATTGTGTTATTTATAGTTTTTGGTAAAAAACAAATTAATCACCATATTTAAAGATTGTGGGGAAATGAAGGAGAATTGCACACGTATAAAATGTATAAAAAAAGAGATGTATTCTTTATGGGTATTGATGTTCTTAGGGAGATATATTTAATGGAAAAGCACAACTATAAATAAATACCGCTTGTTACTTAACTAAATTCTTTATTTACAGGGAGGATAAAGAGAAATACCTTTGATAAAAAAGCCTTCGTACATTGTTTCTTGTGTCCCCCCATAAAAAAGGCAGTTAATAACTTCGAAAAACACCCTTAATTTTTTGATAGAACTACTAGTTCCTATGCGCAGGGAACTATATGCCTTATATAAATATAGTGGCTGTTCTCTGTCAATAAGCCACATTATATGAGAAATCTAATTCACAGGTTCCTCAAAGGATAATCTGGATATTCCAATCAGAGCTTCTCTACCATACCATTTTCCCACAAAGAACTTAGTGTCGGCAGATATAAATTTATGATCTTTGCTCATAAGAGGCACATAACATCTTGAAGAATTACCTGAAATGAGCCCCTCTATATCAATGCTCTCAAGCACTTCCTTTTCTTTACCAGGAGGGAACAGTTCCAGAAAATCCATTTTATCCAGGTCTTTTTTGGAATACTGTAGATATTTCTGCAAAGCATGGTTAGTATGGATTACCAAGCCACCCATATCCATTATAAATATCAGGTCATCCATAGTATCAAAAAGATTTTGCAGCCCATTATGATCTTTTTTGACCAGATTTCCCTCTCTGAAACGGGTTACGATCACTCCTAACTGGCCCGCAATCGTATCGATAACATTTCTGGAATTGGCAGGTATCTCCAGTTCCCTATGTGAACCGATTATTATTGCAGCAACAAGCTTGTCATTATAGTGCACTGGAATGAAACCCATTGCCTGTAAACCTTCATAATCAAGATTTTCCTTGATCATGGCACTTATTTCAGAGAAATGCTTGTACACAGGATAGCCAGTAGTGAAAAGTTTTGCTTGAATAGTATTAGCATCAAAATGGCTGATGTTAGCCGCGAACTTTTCTGACAGACCCCTATAAGCCATAAGCTCAAAATAGCCTTGTGAACCATCCACTAAGTATATAGCTCCACAGTCTATAGCTTTGATCTGAAGAACAAAATCCAGTGTCTTTTCAAACATATCCTGTAAATTGTCTTCTGAACTGGATCCACCATCGAAATCAGATTCAACTTGGACAAAATTATTTGCTTGTTTGCGCTCGGTGATATCAACTATTATTCCCTGCAGAAAATCAATATCCCCATGTTGATCATGATGGATAAGTGTTCTTTCATCCACCCATCTCACTTCACCTGACTTTGTAAGGATCCTGTATTCTTGACTGAAATCTGAATATCCCTCTTTATAGCACCTATCTACCTCTCTGCGTACTTTTTCGAGGTCTGCAGGATGTATAATGTCACCGTAGATCTTTTTACCTGTTAGGAAATCGTCTACCGCATAGCCAAAGCGTTCGATGTTCTTTGAAACAAATTCTACTGGCCAATCTTTTTCAGGTCTCCACATAAAAACAAGTGCAGGACTATCATTGATCACGGATTCCAAGACCTTAAGTATCCTGCGGGTCTCGAGAATTTCCTCATCAGCAAGCTTACGCTGTATAAGTTTCCACATCCCATCAAATAGCAGCGTGATCTGCCTTACATCGGAGCTGTCATATTCTTCGGGCTTATTGACCACGATGGCAACAGCAACTACCTGATCTCCATCCATCACTGGTATGTTGATATAGCGATTGATCTTGCCCTCCAGATTAGGTTTTATTCCTTTGATAGGCCCGGGTCCTGATGAATGGTTATTAACTATGGGTTCTCTTTCTCTAATTGCTTCCCCCCACATACCTGCAGAATTTACAGGATAAGTCCAGGGTTTTTTCTCATGGTTTGTTTTCTGAACAGGCCATTCATACATTTCAAGGTTATTATCATCCTCTTTTAGCAGACCAAGATAACCTATCTCACTATGTGTTAGCCTTACAGCTTTTTCTATTGCAAACTCAGCGATCTTTGAAACAGAGGAATTGCCTCTCTGGTGCAACTCAAGAAGTGCCTCCAGACGTGCTTCATTTAGATGTATCCTTTCTTCAGTTCCTTGAAGCTCACTTACATCCTGGATTAATCCAAGTCCTCCTATCAAGGAACCATTTTCAGATATTATAGGAGAAAATTCTGCTTTTATAACAAATATCTTTCCGGTAGGGGAGGTATATTCACCTTCATAATGACCAGACTCACCCAAAAAAACAAGGTCTATAGCAGCTTTTAAAGGTCCATCTTCTATATATTTGAGTAGATTGATACCCAATATTTTATTTTTTGGCTCCGATATAATTTTTGCGCAAAAGCTATTACAGTTAATAATTGTGCTGTTCTCATCGAAACAAAGAATACCCAAGGGAGCGCGTTCAAAAATGAGACGGTATTTCCGCTCTATATCTTTTAAAGTATTTTCTGCTTTCTCTTTTTCAGTATTGTCAATGATTATCCCCTGATAACGTGCTATATTTCCATCATTATCTCTCTTTAAGAGAGACCTTTCGGTTACATACCTCACTTCCCCAGATCTGGCAAGTATCCTGTAGACCAGAGTAAAGTAAGAGGTATTTCCCTTTTTAACCAGTTTTTTGACCTCTGAGTTTATCTTTACATAATCCTCTGGATGGACTAAATCAGCATAATCAATTTTTCCGGACATTAGTTCTTCAGGAGTGTATCCTAATTGTGTAACGTTTTCCGAGACCCATTCAACTGGCCATCTTTCATCCACCTTCCAAATGAAAGATATCACAGGACTTACTTTGTGAAGTGCTTCAAGCTTTTTTAGTGTATCAGGGTCCTCTGGTAGATAAAACTCAGCACGTTTCTTTCCATATTCAGAAACTGTTGTAATTTTGGAAATTATAATCACCTTTGAGGACCAATATGATTACCAAATGTCATATTAAATAAGAATTCATAAGTATATACTTTATTAATGGAATTAGTTCTGCTACTAATCTAAGAAACTAGAACCTACATATTTAAAGGTATTCGTGGACGTAAAATTCAGATATATAAATTTACTTTTTGGATTTGCAAAGTGTATGAGCGACTCCAAAGACAAAAAGGAAAAATTAACATTAGCAGTGTCTTTTCTCTTCTGCAGAACTGAAGATGCTTTTAAAGCATTCATCAAAAAGTATAAATAATAGAATCTTGAGTAGATTTTTTCTTAATATAGTGAAAGCACCGATCAATAGTATGTTGAATCAGTAAAATAGGAAAATATATATAGTTAATATGGACTATGCTTTTTAAACGCGAGCAGATTGAGTGTGCAGTTAACTGCTCTGTTATAAGAATATAATGAGGTTCTAATGACTTTAATGTCCATAATTGCCTGCAGGATCTTTGAGGATGAGATCGTGCACCTCATCAAGAACGATTCACAGATCACCAGAATTCTAGTTGTGGACAGCCTGGATGCTGCAGGTATTCTCAGGAAACTATCTGAAAATGCTATAGATCATACAGTTTGTTCACCAAATGAAATAGAGGATCTGATACATAGTGAACAAGATACAAATTATTGTCTCCTTGTGAATATCCTTGGTTTTTCCCTTGATGCATCTCCTCAATTGCTCAAAGAAAGCGTGTACAAAGAGATCAGCATCATTTCCGAGTATGCCGACACTATCCTAATATTCTATGGTTTGTGTGGGAATGTACTGGGCAATCTAAACAGAGACTTTGCACATCTTTCTTGTCCTGTGCACATTCTAAGAGAAGAAGATGGAGAGATAATCGATGACTGCATAGGTGCTTCACTTGGGGGAAGGAAACCTTATCTCAGAGCTCTAAAAGAAGCTGGCGGAGAAGGCGTATATTTCCTTACGCCCATGGGAGCAGCTTTCTGGAAGGAAATGGCTGTAATTGCCCGTCTTACAAATGACCCTGAGAACACTGTTATGACCAAGATCGTTTTCGATCACGCAGGATACAAAAATGTAGGTAAGATAAATACAGGTCTTGTTTACGAGGAGAGCTTTGATGCAAAGGTGGAAGAGTTTGCTCAAGCCTTTGATTTCCGAATAGTTGACATGCAAGGCACTGTGAAGATCGCAGAACAGTCATATCAGCGGGCAAAAGATTCTATAACAAAAAAGAGGGCAGACTTTAATGAAACATAGTCTGGGAATAGATGCCGGAGGAACATATACTGATGCAGTTCTTCTTAATAGTGATGATGGCAGGGTCTTACAGGCAAACAAAGCATTGACAACATACCCTGACCTGATCTTTGGAATACGTGAAGCTTTGGACGGTCTTGATCAAAAACTACTTTCTGATGTGAGCTTGGTCTGTGTTTCAACAACTCTTGCAACAAACACGATCCTTGAAAATACGGGTTATCCGGTAGGTCTCATACTGATCGGAAAAGCGGGCATACCCGCTGACAGGAAAATAGAGTATATTATCCAAGTAAGAGGAGGGCACAACAGTGCTGGTAATGAAGTTGAGCCCCTGGATATCCAGCCAGTAGAGGATTTCATCCTGAAAGTAAAGAACAAAGTCTCAGCTTTTGCTGTATCCTCCTATTTTAGTGTCCGTAATCCAGAACATGAGTTGCAGGTAAAAGAAAGTGTTATGCAACTAACAGGCCTTCCGGTCGTATGTGGACACGAACTATCTCAAGACCTGGGAGTTTATGAGAGAGGTGTGACTGCTTATCTTAATGCACAGCTGATACCTCTCACTAATCAATTTATGCAAGCTGTAACTTCCGAGATCAAAAAGAGAAACATTGAAGCAAAACTAATGATGCTCAAATGTGACGGATCAATGGTGAGTATCGGGGAGGCGCTTAAAAAACCTATCCAATCCATTTTTTCTGGCCCTGCAGCTAGTTTACTGGGTGCTTCTCATCTTTCAGGTTTTGAAACCTGTGCAGTGGTCGATGTAGGTGGAACAAGCACTGATGTTTCTATGATGCACGAAGGTCTTCCTGAAATATCTGATCAAGGAGCAGTTGTAGGGAAGTGGCAGACAAAAGTAAAGGCTCTCAGGATGGAAACCTCCGCTGTCGGAGGAGATAGCCACGTATGGATACTTAATCATGATATACATGTAGGACCGCGCAGGGTCATACCCTTATGTTTAGCGGCATTGAAGTATCCAGAGATCAAGGAAAAACTGAAGATGCAGCAAAATATCCTACGCAATCAAATAGGTGAAAATATACAACCAACGAAGTTTTTCATGAGGAGTGGAAAGATACCTGAAGAACTGAGCCCTGAAGAAAAGGACTTGTTCGACCGCCTCAGTGATGTACCCTATACGGCGAGTGACATCTACTGGAACGAAAATAGGATGCCAAGTCCTATGACCATGGATATGCTCATACAGAAAAGGTTAGTAAGGACCATAGGCTTTACACCTACTGATGCTCTCCATGTTATGGGAGAATATCAAAAGTGGGATGTAGAAGCAGCACATATAGGTTCTGAAGTTTTGTCCAGGTTTGCAGGCATGGAAAAGATGGAACTATGTTCCAGGGTAAAGGAACAAGTAACAAGCAATATAGCCCTTAACCTTGCTGCTTTTTTGCTGGAGGATGTGGATAGGGAAGAAATAAGGAAGATAATTAGTGGTAAATTCTTTGCAGGTATCAAGGTCAAAATGCCAGTTGTATTGCTGGGAGGGCCTGTAACTGCTTACAAGGATGGCCTTGCCAGATATTTTGACTCTTTGATCGTTGTTCCGCAACATGCAGATGTGGGCAATGCAGTTGGAGCACTTGCAGCTAAAGGTATTAAAAGACTGGAAGTGCTTATAAAAGCTTCTTTATCCGAATCAAAATATAATATTAAACCTAACTCTTATATTGTTTTCTATCCTGGTGGGAGAAAAGAATTTTCATCTTATGCGGAAGCATTACATCATGCAGAGCGTATCGGTTCTGAACTTGTGATGGATTATATGTCATCATCCTATCTGGACCTTACTGAAGTAAAAATCAATATGAGCCGCAACGACATAAGTGTGGAAGAAGGCACCACACCTCTGGAAACAAGGCTAGGGTTCCTTGGTATAGGGCAGTAAAGGGTAAATAAAGGGTATTTAATGTGTGGATTTGAACACATCAAACTATAGAATTGTACGAGAGGGAAAAAATGCAATATAGTCTGGGAATTGATGCAGGTGGTACTTATACAGATGCAGTGATCATAAGGAACTCTGACAAGAAAGTTGTGGCTTCATACAAAGCCCTTACTACTTATCCTGAATTGCTTACGGGCATAGAGAACGCTATAGATGGCTTGGACCCTCAATACCTGAAAGACATAAAGCTCGTTTCAGTATCTACAACCTTAGCAACTAATACGATACTTGAAAAAACAGGCTATCCGGTAGGTCTTATCCTTGTGGGTAATTATCTGGTACCCCAAGACACATCTGTCCAGGAATATGTGATGGTCAGAGGAGGACATACTGCTACCGGAGCTGAAGCAGAGGCTCTTGATATAGAGGCAGTGACAGAATTTGTGAACAGGGTGAAGGATAATGTATCAGCTTTTGCAGTTTCTTCATATTTCAGTGTGCGTAACCCTGAACATGAATTGCTGATAAAGGATTACATAATAAAAGCAACAGGGATGCCTGTGGTGTGCGGACATGAGCTATCGCAGGACCTGGGAGCATATGACAGAGGTATTACAGCCTACCTCAATGCCCAGCTCATACCCATTGCCCGTCAGTTCATCGATGCAATTGTATCTGATATTGAGAGAAGAGGCATCACAGCAAAGCTCATGATGCTCAAATGTGATGGTTCTTTAATAAACATCAAAGAAGCCATCCAAAAACCTATAGAGTCTATTTTTACAGGTCCTGCAGCAAGCCTTGTAGGAGCTTCCTTCCTATCCGAGAGGGACACATGTGCAGTGATAGATGTGGGCGGTACAAGTACTGATGTTTCTCTCTTGTATAAAGGACTGCCCGAACTCTGTGAAGATGGTGCTAAAGTAGGCGGGTGGAATACTAAAGTTAAAGCTATCCGAATGGAAACTTCTGCCATGGGGGGGGATAGTCACGTATGGATAAAGAACAGGAAGATAAACATCGGGCCACGAAGGGTAATACCTCTGTGCGTGGCTGCTGTTCAATATCCGGGTTTCAAGGAAACACTGAAAATGGGACGCACTCCTGCACGTGTGGAACTGGGAGAGAACGTGCAACCGACCAAGTTCTTCGTACGTACAGGAAAAGAGCCGGTAAAGCTCAGTTCTTATGAACAGGAGATCCTTAGTACAATTGGTCAAGAACCAGTATCAATAAG
>AMWB02090942.1_pt1 | contig 11662 bp, 12 predicted proteins | sample 200311 | NCBI WGS metagenome assembly AMWB02 (sample SAMN02737377, study PRJNA173069) | bioreactor metagenome | biome: anode biofilm in microbial fuel cells | place: USA: California | collected 2010-12-16 | reverse complement strand
CCCGAGACAAAAGGCGGTATATAATGCAGTACTGCGGGTACAGCGTGCTGCCATTGCCATGCTGGTCCCCGGCAGCACGCTGGCGGGGTATCACAGGGATGTCGGGGTTTTGATGGAAAAAGAACTGGTGGATCTGGGGCTTCTGACCTTGGCCGACATTCACAACCAGCCAGTAACCGCTCCGTCTTACAAGAAGTTTTTCATGCATGGAACGTCTCATCATCTGGGCCTGAACGTTCATGATTATGGAAACCGGTACCGTATCTTCGAACCGGGAATGGTGTTTACCGTGGAACCGGGAATCTACATCCGGGAAGAGGGCTTCGGCATCCGGATTGAAAACGATATCGTGATCACGGCGGATGGGCCGGTGGATCTGATGAAATCCATCCCGGTTGAAACTGAAGAAATCGAAATGTTCATGGCTGGATGAAATGATGAACCACCCGAAAAAAACACCCGCATCGCCCATTCAACAAGCCATAGCGGAATTGGGCGATTTGCGAAAGACTGCGTTGGCGCTGCCGGCGGAAAAAGCCATGGATTTTATCCTGAATGTCCGGCACCCGGCGGCCCTGGTGCATTCCATCCCGGAAACGGATCTGTTTTTTCTGGTTCAGGATATCGGACCGGAGGACTGTCTGCCGCTGCTGGCCCTGGCTTCGAATGCGCAATGGGATTTCATTCTGGACATGGGAGTCTGGAAAGGTGATCGGATCGAAACCCGTTCCGTGACCCGCTGGTTGAATCTCAGGTTTCTTGCAGACCCCGATCGATTTCTATCATGGGTTCTGAAGGAAGAGACCGAATTCTTCGAAGGGTATCTTTTCCGAAACATCCAGATACGGGTTCTGGAACCGGACGAAGAACCGGCGGACATTCCGGATGCATTCATGACCCTGGACAACATGGTGTATTTTCGATTTCTATCCGAATCCGGCGAAGTGACGGCTTCTGAAGAAGAAATCGATTCATCCGATACGGATGAGGAGCGTTATTCGTTCATTACACGGTTTCTGGAAAAACTCTATTCCGAGGATCCAATTCAGTATCAGAACGTGATGCAGGAAACCCGCACAATCCTTCCGGCTGAAACTGAAGAAGAAGCCCTGAGGCTTCGCAATGTCCGGTTGGCCGAAAAAGGGTTTCTTCCTTTTGACGAAGCCATCGGCGTGTATCAGCCGTTGAAGCCGAATGCAATTCCAAAGCGAATCTTATCCAAAAAACGAAGCAGTGATCCTTATCTTCCGGTGCCTGTTTACATCTCCGGCATGCTGGAAACCGATAATGGTTTTGTTCGATCCTTAAAACTTCTGGAACAGGATCGCCTGCTTCCGGAGATTCAAGTGGAACTGGCATCATTGATCAATCAACTGGTGGTGGCAGATCAAAAGCAGATTGCATCCAGAGCGGATATTCAGGATGTGGTCAAAAAAGCCCTTGGATATCTGTCTGTCGGGCTGGAGCGGTTATCGGCGACAAAACCCCCGGATGTAGTTCAAGGCACTGCCCTGATTCGCTCCCGGATGTTATCGGGGATTTTCCGTGTGGGGTATGGCGCAGCCCTGGAACTGAAATGGCAGGTGCAGGGATGGGTGAAACAAAGCTGGTTTATGACCCAAAAATTACCGCTGGGTTTTTGGGGAGAAACATGGCTTGGCATTTTGGGCGGCCTGCTGATCAAAAAGCCCTTGTTTTTCGATAATTACAAGACAGGGGTGCTTTATAGGGAATTCCGGTCCATCGAGGATATCCAGGCGACCCAAACCGTTTTGGATCGGATCATCCGCTTTGACCAGATCCTCGGGGCAATGACGGTTGATCTGAGCCTGTTTTTGCAGTCTGTTCCTTCCAGACAGAACCTTTCCTATAAAAGTCTGATTCTGACCCGATGGGCTCAGTGTCATATCGGCCTGCCTCCGGAAAGCGTACCCATTCCCATGGACAGCTTTATCCTGTTTTTTCGCGAACTCTTTGGAAAACCCGCAAAGCCGGATTCTGCAAAGCCTCAAATAATCCGGAAAGCCATGAAATCCTCTTTTTTGCGTTGGCTGTCTGAAAAAACAGGATGGACCTCCAGAGAGCTGACAGAGCGCTCCGGACCGGAAATGGAGCGCCTTTTTGAGGAGCTGGAAGCCGATCTGGGAGCGGTTTCAGAAGCGCATCTGAATTCCCGGTACATTCAGCTGTTCCTTGTTGGGCCATAAGTGCGGTCATTTTGAGATATCAGACGGAATGTGGCAATCCCGCTCCAGCGCCGAAGGGACGCCCCTCTTGTCTATGGGTAAAGCCAATCCTGACAGAGATGATCCAGAATATGGATCCGGTTGATGATTTCCTCCCTGTCAATTGACATGATCCGGACCCCCTGAAGCATAATGGCTTCCATCGGTGATGTCCTTAAAAGATGATCCTGTCTGTCTGCCATATCCAGGAGGTGAATGAGCCGCTCTTTTTCAGATTTTAATGCATGCTTTATATCGGATTCCGGATGGGGATTGGATAGAAACTCAAGGATAACATCCAGAGATTGGAGGAAATTATCATGTTGAGAGATGCGTTTCTGAATCACTTCCTGCAGCAGCCGGATATGCGTTTCGCTTTGAATCCATCTGGAATTCCTCAGCAGGATCTTGTACCGTGTTCGAAGGGGCTCTTTTGAAAATTGACGCAATGCCACAATTATCCGGGAATCTGTTTTTCGGGATATATTCAGACGAGCGATAACGGATTGAATGGCTTCAGGGGGAATCGTGACCGGTGTGCTTCCGAGGCTCGGAAAATGAAGAGCCGTCACCAGCTTCCGGGACATCAGCAGGTCGCAGATGATTTTTTCATCGGCCTTGCTGTAATTGAATCTTTCGACAAGCCCCTCGATGGCGACCTGAAACCCTTCATCCGGAAACAGGATGAGCTCAAAAAGGGATGCGCTTTCGCTGGAGGTCTCATCCCGAAGGGTTTGTTGAATATCCTCAAGGGAACCTATGCCCGAAATAGACATCATATAGTGCATGATTTCCATGCTGACGGTAATTCCGCAGCATAGTTCTTCATGTATGGCGTTCGCCAGTATCAAACAAGGGGAACCAGAATCCATAACACCATTTTGTCGCAAAGGGGAATTTGTATGAAACGGATCATTCTGACACTCATGATTTTGTTTTCAGCTTCCTTTTCAGGCTGTTCCGGGGATAAGGCCAAGGATCTCATGGATACGGGGCTTCTCGAGGAAAAACAGCACAACCCGGATCATGCCCGGCAGTTATACCAGGAAATCATTCAAAAATATCCGGACAGCCCTTTTGCCAAAGATGCCCAAAAAAGGCTTTCCGAATTGAAAAACTAAATATGGCGCAACGATTCAACTCATCCAGTTTTTTACTGGAAACACCTTACCTCTGGTTGCAAGGATCATTCTTTTCATATCTTCCCGGCCGCTACCGAATCCGCGGCCACCGATACAAATGACGGCGCAGATGGTCTCAGATCAGATTGCTTGCCCTGTGCATGCGCTTTCAATCCGGCAGGGCACAAAGCGATGGATGGGCGTTCCCAGTGGGTCCCGGTGCGTATTTTTCGTCAGATAGTTGACATTGATGCCGTACACGGAATTATCATAGATCAGGCCAAATCCATGAGGAATCAGGACGGTTCCAGGTCGGACCTGGTCGCTGACCTGAAGTTCTCCGACCGCGCTGCCGGCTTCCGTGACGATCCTGACCGACTGGCGGTCTGTGAGCCCCAGGGCATCCGTATCTTCCGGGTTGAGGGCAATCGTGCAGGCCCGTTTGCCTTTGTTCCATTCCGGATTTCGCATCAGGGTATTCATGTTGGTGTCCGAGTGCCTGCCGGCATTCAGGATGAATGGATAGTCAGGCGGCATTTTCAGGCCCTCGGCTTCACTGACCGCATCCAGATTTCTGGCCGCTTCTTCCAGTTCGGGGATGGAAACCTCGATTTTCCCGGATGGTGTGCGAATGGCAGGCCAGTTGTCTGCGATATCGGCTTTTCCGACCCACAGTCCCTGAGGAGTATCCAAAAGGGCCTGGAATATCCGATCTCCCTGATCCAGGCTGGTTGGAAAGCCGGCGCGGGCGGCGTTTTTTCGAAAAGATTTCGGGGCGGTCATCAGCATTCCCCATGAAGCAGCCAGTGAGGCACTGTCCCATATACGGCCCAGGGTCTTGGCCAGCACAAACGGCATCCGGCGCTGCACATCGGGCGTTTTACCGGCCCATTCCATCAAATGCATGCCAAAGCTGAGGCGATCTCCTTTGGCGGCTTTCTGAACATGATCCGGAATTTCCGGTATCAATCCCAGCCGGTCTGCCAGCAGCGTAAAAATCTGCGAGGCTTCCAGGCAATGCTGAGGCGGTTTGACCACGGGCCTTCGCAGTTGGAAAAAAACATCCGGAAAGGTCCAGGGGAAAAAAGTGGCGTCCCAGGCTTCATAGTAGGATCTGCAGGGCAACACATAATGGGCCCGCAGCGCGGTCTCGCTCATGACCATGTCGTTGACCACCAGAAGATCCAGCCGGTCAAACGCCGTTTCAAATGCCTGGGTGTCGGCATAAGACCGAAGCGGATTGCAGGCGCTGACCAGAACGGCCCGAAGGCGATCCGGGCGGTCGGACAGAATTTCTTCAGGCATGACATTGGGCGGGAAGGACCCGGCCGCGGCCGGCGGCATGGCGGTTTCAACCGTCCGCCAGATTTCGGGGTTGCGTTCATCGGCATGAAATCCCATGGGCATGACCATGCCGGGGATGACGTTTCCTCCCCGAACGCAGAATCGGCCGCAGATGGCTCCCAGAATATTCATCAGATAGGAGTTCAGCGTGCTGTGGCGTCCCATGTAAATTCCCAGATCCGGATGCATGCACCATTGCTTTGTCGTCATCAGGCGACACACCTGGTGAACCAGGGAAGAATCGAGGCGGCAGACATCAAGGGCCGAGCGGAAGTCAAAACCGGTGAACCATGGCCTGATTTTCTGCCAGTCGGCCACATGTTTTGTGATATAATCCGTCGCTTCCCAGCCTTCATTGATGATGATGGCGATCATGGCCTTGGCAAGCAGGGCGTCGGTGCCGGGTCGCACCGCAAGATGAATGTCGGCAATGGCGGCTGTTTCGCTTTTTCTGGGGTCGATCACCACAAGGAGCCGATCCGGATCTTTGCTGAATCCCGTGAGTGTGCGGCGGGCCTGCGGCATCTGATGGCTCATCATGCCGTTCCATCCCCAGCCGACCAGCATTTCGGCGGCATGTTCATCCGGAATGGCAATGTTGTACTGTTTGCCCAGCATCCGTCCGAATACCCACCAGATGCCGCTGAACTCCTGGCCGGCGGACGAATAATAATACTGGGAACCCAAGGCCCGAAGCAGGGTGATGCCGAATGAAGCTTCAAAATGGCCGCCCTGCGAACTGCCACCCATGTATGCCAGAGATCGCGGGCCAAAACGATCGATAGTATCCCGGAGTTTGCCAGCGATTTCATCGGCAGCCTGATTCCAGGATATTTCCTGAAACCCATTCTCCGTTCGTTTCAGCGGAACAGTGAGCCGGTCCTTGGGGTACTGGTGATAGAGAATATTGAGCCCTTTCCGGCAGGCATAACCCTGACTCCGCGGATTGTCTTTATCGGGCCGGACCCGGATGATCCGATCGTTGTCAACCAGGACTTCCAGCCCACAGTTCTGGGCGCATAACACGCATCCGGTTTTATGCCAGATTTCCATAATATCTCCTTAATAAGGGGGCAGGGTTCAGGTTAAGAGCCCGCGCTCTTTAGCCATGGCCATCATCTGTTCGGCGCCGGTTACCGGCGGCACCCGGAACTGATCCCCTGATTTTTGTTTCAGGGTTAATGCGCCGGAAGGACAGGTGGTTACGCAAAGACCGCAGCCGATGCAGCGATCCGTATTGATCTCTGCCCGATCCTGATCATTCATAGTCAGGGCTTTCATCTGGCATCGGTCGATACAGGTCTGGCAACCCATGCAGGATCCCGGATCTGCCTGGGCGATATAATTGGAGAACACAATTTCCGACGGTCTGGGATGCAGATTGAGCGCACGAAGCACGCCGCAGCAGTCTCCGCAGCAGTTGCACATGCCGCCCGGGTTCTGGGCCGTGGCCGGTTGCGTGACAAGACCGGCCGCCTGGGCGTCCGACAGGATTTGAATAGCCTCATCGATGTCGATTTTACGCCCCATCTGGTTATCCAGATAGTATTGTGCCATGGCGCCGAACATGAAACAGGTTTCGCGGGGTTTGTCGCAGGATTGATCGATCAGGCCTTTCTGTTTCCGGCAGATGCAATCCGTGATAACAATTTGATTCATTTTCTTCAGGATAGCGATAGCATCGTCAAAAGCGGCGACATTGCGGGTGGCATCCAGTGATTTTTGAACAGGTATCGTACGCAGAAAGGTTCCGCGGCTCTTGTTGAATGCATCCAGAAATCCGTCCTGGAAATATTCTTCCAGAAGTTGGGACAGGTTGCGATCCAGCCTGGACACCTGAAATTCAAACAATCCATGGACAAACGGAACAGCCGCATACCGCATGGAATCGTCTTTTTTCACCCGGAAGAGAAGTCCCCGCCTGGCCATGTCCTCAAGCTGCTCGGCAACTTCGGGGATCGGCCGGTTGATGCGCTGGCAGATTGATTCCGGTTTTTCCAGACGGTGCGACAGTGCCAGAAAAAGGCCGGCTTCATCTTCCGTGAATATTTCTTTTAAAATTTTAAGCTCGATTCCGGTTGCTGTTTCCGGAAATCCAATGGAATAAAAATTCAGACGTTCCTGAAGTTGCTTGAAGGTATTTGCACGCATGTTCCCCCTGAAAAATGAATTAAATGGTTGATGTGGATGGCGTTACTGTTTGTGTGCTAAGTTCTTGTGTACAAGCTAAATGTCAACAAATTGCCCTGCTAAGCCTCTCCGCGATGCATCTGGCAAAGTTTTTTTAAAAGCAACCGCAGAATCAATTGTTCCTCTGAAGTCAAAGGCTCCAGAAAATCATGATTGGCTGTTTCCGCCAGGGGGATCAGATTTTCAGTCAACTGCCTACCCTGTGCGGTCAAACAGACGCTCAGCGCTCTGCGATCCTCCGGATGCGTCTTTCTTTCCACCAGGCTTGCTTTTTCAAGCCGATCCAGAATGCCGGTAAGAGTAGCGCTGTCCAGCATAACCCTTTCACCGAGTTCCCGGGACGTCACCTGGTCGTTTTCATGGAGAAAGCCCAGCACCATGCCTTGGGCAGCAGTCACATTTTCGCCGGTCAGACGGCTGGTCCAGAATTTGGCTGCTGCCTGGTTGGCCTTTGCGAGCTGAAAAAAAATGCACTGCTCCGGTTTCATATTGATCCTTAAACGAGTCGATAATTACTTTGTATACAATCATTGTTTTTCGCGATTGTCAAGAACCAAACAGCGTGATTCCGGAAACCTCGGGTTCGGAAAACAGTTGTGTGTACATGGTTGCGTTCCTTTCATTCGGATACATGCTGAAAATAAACCGGTTGCGGCTTCCGGTCACTTTCGGGAAAAACAGCGCCTCCCTTTTTGTGGCCGGATGCCGGCTTGTCGGGTTAGGATTTTGTTGGTTCATCTTGAACGCTTTTCGAATTTGATGACCTGATCGTAAAGGAGTTCGGCCGGATTCGGTCCGACTGCCTTGGCAGGCTCAAGATAGGCCCTGAATCCGACGAATAGATCCTCGGTCAGATCAACTTCTGCGCAAGGCTGAAGATAATCGAGGAGTTCGATCTGAATGCATTGGGGATCATTTCCGCAGTTGCGCGCCACTTTACAGGCATATAGATAGGGACTGAATTCATTTTTAGGCGCGTATTCAATAGTGTTTTCCGCAAAGTCCGGACTATTCAGTCCTTTGATCCCAAGATCCTTTTCTTTCTGGTAAATGGAGAAACTGGAATAGGTTGCTTTTCCGAAAGCCTGGTGGTTGACACCGTAGATAATCAGAAATTCATCGGGATCATTGGCCAGTTTAAAGTCGGCTGTTGTCCTGAGATAGCTGGTGTCCCGTGTTTCACCGAGAATGTTTTTCCTTCTCTGGATCCCATCCAGCCACTCCGTGATCCAGACCTTGGTGGTGAACTCTGTTGCCTTGTATCCAGAATACTTATCCAGAATCGATTTTCTCAATTCTCCGAGAGCGGGCATCAGATCCGCCTCGCTCATTCCGGTACCCCGCAGGCGAAGCGGCGGTGTCGGAAAGGGATCAAGTGGCGTGTTTGTCGATGTCTGGGTGAGGTAAAGTACTGTCATTCCTGGATTCTGCATGTACGCTTCGAGATCCTGCTCATGGCCTTTAGGCGGCACGGATAGTCGGTTCAAGAATATGAACGTGTCGTAGTCTTTCCCTTTACCAAGCTTGACCACGGAGGAGGGGATGACATCTGTATTTAAGATATCCGGTGAAAACTCGGCAGCCAGGGCTGAAGCTCTAACCCGCGCATCTATCCCCTTGTCGGCCGTGCTCACGATGATCATGTCCTGGTTGTACGGGTTGCCGTTTGCACTTCCTTCTGTTTTGATGACGAGATTGTTCAGGGTATCGCCCAGGCTGGCAAAAAGTGTTCTTGGCACCAACTCACCGTCATAGCGGCGGCTGAACAGGTAGCTGCGATAGCTGAAGTAAGCAACAGGAGGCGGGGTACGTCCGATGATGACGATGGCGTCGTTGGGCCGAAGCTGGAATTGGCTTGGAACCATTGCCCCCTGGATGATATCCGTGATGGCAAGATAGTTGCCGCCGGCATTATTGGCGTAACCCGTCTTCAATGCTCCCATACAGACCAATTGTGCCACATCGACTTCTCCGTATGGCCATTCCTGAACCGTGAATCCATCCTTGACGAGTGCGGTTTTGAACGCATCAATCATCGAAGAAGAAATGGCTGATGAACTGACCTCGTGAGTCCTTTGAACATCTCCTGCAAGACCGACTGAAGATAATGTGCCAAACAGACAGATCAAAGCCAGCGCTCGCAATAATCTACTTTTCATTTTACTCTTCCTTTTCTGTTGTTATGTTGCAAATATAAATAATAACATTGTGTTATTTGATATTCATTTTGTCTCTGGATGCATATTCCCATCCATAATTGTTTGACTCATCGTGGTCAAAGGCGAGTAAATCCAAAAGCTCATGGGGACAGATTAAGTCGTAATCGAATCTGAGGGCCAATAGTGAGAGTCAGATAATCGTTTCATGTGACCTGATTTTGGAGAGAGGGAACTCCTCTGCTACCCGGTTCTTTAATGCGAAGTATCTGTAGCTTACGAATGCAGGCCCAGCAGAATCATATCTTTCTGCTTCAAGAACAGACATTCCTTCTTTATTAAGAAGTTTTAAAACCGCATCCTTTCTCATGGTGTGTACTTCCATTACAAGTCCCTTTCCGTACTTGATTCTTCTTGCAATGTTTAGAATCCGGTTGCTTAACAAGATGTGAAGAAAGCCATTTACTGTTCCAATATTTGGGTGTGAAGGCGTTTGGAAAATAAGCGTTGCACCCGGACGTAGAACTCGACAAAATTCACAGATCAATGAACGCTGATACTTCCTCGGTGAATGCTGAAGAACAATATTGCTATAAATAGTGCCTGAACGGAAACCCCATATTTATGAGCCACTCCGTCTCGCAACTTTCGAATTGACCATGTATTTTTTACCAAAATAGAGCCAAGTTCCATAACATAAACAAAACCCAGAATATAAACGCTAAGGCATGCTAATTTTGAGAACAGCTCTCGTGTCCAATTATAGAAACTAATTTTTAGCCGTACGTTTAGGCTGACAGTCTAAACTCGACAAGCGCTTGTGTGAGCACAATTTCTCTTCTGTCAATTATCGAGAGTATCGGCTGTATAATCGATATTGTTTGCTGCGCTTTTTCCCGGCTTTTGGCTGCCTGAATACGCTTTTGTTGTTCGATAGACCCAACAATTTGAAGATTTCGCGCTAAAACCGCAAAAGCCGTGTAGCGTTTAAAGCCGTCAATTCCGTGATCCGGACAGCGATCCAAACCATGATTTTCCAAAGCATTAATGGAGGATTCAACCGCTGAATGTTTACGACGTAAATGTTTAAACTCCGGAGAGCTTTCAATCGCCTGAGCCGCTTTTGATATTTTTCCCTTGCGCGGAAGCACTACCGTATCCAGCAACTTGGAAAGCTCGATCTGGTTGTTTTTGCTGTGAAACCCTTTGTCAAAACTGCAACTGACAATATCTGAAAATCTTTCTTTGGTTGTGTTAATAAGGGATACCGCTATCTGGTCATCGGTTTGATGCTCCATCACCTGATGATGCAAAATAAACCCGAATTGATCTTTGATAATGCAGATCTTCAGTCCCAATTCTACCGGAACTCCGGCTTTGCCCTTACTGATCCACTCGGTGTGGGGTTCAAAGAGAGAAAAGACTTTATCTTCGTGGGCAATGGTTTCATCTGCTATCACCCTTTGTTCGATCTGCTCAATCTGGCGTTTTGCATGGGAGATATATTCTTCAATCATGCTGATTTTTGCAACCAACCCTGGCTCGGCTGTCTTAATTGTCTTCAAGGAGTCTTCAACTTTTGCCACCAGAATGTTGGCCTGGTTCAAACAATCCTGAACGGCGGATTTAAGATGCTTTTCCTTCAGGGCTTTCTTTTCGGGATTCTTGGAATTGGACCGTTTGATCTGCTGTACTTTACGCAGTGCCCTTTTAAGTTTGCGGAGGTGATGTTCCCCTTGACGCCACTGACTGGAAATTATTTCGTCGAAAATTCCCATGATCAGATGGATTGATTTCTGCAAAGCATCCCAAAGCAGGGAGATGTCGGTTGGAAAGTGAACGTCAGTTTCTTCCACAAACGAATCACAACTGGCATTTAACCCTTTTAGCGCCTTATTGCCGATCGATGCGTGACCATGATGGACAACAATTTGGCTGATACGATCCAACAGTTCGGGGGTAAAGAGAGTTATATTGTCTTTAAGGGTCTGAAGTTTATACTGTTCGTCCATGTCATATAGGGTATGACCCAACATCTGGCGCAATATCAAATGATTATTGGCAATATCATGCAACTTGTCAAAGTCCCAGTTGCAGTTGAGCCGAAGTGTGCCGAGAACCAGGATTTTCCATAGATCCATTCCAGGGCGTCCATTGTGGAAATCAATTGTCTTACCAAGGCTCTCACTGATTGCCTGAAAAACGGCTTTCCGAGAAGAAGGGTCGGAATGAATGGCTTGAAGTCCGATGAGCAATTGCGGAATTTCGTCTCGACTGCACAGATCAAATTTGATGTCGGAAATGTAAGTTTGGCCAATTTTTAATTGTGGATCGATCGTTTTTCGCATGTCAGTTTTTCCGAAGATTTTGCTTATTATGTCTTTAGCCAGAAAGTAATTATTGCTCATTAGCACAACATAAAATATGATATATCAATATGTTGTATATCATTTCTAAGATTATTAGTTTCGATCTAAACCCTCCACCTCTGGTGGAGGACCCGGATAGGTTCTACCGATCCGGGGTGAAATAATATAGGTTCATCCTCCGGGAAAGCTCCAATGGGAAAGATGGAGGATGAACCTATGCATGATTGGGAAAGTTTATCGCATGTAAGATGGGATTG
>AMWB02138726.1_pt1 | contig 11664 bp, 7 predicted proteins | sample 200311 | NCBI WGS metagenome assembly AMWB02 (sample SAMN02737377, study PRJNA173069) | bioreactor metagenome | biome: anode biofilm in microbial fuel cells | place: USA: California | collected 2010-12-16 | reverse complement strand
GTAGCCGACGCACTCGCCCGGCGCGAGCTGCTGCACCGCGATGATCTCGCTGGCGAGCGTCATCACCGGCTGCAGATCGAGTTCGGCGGCGGAGACTTCGGGAAACGGCGAACCGCCGTAGAGCATGATGCCGGGCCGGGCCCAGTCACCCGCCCGCTGGGGGAAGCGCAGGATCGTCGCCGAATTGCCGAGCGAGCGCGCGGCGCTCATGCCGGCCGCGACGGCCTCGAAGCGCTCCATCTGCCAGTCGACGCCGCGCGGGCCGTCGGCGTCGGCGAAGTGCGTCATCAGCACCAGCGGCATTTTTCCGGCGAGCGCCTGCCATGTCTGGCGCAGGCCGGCGGCATCGAAGCCGAGGCGGTTCATGCCGGTGTTGAGCTTGAGGTAGACCGGCAGGTCAGCCGGCCAGTTTGCGGCGAGCAATGTCGCGGCCTGCTCCGGCCGATGGACGACGGGGATCAGGCGATGGCGCACGAACAGCGGCAATTCGTCTGCGGCGAAGAAGCCGTCGAGCATCAGGATCGGCTGGTCGAGTCCCGCCGCGCGCAAGGCGACGGCGCGCTCCAGCTCGATCAGCGCAAAACCGTCGGCGGCATCGGCGAGCGCCTGGACGGCGCGCTCCAGCCCGTGCCCGTAGGCGTTGGCCTTGACGACCGCCCACAGCCGCGTCGGGCCGGCATGGCGGCGCGCGACGGCGAAGTTGTGCCGCAGCGCGGCGGCATCGATGGTGGCGCGGATCGGGCGCGACATGGTGCTGCGGCTGGCCGCCCGGCCTTACTTGCCCTTGCACTCCTTGAGCTTGGCCGAAGCGAAATCGACGAAGGAGGTGACCAGGCGCGAGCGGAACTTTTCCTTCGGATAGACCATCGAGAGCTTGCGCGTCAGCCGCGGCTTGAGGGGGATCGACACCAGGTCGCCGAGGCGCAGCGACTTCAGCACCGAGGTGCGCGAGGCGATCGCGTAGCCGAGGCCGGTCTCGACGACCTCGAGCAGCGCCACCGGGCTGCCGAGTTCCATCACCGGCATCAGGTGGTCGATGTCGACGCCGTGTTTCCTCAGATACACCTCGGTGAACTCGCGCGTGCCGGAGCCCGGCTCGCGCGAAACGAAGGGATGATCGGCCAGGCTCTGCGGCGCGATCTCCTTGAGGCGCGCCAGCGGGAACTTCGGGCTGCAGACGACCTGCAGTTCGTCCTCGCAGCAGATCTCGGTCTGCAGGTTGGGCTGGTGCGACGGCGATTCGATGAAGCCGATGTCGATGGTGTGCTCGGCGACGCGCGTCTCGATGCTCTCCGAGTTGGCGACGATCAGCCGCGGCCGCACGTTCGGATACTTCGACTTGAACTCGCCGAGGATGCGCGGCAGCAGGAACTCCGCGATCGTCGTGCTGGCGCCGACCAGCAGCGAACCGCCGACCTCGCCGGTCATCTCGGCCAGCCGCACGTCCATCTCGCTCGACAGGCCGAGAATCTTCTCCGCGTAGGCGAGCACCATCTCGCCGGCCGGCGTCAGCGAAATGCGCCCATGGCCGCGATCGAACAGCCGCGTGCTGAAGTGTTCCTCGAGCTGCTTGATCTGGAACGTCACCGCCGGTTGCGTCATGAACAGGACTTCGGCAGCCTTGGTGAACGACAGCTGCTTGGCGACGGCATGGAATACCTGGAGCCTGCGATCCGCCATATGGATACTCCTCAAGGGAATTGTGTTTATCTATCAATATTCAAGCACAATTTCGGGGCATAAGAAAGCCTGATGATCAATCCCCGCCACGAACGCCCGCCTGCGGATACCGTGCAGCGACCGGCCAGGCGCCGCGCCTGCAAGATTCCGGCAATTACTTTCGTGATATAAACCGGCGGCCATGAGCCTTGGCTTCTACATCATCATGGCGGCGCAGTTCTTCTCCGCGCTCGCCGACAACGCCCTGCTGATCGCCGCCATCGCCATCCTGCGCGACATGCAGGCGCCGGCGGAATACGAGCCTTTGCTCAAGACCTTCTTCACCGTTTCCTACGTGCTGCTGGCCGCCTTCGTCGGCGCCTTCGCCGACTCGATGCCCAAGTGGCGCGTCATGTTCATCAGCAACAGCATCAAGATCCTCGGCTGCAGCCTGATGTTCTTCAGCGTCCATCCGCTCGCCGCCTATGCCGTCGTCGGCCTCGGCGCCGCCGCCTACTCGCCGGCCAAGTACGGCATCCTCACCGAATACCTGCCGCACCGCCAGCTGGTCATCGCCAACGGCTGGATCGAGGGGCTGACCGTCACGGCGATCATCCTCGGCGTGGTGCTTGGCGGCGCGCTGATCAAGCCCGACATTGCCGCAAGCATGCTCGCCTTCGACCTTCCGGTCATCGAGACCGGCATCGACACGGTGGCAGAGATGAACCTGCTGGTGATCGGCGCGATCTACCTCCTCGCCGCGCTGTTCAACCTCTATGTCCCCGACACCGGCGTCGATCACAAGCCGCTCAAGCGCAATCCGCTCTACCTGCTGCACGAGTTCAACCACTGCCTGCGGCTGCTGTGGCGCGACAAGCTCGGCCAGGTTTCGCTGGCCGTCACGACGCTGTTCTGGGGTGCCGGCGCGACGCTGCAGTTCATCGTCATCGAGTGGGCGAAGGCGGCGCTCAACCTCGACCTTTCCAAGGCCAGCATGCTGCAGGGCGTCGTCGCCGTCGGCGTGGCGATCGGCGCCGTGCTCGCCGCGCGCATGATCACGCTGCGCAAGTCGGTGCGCGTCATCCCGCTCGGGATCGCCATGGGCATCGGCGTGCTCGTCATGGTCTTCGTGCGCGACACCTGGGCCGCGCTGCCGCTGCTGGTGATCGTCGGTATCCTCTCGGGCTTCTTCGTCGTGCCGATGAACGCGCTGCTGCAGCACCGCGGCCATATCCTGATGGGCGCCGGCCACTCGATCGCCGTGCAGAATTTCAACGAGAACCTGTCGATCCTGATCATGACCGGCATCTACTCTGCGCTGATCAAGGCCGGGCTGCACATCTACTGGGTGATCGCGCTGTTCGGCCTGTTCGTCGCCGCCACCATGTGGCTGGTCAAGCACCGCCACGAAGCCAACCAGCGCGAGCACGACGACGTGATCCACCTCGAGGACCGCACTCACTGAGGGCATCGAAAGACCTGGCATGTCTTCGCGGATCGGGCGAGCGGGTTAGCGTCTATAGTGGGAGCGTGATTCCGGAATGGCACAGGAACGCGCGTCATGAACGAAACCGAAACCCCGATCCGCTCGCCGGCGGCCCCGCGAACGAACCAGCCGAAGCAAAGCCTGAGAAGTGAAAGTCTGTTGCGGCTGAGCGGCGTTTGTCTCGCCCGACAGGGGCGGGCGATCCTCGCGGACCTCGATCTCGACCTGCACGAGGGCGAGATCCATGCGCTGGTCGGCGCCAACGGGTCAGGCAAATCCAGCCTCGCCTACGCCATCATGGGCTGCGAGGGCTATCGGCCCGATGCGGGGGAAATCGTTTTCGACGGCCGGCGCATCGACGCCTTGCAGATGCACGAGCGCGCACGCATGGGAATCACGCTGGCCTGGCAGGAACCCGCCCGCTTCGAAGGGCTGAGCATCGGCGACTATGTGCGCATCGGCGCCAGGGGGGAGGGCGTGGAGGACTGTCTGCGCCGCGTGGGACTGGATCCGGCGCGGTACGCAAGCCGCGCAACGGACAAGACCCTGAGCGGCGGCGAACGCAAACGGGTGGAACTCGCGGCCGTGCTCGCGATGAAGCCGCGGCTGGCGATCCTGGACGAACCCACCGCCGGCATCGACCTGCTGTCGCTCGACGCGCTGATCGAGGTGATCGAGGCCCTCAGGTCGGCCGGCAGCACGGTGCTGCTGATCACCCACCAGGCCGAGGTCGCTTCGCACGCCGATCGCGCCTCCCAGCTGTGCGGCGGCCGCATCGTCTTTCGCGGGGATACGGCGCAGGTGCTCGCGCACTATCGGCTGCGCGCATGCCAGCGCTGCGACGGTACGATCTGCCATGTCTGACACCGGCCCCCTGGTCGACCTCTTCTCGGCCGCAGGATTCCAGCCCCCACCCCTTGCGGAGGCAGCGCATCTGGTCGCATACGGCCATACCCTGGCCAGCCTGAAGTCGTTGCCGGGCATACGGATCGAGGCCGCGGCCACGCCGGACGGCCTGGTCGCCGAGATCCTCGTCGACGCGGGCGTGCGCGCCGCACCGCCACTGCATGTGTGCTTAGGACTCCATCGAGGCCTGGCCCTCCAGAATGTACGCCTGACCATCACCCTGCAACCCGATGCCGAAATCACCGTGCTCTCGCACTGCCTGTTTTCCACGCCTCAGGCGGCCCGCCATGCCATGGACGCCGACATCCACCTGATGGAGGGGGCCATCCTGCATCATCAGGAAGCGCATCATCACGGCCCGAGCGGAAGCATCGAAGTCCTGCCGCGCGCCCGCGTCATGCTCGACAAGGGGGCACGTTATCTGTCCGACTTCAGCCTCGTCCAGGGCCGCGTCGGCTGGCTCGACATCGACTACACGGTGGCCGTCGGCGAGGACGCGCTGGCCGAGCTGGTCAGCCGGGTGTATGGCTGGGGCAGCGATCGCATCCGCATCGTCGAACGCCTGAGTCTCGACGGCGCCGGGGCGCGCGGCCTGGTCAAGAGCCGGGTGGCGGTACGCGACGACGCGCAGGCCGAGGTGCGCGGCGTCATGGCAGGCAACGCCGCCGGCGCGCGCGGCCACGTCGACTGCATGGAAATCGTGCGCGACCGGGCGACGGTAAGCGCGGTGCCGGAAGTGCGCGTCCGCCATCCTCTGGCCAAGGTAACGCATGAGGCAGCCATCGGCAGCGTGGACAGCCACCAGCTGGAAACCCTGATGGCACGCGGCCTGGCACCCGACGCGGCGGTCGATCTGATCGTGCGGGGAATGCTGGCATGACGCGAGACCTCGAGCGGATTCCCGAGGCCGGGGAAGACGAATGAACGACGCCGGATTGCGCACCCTCGACGAGATACCGAAAGACGGCCGGGCTGTCGTCCGGCGCATTGACGGCGGGAGCCAGTTCGCCTCGCGCCTCGCGGCCATGGGCATCGTCGTCGGCGCATCCCTGACGGTGTTGCAGAATACCCGGCGCGGTCCGATGCTGGTGAGCGTGCTGGACACCCGCCTCGCGCTGGGCCGAGGCGAGGCGCAGAAGATCCGGGTCGAACTTTCGTCTCCGTCATGACCGCCCCCAGCCCGCAACCGGCCGCGGTGCAGCATCCCGTCCTGCTCGGCCTCGCCGGACAGCCCAACGTCGGCAAGTCGACCGTCTTCAATCTGCTGACCGGACTGAACCAGCATGTCGGCAACTGGCCCGGCAAGACGGTGGAGCGGCGCGAAGGCATGCTGACTCGCCAGGACGCCAGGGTGACGGTAGTCGACCTGCCCGGCACGTACGGCCTCACCACCAATTCGCCCGAGGAGCGCATTGCCCGCGACTTCGTGCTGCATGAGCAACCGGACGTGGTGGTGGTGATCGCCGATGCCGCGGCGCTGGAGCGCAACCTCTACCTGCTGGCCGAACTGCTCGCGCTGCCGACGCCGGTCGTGCTCGGCCTGAACATGATGGATGTCGCGCACAGCCAGGGTGTCGAGATCGAGCCGGAGGTCCTGTCCGCCGCGCTCGGGATTCCGGTCGTGCCGATGGTGGCACGGCACGCCCAGGGCGTGGCGCAACTGCAGGACGAGGCGGTGCGTTTGGCGGGGGCGAAGGAGTCCTTCGCTCCCGTGCGGCCCGAAATCGCCGCCCCGCACCGCGAGGTGCTGGCGGACATCCGCGGCCTGCTCGCCGACCGCGTTCCCGCCCCCTATCCGGCGGACTGGGTGGCCCTGAAACTGCTCGAAGGCGATGCCGAACTGATCGCGTTGACGCGAAGCTGGCTGGCGCCCTCCGCCTGGCAACAGGTCGAGGCGCTGCTCGCGGCCCACGAGGATGCGATCCTCGACATCGCCGCCGGCCGCTACGCCTGGATCGAGCGCATGGTGCGCGCAGCCGTCAGGCGTCCCCGACTCGGCCAGGTCGGCCTGACCGACCGGCTCGATCGCGTGGCATTGCATCCGCTGTGGGGCATGGTGCTGCTGCTCGCGGTGTTCGCGCTGATCTTTGCCGCGACCTTCGCATTCGCCTCGCCGGCGCAGGCCTGGCTGGAAATCATGGTCGTGGTTCCGCTGCAGGAATGGCTCCGCGCCTCGCTGGCCGGCGCTCCCGCCTGGGTCGCCGGCCTGCTGATCGACGGCATGCTCGCGGGAGCGGGCACCGTGATGACCTTCGTTCCAGTCCTGACGGTATTCTTCACGGCGCTCGCGCTGCTCGAGGATACCGGCTACTTCGCGCGCGCAGCCTACGTGATGGACCGCTACATGCACCGTCTCGGCCTGCACGGCAAGAGCTTCCTGCCGCTCTGCCTGGGCTTCGGCTGCAACGTGCCGGCAGTGATGGGGGCGCGCGTGATCGACTCGCCCAGCGGCAGGCTGCTGACCATCCTGCTCGCCCCGCTGGTGCCGTGCAGCGCCCGGCTGATGGTGCTGGCTTTCCTGACGCCGATCTTTTTCGGCGCAGCCGCCCTCCCGGTGGCCCTCGCCTTCATCGCCCTCAATCTCGCCCTGCTGGTGCTGGCCGGCACGCTGCTCAACCGCAGCCTGTTCCGCGGCAAGCACATGTTCTTCATCATGGAGATGCCGCTCTATCATGCGCCGAGCGCCAGCACCATCGCCCGCTTCGTCTGGAACAACGTCTGGGCCTTCCTGCGCAAGGCGGGCAGCCTGATTCTGGTCTTCTCCATCCTGCTGTGGGGGCTGAGCCATTATCCGGGCCCCGCCCTCGAAGCGAGTTACCTGGCCAAGGTCGGCCACGGCCTCGCCCCGCTGGGCGATGTCCTGGGCCTGGACTGGCGTCTGCTCGTGGCCCTGCTGGCCAGTTTCGTGGCCAAGGAGAACGCCATCGCCGCGCTGGGCATCCTGTTCGGCGGCGATGCCGGGGCAGACGGCTTGGCCGCTGCGCTGACCGCCGCCATCCCGTTCGCCTCCGCGCTGTCGTTCATCGCCGCGACCATGCTGTTCATCCCCTGTGTGGCGACGGTGGCGGTGATGCACAAGGAAGCCGGCAACTGGCGCTGGGCGCTCTTTGGCGTGCTGCTGCACCTGGCACTTGCGCTGACTGTTTCGGCGCTGATCTACCAAGGCGGGTGCATCTTCGCCGACGCGTGGCCCCGTACAAAATGAAAAGGGGTTAGCTTTCGCCAACCCCTTGATGAAACTGGCGCGCCCGAAGAGATTCGAACTCCTGACCCCCTGGTTCGTAGCCAGGTACTCTATCCAGCTGAGCTACGGGCGCATTGAAGAGCGGCGCATTATAGCGAAAGAATTGTGCAGGTAAACTCCCGCCTTCGTTTTTTTCCTTCCGCCATGAAACAGAACTACGACGAATCGTCCTTCCGCGTCCTCAAGGGACTCGAGCCCGTGCGCGAGCGGCCGGGCATGTACACCCGCACCGACTCGCCGGCGCACATCGTGCAGGAAGTCATCGACAACGCCGCCGACGAGGCGCTGGCCGGCTTCGCGAAGCACATCCACGTGCTGGTCGCCCGGGACGGCGGCATCACCGTGACCGACGACGGCCGCGGCATTCCCGTCGGCCCGCACCCCGAGGAGAAGATCCCCGTCGTCGTGCTCGCCTTCACGCGCCTGCACGCCGGCGGCAAGTTCGACAAGAAGGGCGGCAACACGGCCTACGCCTTCTCCGGCGGCCTGCACGGCGTCGGCGTCGCGGTGACCAACGCGCTGTCTCTTTCCGTCGAGGTCGAGGTGCGGCGCGAGGGCAAGATCCATGCGGTGAGTTTTTCCGAAGGCGGCGAGAAGGTCTCGAAGCTCGAAGTCCTCGGCGACTGCGGCAGGCAAAGCGGCACAAGAGTTCGCGTAACTCCCGACCCGAAGTATTTCGACTCGCCGAAAGTACCGCAGGCCGAGCTGGAGCGCCTGCTGCGCTCCAAGGCCGTGCTGCTGCCAGGCGCCAAGGTCACGCTCGCGGTCGAGCAGCCCGACGGCAAGCTTCTTGAAAAGACCTGGCGCTATCCCGAGGGCCTGGCCGGCTATCTCAAGGAGCTGGCCGGGGAAGACCAGGCGGTCGCCCCGCTGTTTGCCGGCGAGAACTACGCCGGCGCCGACCACGAGAGCTTCGCCGCCGGCGAGGGCGCGGCCTGGGCACTCGGCTGGTGGCCCGAGAATGCGCCCTCCGAGTCCTACGTGAACCTGATCCCGACCGTCGCCGGCGGCACGCACGAATCCGGCCTGCGCACCGGCGTGTTCGAGGCGGTGAAGAGCTTCATCGAGCACCACGCCCTGCTGCCGCGCGGCGTCAAACTGCAGCAGGAGGACATCTGCGGCAAGATGGGCTTCGTGCTCTCGGCACGCATCCTCGACCCGCAGTTCCAGGGCCAGGTGAAGGAAAAGCTCAATTCGCGCGAGGCGGTGAAGCTGGTCGCCGGCATGGTGCGCGACCCCTTCGAGATCTGGCTCAACCAGCACGTCGAGGCCGGCAAGGCGATCGCGGAACTCGCGATCAAGCAGGCCCTGGCCCGGCAGAAGAACGCACAGAAGGTCGAGAAGAAGAAGCAGTCCGGCGTCGCCGTGCTGCCGGGCAAGCTCTCCGACTGCGAGTCGACCGACATCGCCGAGAACGAGCTGTTCCTCGTCGAGGGCGACTCGGCCGGCGGCTCGGCCAAGATGGCGAGGAACCGCGAGACGCAGGCGATCCTGCCGCTGCGCGGCAAGGTGCAGAACTCGTGGGAGATCGAGGCCAACCGCCTGTTCGCCAACGCCGAGATCCACGACATCGCCGTGGCAATGGGAATAGACCCCCATCTGCCGATGGACACCCCGGATCTCTCGAACCTGCGCTACGGCAAGATCGTCATCATGTCCGACGCCGACGTCGACGGCGCGCACATCCAGACGCTTTTGCTCACCCTCTTCTACCGCCACTTCCCGGCACTGATCGCGCGCGGCCACGTCTTCATCGCCCAGCCGCCGCTCTACCGCGTGGACGTGCCGGCCTCCGGCAAGAAGCGGCCGGCCAAGCGGCTCTACGCGCTCGACGACGGCGAACTGGAAGCGATCAGGGATCGCCTCGCCAAGGAAGGCGTTGCGCCGGAAAGGATCGAGGTCGGCCGCTTCAAGGGCCTCGGCGAGATGAACCCCGAGCAGCTGCGCGAGACCGCGATGGACCCGGCAACGCGCCGCGTGCTGCCCGTCTTCGAGCGCAGCGAAGCGCACGACGACACCGTGAAACTCTTCAACCTGCTGATGGGCAAGGGCGAGGCCGCCGGCCGCCGCGCCTGGATGGAAAGCAAGGGCCATCTGGCCGAGGCTGACGTATGAATACACCCGATTTATTTGAACAAGCTGCCGCCCCGCCAGCGCCGAGTTTCCTCGACGACGGCAGCGCCCTGCCCCTCGACCGCTACGCCGAGCGCGCCTACCTCGCCTATGCGATGAGCGTGGTGAAGTCGCGCGCCCTGCCGCAGGTCGAGGACGGTCTCAAGCCCGTGCAGCGCCGCATCCTGCACGCGATGAACGAGATGCGGCTGGCCGCGACGGCCAAGCACGTCAAGAGCGCACGTGTCGTTGGCGACGTGATCGGCAAGTTCCACCCGCACGGCGACGCCAGCGTCTACGACGCGATGGTGCGCGTCGCGCAGGACTTCTCGCTGCGCTACCCGCTGGTCGACGGCCAGGGCAACTTCGGTTCGCGCGACGGCGACGGCGCCGCGGCGATGCGCTACACCGAGTGCCGCCTGACCCCGATCGCCGAACTGCTGCTCTCGGAAATCGACCGCGGCACCGTCGACTTCGTACCCAACTACGACGGCACGATGACCGAGCCGGCGCTGCTGCCCGCGCGCCTGCCCTTCGTGCTGCTCAACGGCGCGTCGGGCATCGCCGTCGGCATGGCCACCGAGATCCCGCCGCACAACCTGCGCGAGGTCGCCGAGGCGCTGAAGCTGGTCATCCGCAAGCCGACCGTGCAGCTCGACGAACTGCTCGCCGTGCTGCCGGGGCCGGATTTTCCCGGCGGCGGCCAGATCATCTCGACCAGCGCGGATATCCGCGTCGCCTACGAGACCGGCCGCGGCAGCATCCGCATGCGCTGCCGCTGGCGCATCGAGGAACTGGCGCGCAGCCAGTGGCGCGTCATCGTCCATGAGCTGCCGCACGGGGTCTCCACCGCCCAGGTACTCTCGGAGATCGAGGCGATCACCAACCCGCAGCCGCGCCCTGGGAAGAAGGACGTCTCGCAGGAGCAGAAGAACCTCAAGCAGGTGATGCTCGGCGTGCTCGACGCCGTGCGCGACGAGTCGAACGAGAAGGAACCGGTGCGCATCGTACTGGAGCCGCGCACTTCGAAGGTGCCGCAGGACGAGTTCATGGCCGTGCTGCTGGCGCGCACCAGCCTCGAGGCCAACGTGCCGCTCAACTTCACGATGATCGGCACCGACGGCCGCCCCGCGCAGAAGCCGCTGCCGGCGCTGCTGCACGAATGGGTCGCGTTCCGCCACGCCACCGTCGAGCGTCGCTCCGCCCACCGCCTCGCCGAGGTCGAGCGCCGCCTGCACATCCTCGCCGGCCGCCTGCTCGCCTTCCTCTCGATCGACAGGATCATCAAGACCATCCGCGAGGCCGGCGAACCGAAGGCCGAGCTGATGGCGAAGTTCAAGCTCTCGGAGATCCAGGCCGAGGACATCCTCGAAATCCGCCTGCGCCAGTTGGCCCGCCTCGAAGGCATCAGGATCGAGCAGGAGCAGAAGGCGCTCGAAGAGGAAGCCAAGGACCTGCGCCGCGTGCTCGAGGACCGCAAGGAACTCACCAAGCTCGTCGTCAGGGAAATTACCGAGGACGCGAAGAAGTTCGGCGACGACCGCAGGACATTGATCGAGGCGGTCGCGCCGGCCAGCACCGCCGAGGTGGCGACCCCCGACGAGCCGGTCACGGTGATCGTCTCGAAGAACGGCTGGGTGCGCACGCGCCAGGGCCACGGCATCGACCCGGGCAGCATTTCGTACAAGACCGGCGACTTCCCGTATCTGGTGCAGGAATCGCGCACCGTCTGGCCGCTGGTCCTCATCGACACGAACGGTCGCGCCTACAGCGTGCGCGTCGCCGACCTGCCGGGCGGCAGGGGCGACGGCGTGCCGCTTGCGACGCTCGTCGACTTCCAGGACGGCGGCAAGCTCGCGCACGCCCTCACCGACGCGCCCGAGGCGCAGTATCTGTTCGCCAACTCGGGCGGCTACGGCTTCGTCGCCGGCCTCGCCGACCTCGTTTCGCGCAACCGCGCCGGCAAGGCCTTCATGTCGCTCGACAAGGGCGAAAAGCCGCTGGCTCCTGCAAAACTCGGCGCCGGCGGGGCGGCCACGACCGTCGCCGCCATCTCGGCGAGCGGCCGCCTGCTGCTCTTCCCCCTCGCCGACGTGAAGACCATGGCCAAGGGCCGCGGCACCATCCTCCAGGCGCTCGACGCCAGGGACGAACTCGCCGCGGTCGCGGCCGGCGCCGACGCCTTCGTCGTCGCGGGCACCGGCCGCGGCGGCAAGCCGGCCGAATGGCAGGTCGCCGGCAAGGAACTCGCGGCCTA
>AMWB02010578.1_pt2 | contig 11669 bp, 8 predicted proteins | sample 200311 | NCBI WGS metagenome assembly AMWB02 (sample SAMN02737377, study PRJNA173069) | bioreactor metagenome | biome: anode biofilm in microbial fuel cells | place: USA: California | collected 2010-12-16 | reverse complement strand
GAGACGGGTATCCCTGTCGATGTCTTGCGCGAAAGGCCCGACATAGAGAGCAGTTTTCTCCGGCTGCACGCCGCAGACAGCCGGGTGGCCGCAGCTGTTGCCAACCAGCTGCCGAAGCTTTCCATCTCAGCCGACTTGTCTACCTCGGGTGATCGATCCAGAGACCTTTTCAACAACTGGTTCTCTTCTCTAGGCGCCAATCTTTTCGGACCGATTTTCGACGGAGGACTCCTGCAGGCGGAGGTTGACAGAAACGAAGCCGTCGCCAGACAATTATTTTACGCGCATGGCCAACTGCTTCTCGAAGCAATCGGCGAAGTGGAAAACAGCCTGGCCCGGGAAAAAGAACAACAGATCAACCTGCGCAGCCTTGAGACGCAGCTGCAGTATGCCGGCCAAACCATCGATCATGTGGCAAACCGCTACCGACAGGGAGCGGAAGACTATCAACGGGTGTTGCTGGCCCTGCTGTCGCAACAGGGTCTACAGCGCAATATTCTCACCGGCAGACGCCAGTTGATTAATTTCCGCATCTCGCTCTACCGCGCACTCAGTGGCCGCCTTCCTCTTCCTGAAACAACAAATGCGCCCTCATCCAACGCCAAACCGGCAAGAGGCAGTAATCAATGAAATCAGCTGAATTTTCTGATCCGGAAGAAACCCCAGGAAAGAAAAGGGGTGTCTCCGTGTACCTGCAAATAGTCCTGTCCGTCCTCATTCTCGGCTGCGGAGTGGCGCTGGCTGCCTACTATCTGAAAACCGGTCCCGAAGCAAAACCGAAGAAACGCCAGGCCAGCCCGCCGCTCGTCAAGGTCACAGGCGTTCATTTTGGCCGCCATCAACTGACGGTGACTGGCATGGGCGCAGTCCTTGCTGCCAAAGAGATCAATCTTACCCCCGGCGTCGGCGGCGAGATCATCGCCATGAGCGACAACATGGTTCCGGGCGGTTTTTTTGAAGAAAATGAAACGCTGGTGCGCATTGACCCGGTCGATTACCAATTGACCATTAAACGCCTGCAGAGTGAAGTTGCCAAGGCACAAAACGATATCGAGCTGGAAATGGGCAATCAGCGCATTGCCAGAAAAGAATTCGAAATCCTCGGCGAGGCAGTCACCCCGACTGAAAAAAAACTCATGCTCCGAGATCCGCAGCTCGGTATTAAAAAAGCAACTCTGCAGGGAATACGAGCAACGCTTGCCCAGGCTGAACTAGATCTCAAGCGCACCAGAGTCCATGCCCCATTTAATGGGGTCGTTCTGTCCAGATCAGTCAACCTCGGCAGCAGAATCAGTGAGTCAAGCGTTCTGGCCAGGTTGGTCGGTACCGATCAATTCTGGCTGAAACTGGCTGTTCCGGCCGATCAATTGGCATGGATCAACTTCCCGGCTGACGACAGGCAGGGCTCCGAGGTACGAATTTTTCTTCAGGAAAAAAAACGCGGCGGTCCTTTTCGCACCGGCCGGGTCTTACGGCCGACGGCCGATGTCGAAGAGCAGGGACGAATGGCCACTGTTTATGTGGCAATCGAAGATCCACTATGCCTTCAGCCCGGAAACCAACAAAAGCCGAGACTTCTTCTCGGTTCTTTTGTCCAGGCGGAAATAGCGGGAGTTGAACTGCCATCCGTCGTTGCCATAGATCGGAATCACCTCCGCGAAGATGACACTATCTGGCTGCTCAAGAGCGACAACACCCTGGAAATCAGAAAGGTACGAATTGTCGCCAGAACCCGGGACCAGGTTTTTGTCGCATCAGGCCTGACAGAAGATGAACAGCTGATCGTCTCCGCCCTTTCGTCTCCAATGCCCGGCACGCCACTGCAACGCATGCCGGATGACAAAGAGCAGCCGCCCCAGGCCGGGAAGGGAGCAATAAGCCAGTGAATCACTCTCCACAAACAGGACAAACCGGTGTTATTGCCTGGATGATCAGCAACCGCGTCACCCCGAACCTGCTGATGATCCTGCTTATCCTTGGCGGGCTGTTCATGAGTACGAAGATCAAGCGGGAAGTGTTTCCGGAATTCGAATTGAACACCGTGAGCATCAGTGTCGCGTACCCGGGTTCGAGTCCCGAGGAGGTTGAACAGGGCATCCTCCTGGCGGTTGAGGAAAGTATTCGCGGCATTGACGGCATCAAGGAAATTTACGCGACCGCCGACGAAGGCAGCGCCCAGGTCCGCGCCGAGCTCCGTGACGACGCCGACTCGCAAAAGGTATTCCAGGATATTAAGCAGGAAGTTGACAGAATAACGACCTTCCCCGTTGATGCCGAAGATCCGGTCATCTCTTTAGATGTAATAAAACGTCAGGTCCTGCAACTCATCCTCTATGGCAACGTTTCCGAACGAAGCTTGCGGGAAGTGGTGGAACAGGTGCGGGACAGACTCCTGCAGGCCAAAGGCATCACCCAGGTTGAGCTGAATAATGGCCGGGACTATGAAATCGAAGTGGCGGTGCCACTGGAGAATCTGCGGAGATACCAGCTGACCCTTGCCGGGATTGCCAGGATAATCGACGAGGCCTCCCTCGAACTTCCCGGCGGAAAGCTGGAAACCGCTGCCGGAGAAATCCTGCTGCGGGTGAAAGACCGGCGCAGCTGGGCAAAAGAATTTTCTCAGATCCCGATAATCACCACCGAAAGCGGCGCCATTGTGCACCTGGCAGATATTGCCGAAGTGCACGAAAGCTTTGAGGATGCCACCCGTTTTGACACCTTCAACAGGAAGCCTTCCATGCAATTGCTGGTCTACCGGGTTGGCGATGAAACTCCCATCGGGATATCCGAGGCAACACGGCAGGCAATGCAGGACATTGCGGTGGATTTGCCGCCGGCAGTCAGTTGGGCTATCTCCGGGGATCGATCGGAGATTTACCAGCAGCGTCTTGAGCTCCTCCTGAAAAATGCCTTTTTCGGCCTGACCCTCGTTCTTGTCCTCTTAGGTATTTTTCTGGAACTGAAGCTGGCCTTCTGGGTAACAATGGGGATTCCCATCTCCTTTCTGGGCGGCCTGCTGTTTCTGCCTTTTTTCGATGTCTCCATCAACATGATCTCGATGTTTGCCTTCATCATCGCCCTCGGCATTGTGGTTGATGACGCCATTATCGCCGGTGAAAATATTTATGAATACCGGCAGCAGGGCTTGAATCGTGTCGACGCGGCTATCCAGGGCGCAAAGGATGTAGCAACCCCGATCGCCTTCAGCATCCTGACCAACATCGTCGCTTTTTTCCCTCTGGCCCTGGTGCCGGGGGTGATGGGCAAAGTCTGGCGGGTCATCCCGGTGGTGGTGATCGTCGTATTTCTTATCTCCTGGCTCGAATCGCTGCTCATTCTGCCTTCACATCTGGCTCACAGCCGAAAAAACGGCGGCAACAGGCTCACCGCATACATCGGTGGGCTGCAGCAGGCATTTGGTGGAAAAGTACTCTACTTCATCCGTAATATCTATGGACCGCAGCTCGCATTTATTCTTCGCTTTCGATATCTTACCGTCGCCCTGCTGCTCGCGGTTCTGATCATTACCGCAAGCTATGTCAAAAGCGGACGAATACGCATGATCCTTTCCCCCCGGGTCGAATCGGACCGGGCGGTTGTCACCGCGACATTGCCTTATGGCAGTCCAACCGCCGAAATGACGCGGGTCCGTGATCAGTTGATCGACGGACTGGAAAAGATGGCCGAAAAGAATGGCCAGGAGCAGCTGCTGGAATCCGTGTATGCCATCGTTAACGGCAATACCGTCGAAATTAACGCCAACCTCACCCCACCGGATGTTCGGCCGCTCAGCACCGAAGCGGTCACAACCCTCTGGCGGCAGACGACCGGGCCGGTCATCGGCCTGCAGTCTCTGCGCTATGAATCGGATCGCGGCGGGCCGGGCAGTGGCGCATCCATCGCCGTGGAACTGAGCCACCGGGACATAGCCGTCCTGGACCAGGCAAGTAATGCCCTGGCTGCCAGGCTGGAAGATTTTGCGCAGGTTAAAGATGTCGATGACGGCTATACGCCGGGCAAGATCCAGGTCAATTTCAAGGTGAACCGCTGGGGAGAGAGCCTGGGTCTTACGACAATTGAGATTGGCAGGCAGTTACGCAACGCGTATCAGGGGGCAGTTGCCCTGCGGCAGCAGCGTGGCAACAATGAAGTGACCGTCAGGGTTCGGCTGCCGGAAAACCAGCGCAGCAGCGAGTTTCATATAGAATCCCTGCTCATTACCACCCCCACCGGAAACTTTGTCCCGCTGCAAGAAATTATGACGGTTGAACGGGGTCGGGCTTATACCAGTATCAATAGACGAGACGGCCGCAGGACGGTTACCGTTTCGGCCAATGTCGCCCCCATCGGCGATTCACCGATCATTTTCGCGGCGCTGAACAAATCCATACTCCCCGAGCTTGCCAAGACCTATTCCGGCCTGAGCTACAGCTACACCGGTCGACAGGCCGATCGTAAGGAGGGCGTGGCCGGCCTGCTCAGTGGATTTTTGTTTGCCTTAGGCTGCATCTATTTTCTGCTTGCTATTCCCTTTCGCAGTTACCTGCAACCCGTTGTGGTCATGATCGCTATTCCTTTTGGCATAATTGGCGCGGTATTCGGCCATATGATCATGGACTACCATCTGAGTTTGATGAGCATGATGGGCATGGTTGCCTTGTCCGGAGTCGTCGTCAACGACTCCCTGGTGCTGGTCGATTACGCCAATAAGCAGAAACGAAAGGGAACACCGCCGACCCAGGCCATAAGAGATGCGGGCATCCGCCGTTTCCGGCCGGTGCTGCTCACCACCTTAACCACCTTCGGCGGGCTGGCGCCGATGATTTTCGAGACGTCCCGACAGGCCCGATTCATGATCCCCATGGCGTTGTCACTGGGGTTCGGCATAGTCTTTGCGACCTTAGTCACCCTGGTGCTGGTGCCCTGCCTGTACCTGATCGTCGAGGATGTGCAGCGAGTTTGGACGCGCGCTCTTTAAGAATCGTGACTGCCTTGAAATTTACTCACCGAGAAGAGGAGCAAGACCAGTCTGATCGTCTTTTACATGCAGGGCTTCGACAAGAGCTTCAAGTCCGCTGTCGAGTTTGCTGAGCTGGCTTGGCGAGAGCTGCGATAACGCACTACTCAGTTTGCCCTGGGTCGGCTGGGGTGCCTTGACAAGATGGCGACGCCCTTCTTCGGTGACATAAAGATGAACGCTCCTTTGATCTGTTTTACTGCGGTCACGGCAGATGAGTTGCTTCTCTTCCAGTTTATCAAGCATATTACTGCAGGTCGAAGGATGGATAGAAAGCGCCGTAGCCAGCTGCGAAACTTTGACGCCCGGACTACTGTCGATTTCGTGGAGCATCCACAGCTTGGCACTGCTTAAGCCGCATATTTTTTCCACTTTTTTGGCGTGCGCCTGCACCCCCTTGAAAACAATCCGTAATTTCTGGATGACGACATGTATCTGCTGATTTTTTCCACCCATCATTTCCTCCTGAAGGATCACTGTAATTCTCAGCTAAGTACTCTTTTTTTATCGTCCGTTCCAGAGGTTTTTACCGCATGCATTGATATTATGGAAAAATGAGAAACCCCGGAGAACACATAAGAGATCCTCCGGGGTCTACATATCAACAACCAGTCCGGACTATTTCGCTGCCATACGCGCTGCTGACAGCCAGCCATTCCATTTTTCCTGATTTTTGGCAATCCATTCATCGGCATGGCGAGCGATATCTTTTTCACTCTTCTCACCCCCATTCATGCGCGTGTTCTGCTCATTGATATCGGCCAGCGGCAAAGTAAATACCTCAAAAAATTTCTTTGCGGCCGGATTGTTGCCGACAAATTTTTTATTGGCGACAATCTGGATATCTGCGACAATAAAACCAAGCTTCACAGGATCTGAAACAGCACCTTGAATGCCACGTACCGTCATCCGATCCACCGCTTTGCTTTGCGCATTTGTTGGCATTATCTCAGGTACATTTATCCAGACGACGTCCTGTCCCGGCTTCACTTTAAAGATGGTCCAGTTTGGCGACCATGTGTAGAAGAAGAGTGGTTTACCGTTTTTATATCCAGCCAACGCCGAAGCCATTCCAGCTTCATAAGAGGCTGTTATTGGATTGATGTGATCTTTAAGGTTATACACATCCATGTGATGACTGATAACCTTTTCACATCCCCAGCCCGGCGGGCAGGCTGTCAGATCGGCTTTGCCGTCATTGTTGGTATCAAATGCTTTCTTGACCTCATCTCGTTTAAAATCTTCCAGGGAGGTAATATGATATGTATCTGCCTCTCTCTTTGACACCAGGTACCCCTGTAAGCCACCTGCCTTGACGACGTAGCCAAGCTTTTCAGCTTTTTCATCGAAGTTCTTAGGGAGTTGATCGTTATGTATGGGAAACCAGCCATTGGTCCAGTAATCAACATCTCCGAGGGTGACAGCCTTATAAAAAATAGGATTGGTAAGATCTTTAGGTTTTTTCACATCGTAACCAAGTGCTTCCAACCCCCGTCTGACCAGTGCTTCCTGAAAAAATCCGGTATTCCATGTTGCCCGTGCAGGCTTTGCGGTTATCCCTTTTCCCGGCAGGGCGGCATCAGCCGACGCGGTCACTGGCAACGTTGCCATCATCACGGCTAACGCTGCGCCAAGTATTACATTTTTAATCATCTGTTATTTTCCTTTATTCTATTTATTCCCATTGATTGGGTAATTCTATCTAAAAGTATTGCCAACAGGACAATTGCCAGTCCGCCAACGGTGGCCAGTCCGATATCCAGCGTATTCAGGCCGAGAACGACCGGGGCTCCGAGACCGCCTGCCCCGATAAGAGCGGCGATCACGACCATGGAAAGTGCCATCATGATGGTCTGGTTAAGACCGGCCATGATGGTTGGTAAAGCAAGCGGTATCTGAACCTTGAGTAAAACCTGCCAGCCAGTTGCCCCAAAAGCCAGGGCGGCCTCGACCAATTCAGGGTGCACCTGCCTGATGCCAAGACTTGTCAGCCTGATCAGCGGCGGCAGGGCAAAGACAATGGTGGCCAATACTCCGGCAACATTGCCAATAGAAAAAAGCATAACTATCGGCACCAGATAGACGAAAGCGGGGGTGGTCTGCATCGCATCCAGAACGGGACGCAGGAGTTTATCAAAACGATCGCTGCGCCCTGCCCATATGCCGAGGGGCACGCCAACAACAGCACAAAACACGACTGAAGAAAAGACCATAGCCAGCGTTATCATCGTTTCCGGCCAGAACCCAAGCAAACCGATCAGAACCAGGGAAAGGACACTAAATCCGGCCAGTTTAAACCCTGAGACCCGCCAGGCGAGAAAAGCGAAGATCGAGATCACCAGTAATGGAGGCACTGCCAGAAGACCCTGCTCTACTCCGGACAGGGTGTGCTCCACCGGCCATTTAAGGGCCTGAAAGAACCAACGATACCCTTCAACCAGCCAATCGATGAAACCGGTGATCCAGGTATCCAGAGGTATAACTTTTTCTTCAAAACTCAACATGCACCAAAACTCCTTCAATTATCTATATGATTGCCATTAAAGTTCAGCTCAGATGGTCCGAAGAGATGAACTTCAGGGGTAGTCAGAATTATCTATTACACCCGGTAAACTTAGTGAAAGGCGGGATATCTTTAAGACTTACTTGGCGGATGCTCAACTGCCTGCTGCGCGAAATGTGCACCGTTTTCAGCCCGGTACAAGGTGCGTAGAAAGCGGTTTTTTGAAACAACACCGCGATAGACATTCTGGGCATCGACAACAGGAATAGGCCAGGCATGTGAAGCCACCTGCGGCAGAATATCCTGAAGACTCTCAGATTCCAGAACTGATATGGCGTCAGACAGAAAGGCATGTTCAAGTTTACTCTTACCATTTCCTTTATCGATTGCATCACGGAGGGAGTCAACGGAAACGACGCCATTGAAACGACGTTCAGAATCAAGAACATAGGCAAATTCTCGATCTCGATTATTGAGCATTTCAAGAGTTGCCCGCGGACCACCTTGCTTGGTATGCCAGATCACAGTGGGCTGGGTATCACGGACAATATCGCCGGCGGAAATAACTCCGGTTGGATCCACTCCTCGAAAGAAGGCCCGGACATAATCATCAGCAGGATTCTGCAGAATCTCCTCCGGGGAACCGACTTGTACCACACGGCCTCCTTCCATAATGGCGATTCGGTCACCGATGCGCAGAGCCTCGTCGAGATCATGGGAGATGAAAATAATGGTTCGTTCATGTCGATCCTGCAGTTTCAAAAGTTCATCCTGCATCTCTGTTCTGATAAGGGGATCAAGAGCAGAAAAGGCTTCATCCATCAACAGGATATCCGGATCAACGGCCAAGCCTCTGGCCAGGCCGACACGCTGCTGCATGCCGCCACTTAATTCATCAGGATAAGCATTTTCCCAGCCTTCCAGCCCAACCTGCTTCAAAGCATCCATCGCCCTTGCTTCCCGGTCTGGCCGTTCCATTCCATCAAGCTCAAGACCAAAGGCCGCATTTTCCAGTACAGTCTGATGCGGCATAAGTGCAAAAGACTGAAAGACCATGCTGGTTTTACTTCTACGAAACTTCACCAACTCTGACTTGCTCATTTTGAGAACATCTGCACCATCCACCAGCACCTCGCCAGATGTTGGCTCAATCAACCTGTTCAGCATACGCACAAGAGTCGATTTTCCTGACCCGGACAGACCCATAACGACGAAAATTTCGCCTTTATTGACGGTAAAACTGGCCCCCTGTACACCAACAGTAAGTCCTGTCTGTTCATAAATTTCATTTTTACTCTTTCCCTCTCGCAGTAATTCCATCCCTTTTTCAGGGTTGGAACCGAAAACCTTAAAGAGGTTTTTAATGGCTATTTTTTCCATAGTTATTACATCAGCGGCCTTTCGGCTGTTTATTTTGCATTCTTGATAAGGTCACGAAAGTTGCTTCCAATAATATTTTGGCAATATTGTTTTGTGGCAAACTATATTCCCCAAAACAATTAGTCAAGGTATTCTTTGTAATCGAGAGCTGCAATACGGTGGACGGCAGAATTAACTATATGATTTTATATGAATAAAACCTGACAAGTTTTATTCATATAAACGATGCGAATAAAAAGGAGAGATATTGAGAATGGCACAAAACAGACAATCAACCCGTTGCGGCAGGTCTGTTTGCTTTCCACTCTATTTTGATGTTGGCGGCAGATTCGGCTCCAGCCATTTTCTGCAAACTACCATGTAGATACAAACAGAACTCAGAATAAGGTATCCAAAGAGCTGGACACTTTTCGTCTTCAGGATAAAGGCGATAGCGATGACCATGGCTGCACTCGCCAGAATAAACAGCGGTCGGGGAATCTGCTTTAAGACAACGCGGCCGAAATGGGAAAAACGGATATGACTCACCATCAGGCCAACCGACAATGCCGCAATCACCCATAATACCTGGGGCGGAAAAACCAGTGCCGCACCAAGAACAACCAGGGCACCCGCGGGACTGGGCAGGCCGTTGAAGATGCCATCGGGCAGGTCTGTTCGTTTTTTATCCACGGTAACAAACCGGATGAGCCGATAGGCAACCCCGCTAAAGAAAATCAAGGCGAAGAACCAGCCAAACGAGCCGCCCGATCTGACGATGATATAGGCGGGCGAGAGTCCAAAACTGACAAAATCGGCAATGTCATCGAGATACGGTCCGTATTTGGTACCGCCATGTTTTTCGGCCATTCGGCCATCAAACAGGTCGAACAGCTGGCCGATGATGATAATGATAATAGCCCAGGCAAACCGCCCATTATAGGTCAAATAGAGACTGGTGACGCCGCAAAAAAAATTGAGTGTCGACAGAATGTCGGCATACAATCTGTTGGGAATGAATTTGAAGATGAGCGAGGCTGACGAGAGGACAATGCAGGCGGTCAGCACCTCATCACCCATATTGATCACCTTGGGATTTTCTTCCAGCAATGCACAAAAGATGACCAGGGCAAAGCAGATAATTGCCTTTATTTTGCCAAAATTGTTTGCTGCCACGGAAAAACTGAGCAGAGAAAGAATTTTTCTGGCAAAAAACTGCCCGAACAATTCAACCGCCACCAGAATCCAGATCAGTTTCGTCGAGAGAATTCCCGCATAGGCAAAGCCGATCAAGGGAGGCAGATAGGTCAACTTATCACACAACGGGTCCAGCCACTCGCCCCATTCAGTGACCATATCACAATTCCTCGCGACTATGCCGTCTACCCCGTCAAGTATTGCCGCGAAGGTAAAAATTACTATGCCAAGCTCCTGATAGCTGGTAAAGAAATAAAAGATCAGCGCGACCACTGCCATTGCTGACCGCCAATAACAAATTGCATTGGGATGCATCAACCACAGATTTGACAGGATAAAATCCTGCATGGATTTCCTGTGAATCATCGAGGAGAACCAGTAATAAAAGCCTGTCCCAATCAAGCCAGCAGACGCAATAACAAGTAATCTTTCCATATTCTTCTTTTGCTGAAGGGAATAAATTTTGGCTAATATCACGTGTTGCCTAAAAGCCTGTTCATTTCCGGCCTATTTAGTACCTTACTCCTAGAACTCTGTCAAAAAAAAACAAGAGACCTGCGGATACTCTCAACATCAGTAACTGGAATGTACCGCCAAGGAACGAACCCCGGTTATTTCACGTTTTACGGAGTTAGCATCTTCTCCGTGAAAAGTCTATTTCGAAACGATGGGAGGAAAATCCTGCAGAAGGCAGAAACAAGAAAACCGGCCGACTTTGGCGAAGGCGACCGGAGATGTTGTGCTGATCTTTTGTGGCGAGCCGTCTGGATGATGGAATAATCACGTAAAGGATGTTGAGACCTTCTGCCGTTATAAGCGTTGAGCCTGCCAGTATCTCTTCTGCCAGTACTCATTATTCAGGCTGGAAATAGTGACGCCCTTTGAGCCGGAAGCATGAATAAAAAGGTCGTCCTCCAGATATATACCGACATGTTTCTGGAAAATTCCCGTCTTAAAAAAAATCAGATCTCCTGCCTGCAATGAATCTTTTGCGATTATTTTGCCTTTTTTTACCTGCTCCCTGACTGTCCTTGGCAGATTCTTGCCGAAGAGTTCCTTATATGTAATCAATGTGAGTCCGGAACAATCCACACCGTCGTGGGAAAGTCCACCATAACGATACCGGGTCCCCTGCCAGCGGGTGAAATATTCTTTCAGGGCCTCAGCTATCTCCTCATTTTCATCCTGGTCCGTTCTCGACTGACTTATTCCGTCTCTGGAGTTGCAAGCATCATTGGGGGTATACATGACGGTACTTTTTGTCGAACATCCGCTTACACAGCAAAAAGAGAGCATTACCATCAACAAAAAGCTAAGACGAAGTGCGCGCGGCGGCCTCATTTTTACCGGTATGTCATTCATGCAGTCTGTCTCCGTTCGATGGACATTTAACGTATTGCTACGCAAATAGACGTTCCCCTAACGTTTACCTCCACCAATAATATAGAAAAGATGCTATAAATTCAAGCAAACAGAACATTTTATCCAAAAATAGATTGCACGGTTAGCCGAACATTCTATTTTGTGACTACCACTAAACTTCAGCTACATGGGGAGATGAGGTGCCCTTTGCACGGGTGTTCCGCAGCCTGG
>AMWB02074909.1_pt1 | contig 11678 bp, 9 predicted proteins | sample 200311 | NCBI WGS metagenome assembly AMWB02 (sample SAMN02737377, study PRJNA173069) | bioreactor metagenome | biome: anode biofilm in microbial fuel cells | place: USA: California | collected 2010-12-16 | reverse complement strand
GGTCGCGGGTGATCTGCCGGCCGGCGACGAGATACGGCGGCCAGCCTGGGGTGCCGGGGGCGCCTGTGGTGATGCCGGTGACCATTGCCCGGACGTCCTGATCTTCCTTGTGCACCTGCATGGTGAAATAGGTGACACTGGCCGCTCTCGCGACCCCCGGCATGCTGCGGATACCTCGCCAGGCATCATCGTAAATATTCGAGGATTCGGCATAAGGTCCGAGGGTGTCCTGCTGCACTACCCAGAGGTCGGCGCCACTGTTGTCGAGCAATGCCTTGCCGTCATCCACCAGGCCACGGTATATTCCGGCCATGGACAAGGTCACCCCGATCAGCAGCCCGAGCCCCATTCCGGTAAAGATAAACTTGCCCAGAGAGTGCATAATGTCGCGGCCAGCCAGACTGATCATCGCTTTACTCCCTGCAGATGATCGACCACCTGAATACGGCTCCGAGGATTCAGGATTCTGGCACTGTAGACCACGATCTGGTCATCGACCTTGAGACCGTCACGTATCTGCACATGGCCATCTAAATCGCGGGCACCCAAATTCACCGGGGTAAAGCGGATACTGCCATCGATGATCTGCCAGACACCTAACTGGTCATGGATTCGGAGTATCGAAGCGTTAGGGATGACCGGTCCTGCCGACAGTGGCGGCAGGGCGAGGGTTACCTCGGCGAGTTCGCCGACGGCAGGCAGCGGTTCAGGGAGGTGGTCGAATACAACCTTGGCAAGCGTTTCCTCGGTCACTGCATCGGCCACCGGCTCCACCCGCAGGACTTTACCCGCCTGGGTATTGACTTCCTGGGAACGCAGGACGATTTTGGCCGGCAAACCGGCGGTAAGCCCATGGGCATGAAGCTGGTCAAAACGCACGTTGACCCACAGGCTTTTTGCATCAATCAGCTCGACCACCGCCTGGCCAGCGACAATCGTCGTGCCGGGGTCGGCATTGCGTGCGGTGACCAGGCCATCGGCCGGGGCGACCAGCAGGAGGCTTTTGCGTTGTTCTTGCAATGCTTCCCCGTCGGCGCGGATGCGGGCGAAATCCTTACCGGCGGCACGCAGGTTCGCCTCGGCTATCTGTTGTTCATGCCTTTTCGTAACGAGGATCTCTTCACTTGTGACCCGCGCTGTCAGTAAGTTCTGATAGCGCCGCGCCTGGGTTTGGGCATAGACCTTACTTGCCTGCGCTTCGCTTAACTGCGCTTCGGCCCGCTGCAAAGCGGCGGTCTGGGCGAGGATTCGCTTGTCAAGGTCTATCGGGTCCATCCCGCCAAGCACCTGCCCGGCCCTGACCCGGTCTCCCACCTGTATATCCAGGCGTTGCAGCCGGCCCGCAAAGGTGGGGCCAATCTTATAGGTGTATCTGGCCTCGACGGTACCGATTCCAAAGAGCGCAGGGGAGATGGATCGATTCTCCACCCTGGCAACTGTGACAGGCACGGGGGCCAGTGGTCCGGAACGCAGGGCCACGTAGATAAAGAGGGCAAGCAGGGGCAAAAGTACTGCCAGCATAACGAGGGTTCTCTTTTGGAGTGGTAATTTTTTCATTGTGCCCTCCGTATGCCGCGATGGTAGAGAGCAAATACCCGCGGCGCATCATGCAGGATACGGTCAACATCTCCGGCCAGAAGCGATTGCATAACCAGTCCCTGGATCGTGCCGATGAACAAGATGGCAGCCGCCTCCGTGTCGAGATCGGGGGCAAAATATTTGTCTGCTTTGCCTTTTTCGATCAGCCGATGCAGTCGTTCGCGGTAGCCTCTGATGAAAGTCTGCACCACTTCCTTGGAGGGGGTCAGTTCAGCTGATTGCAATTCGCCAAACAGCAGCCGGGGAACGCCTGGATGCTTGGCCACAAAATCCATGTGCGTCATAAACATGGCGCGCAGCGCAGCGAGCGGGGATGCCGCTTCCTGTATAGCTTCATCCAGTTTTGCCAGCAGACGTTCGGTTACCCAGTCCATGACCGCCTGCAGGATTGCCGCCTTGTTGGGAAAGTGGCGAAACAGGGCACCCTGGGTCAGTCCCATCCGCTTGGCCATGGCGGCTGTGGTGATGCCATTCGGGTTCTGTTCCGCAGCTAATGCAAGAACGGCCTCGACAATCATCGCCCGGCGTTCCTCGGCCGGAAGATACTTTACAGCGCTGTGCATGTTGCCTCCTATAAAGATAGTAATTGATTACTATCTTTATAGTACGGCACATCTCGCTTTTGTCAATGGACCGTTTTTCAAAAAAGTTTCATCTGTGGTCAATGACGATTATTTTGCTCGTAAGTACTGATTAGGCCAGGATATATCAACGTTTAACGCACGTGCAGCATGAAGCGGCCAGTAAGGATCGCGAAGCATTTGCCGCGCAAGGAATACGACATCGGCCTGGCCATTGGCCACTATTTGCTCAGCCTGAGCCGGATCTGTAATAAATCCCACCGCTCCGGTGGCAATTTCGGTCTCGGCACGTATCCTGGCTGCAAAAGGGACCTGGTAACCCGCACCAAAAGGGATGGGCTCTCCGGGTACGGCAAAGCCCGACGAACAATCGATAAGATCGACCCCGCATTCTTTGAGTCTTCTGGCCAGAATCAGTGACTGTTCCATATCCCACCCCCCGGGAACCCAGTCTGTTGAGGTAATCCGAACAAATATCGGAAATGCCTCCGGCCATTCCTCCCTTACGGTCTGGGTCACTCTCAGGGGGAACCGAAGTCTGTTCTCCAGACTGCCGCCATACTCGTCCTTGCGCTGATTTACCAGTGGCGACAGAAATTCATGGAGGAGGTAGCCATGCGCCATATGCAGTTCCACCACCTTGAAACCGGCAGCATATGCCCTGCGTGTCGCGGCACGAAAATCTGCCTCAATCTTGTCCATCTGCTCTATTGTTAGGGCGGACGGAAGCGAGTGGTCTGTGTCAAAGGGCAGGGCGCTTGGCGCGAGCGTTTGCCAACCCCCATTTTCTGCGTCCAGGGGAGCACCACCCAGCCATGGAACCTGGCAGGATGCTTTCCGGCCGGCATGAGCGAGCTGAATTCCCGGCACCGCCCCCTGCTCGGTTATGAAACGGGCAATCGGGGCTAAGGCTTCAACATGTGCTTCACTCCATATGCCGCTGTCGTAAGGGCTGATCCGGCCCTCAGGGCTGACTGCGGTAGCTTCAACCATGACGAGACCGGCGCCCCCGACGGCGCGACTGCCAAGGTGGACAAGGTGCCAGGAATTAGCCAGTCCATCCTGACTGGAATATTGGCACATGGGCGAGACGAATATTCGATTGCGAAAAGTAATGGATCGCAGTTCAAGAGATGAAAAAAGCTTACGCATGAGCTCCCTCCGTTTGATATAGTTTGTTTATCGGCGGACGTGAAGAAAAGATGAGCCCAGTCATTTTCTACCAGAAAAGCGCATGGCCAGAGTGACGCCTCTCTGATGAGAGGCTCCGGGCCATTAGGGTGTGATGATCTCCTTCCAAGGTAGCAAAAGAACCAGGTTGTAATCTGGCAACTATGTATCTTAACAAGAGTTTAGCAAGACCGGCCGGCAGTATTTGGGAATATTTAGTTTGGCCCATCGAGGTATGGACCGGAGGGGTGACTTGCGCTTCCGTCCAGTAAAACATGCGGTAAGAACCGTCCGTCTCGTTGAGCGGGACAGACGGTTTTCTCCGGCGAGAAACTACGCCCTGGCGGGTCTGAGGTCACGCTTTAGAAATGATAATACCGCAGCCAGTACTATGGGGAAGACCCCGCCGAGAAGAAAAACGAGATCGCCCACAATTCGAATCCATTCGACGGTATGGAACGTGCCGGTCATGATGAAAGAGAAACTCCGGGCATGCCAGTAGCCGTTGGTGAGGACGTCCCAGAGCTGGAGAACACCGGCAGGGAAAAGATCAAGCACCACCATCAAGGCAAGACCGATGTTCAGTCCCCAATAGCCAAGCTTGACGAACTTCTCGGTTTTGGCCCAGACTGCATCGCTTTGCATTGATCGCATGCAGAAGACCAGCACCCCGAGGGCCAGCATGCCGAATACCCCGAACATGGCCGCATGGCCATGATTTGCCGTAAGCGTTGTTCCCATCTCAAAATAAGATACGATGGGGGTATTGATCAGGAAGCCGAAAATGCCGGCCCCGACGAAGTTCCAGACACCTACGGCGATGAAGAAGTAAATGGCCCATTTCTGTTTGGAAGCCATGTCCGCGCCGTCGGCCAGTTTATTTCGTTTGCGAAGCTTTATGAATCCTGACGCATCCAGCGTGAGCAGGGTGAGAGGCACGACTTCAAGAGCTGAGAAACACGAGGCAAGGCCCATGTTTAATACTCCCTGACCGGTGAAATACCAATGGTGCCCGGTGCCGACAATTCCGCCAATGAGAAAGAGAATGGCGTCCAGGTAGACAAGTCGGGTCGCGGAGCGGGCACTGACGATACCCATATAGCGGAACATGATGGCGACGAGTACCGTGGCGAAAAGCTCAAAGAACCCTTCGACCCAGAGATGGATGATCCAGAAGCGCCAGTTATCGATGACGGCAAAGTTACTGTGCGGTCCATAGAAAAGAGCGGGAACGTAGAACAGAGGAATGGCCGCTGCGGCATAGAGAAAGAGCGCAGAAAGGTCGGATTTGCCCTCCTTGGCAATGGCCGGGCGAAGAGCTCTGAACATGAGGAAGAGCCAGAAGATCAGAGCCGCGGCAAGGAGAAGTTGCCAGAAACGCCCCAGATCAAGATACTCGGACCCTTGGCTGCCCAGCCAGAACCACAGCGGGCCCAGTTTGTCATTGATCCCAAGGAACTCGCCCCCCAGGCTGCCGAGTACCACTACGAGGAGGCCGGCAAAGAGCACATTGACCCCAAGTCTCTGCCCTTTGGGCTCCTGGCCGCCAACCCATGGGGCGAGGAACAGCCCGCCTGCAACCCACGCAGTGGCGATCCAGAATATTACCAGTTGCAGATGAAAGGTGCGCAGCAGATTATAGGGGAATAAATTGAGGATAAAATGCAGACCGTAGAAGCCGTACGGTTCCACCCGGTAATGGGCCAGACCGCCGCCGACCAGGGTCTGCAGCAAAAATAAAAGAGCCACGATAAGAAAGTACTTGCCCGTCTCCCATTGACTGGGGGTGAGGGTCCACGACCGAGGCGGTGACGGCAACAGTTTGAAATCGTCCTTTTCACCCTCCCAGCCCAGAAAATGAAACTTGCCAAAGAAGAGCAACACCAGGCCGAGCCCGCCCAGCAGCGTGACAAGGCTGAGGGCACTCCAGATATAGGCCTCGCTGGAAGGATGATTGCCGACGAGCGGCTCGAAGGGCCAGTTATTGGTGTAGGTGTAGTCCTTATGGGGGCGGTTGGTTACGGTCGCCCAGGTCGCCCAGGCAAAGTAGGCGGTTAAATCTCTTAATTCTTCCGGATTCTTTATATAGTCAGCCGGAAGCCCCGGCGCACTGTTCGGCTTGGTGAAGAAATCCTTCCAGTAAGCAAGGAGCTCCTGATAGGCGGTTATCTCCCCGGGAAAGAACGTCAGCTGGCCGCTGGCAGCATCGTAGCGGTTTGTCTTAAGTTCCGTTTGCAGTTCCTGTGCAACGAACGCCTTTTGTTCCGCATTGATATTGTTATAAGAATTGCCGAATTTATTTTTCGCTATAACATCTTGAACTATCAAAGCTTCCCGGTGCAGATAGTCGGCGGTGTAATCCGGCCCCAGATAGGCGCCGTGTCCCCATAGACTGCCGTGCTCCATGAGGGCATATTTTAGAAACACATCCTGGCCGGCTTCAATGTTCTCTTTGGTAAACAGGACTTCGCCGTTTTCAGCCACCACCTTCTGGGGAATGGGAGGCGCGTTGGAATAGGTGAGTACGGTCAGCATACTGAGGGTGGCGAATCCGAAAATCATGACGATGATCGTCGCATGCCGCCACCAGTGAGATAAAGTGCTTTTCTGAGGGGTCTGTGTCATGTGAATTCCTCCTTGAGCAATCGACGACAACAGCTTATCTTCCTGCCAATTTTCCGGAAATCGGCTTCTGTAGCCTTCCCCGTGTGGCAGGGCCCAACATTTTTGGCTTTTCGCTGGCGATCATAGCAATTTCTGGTGAGAAATTGTGTTGTTGTGTGCACTTCATGGCCTACGTTTCAGGACAGTCTCGAAATTGGCAAAGACCTGCTCCGTTCGAAAATGTACGGCGACCCTCCTAGCGATGTTTTTTCCTGTCGCCACTGGTTTGCTGAGATGCCGTCGTTTCATCAATAGTTAACACCATTTGTTTCGTAAGATAATTGACTTAAGTCATTTTATCCGACTCATTTTGGCCGATCGGTTCGAAGCGAGCGTGTGTCGGCTTTCGGCTGGTTTTGCCGGAATTGCGACGGAACAAGGAGAGCGGTTGTGGCTGTTATGACGGCAGAAAGGTTTTTTCTGTTGCGATTGCTGCCGGATTTGCGGTAGGAAGATGCTATCTGCCGTCCATCGACGTCACAGTGCGTTTATCGGAAGTGGCTACCCGGAAGACATCAGGTGCGAGATACTCAAGTAAGGCCTCGGCATCGCCGACCGACTGACAGTTGACATTCCCGCTGACCTGCCGGACCTTGCGATCAGTGAGAGCCAGCATGTCGTTTTTTAACATTTTTTCCTGAAAGCGGATGTACCATGCAATTAGACCAAATAATTACAACTCTGCAGTTAGCGATTGGTCCGGTTATCGTGATATCAGGCGCTGGTCTGGTATTGCTGTCAATCACCAATCGCTTTGGCCGTGTCATAGATCGATCCAGAAGTCTGGCCGAATTAAAACACACCATTACAAGCAGCAACACCCATAGCGTTAAGGATCAACTTATGATTTTGATGCGCAGAGCGAGATTGCTCCGGATGGCGATTGCCTTTGCCTCGCTCAGCATACTTCTTGCTGCTTTCCTGGTCATTTCCTTGTTTTTATTTGAACTGGCAAATCTGGAGGCCGCATCCCTGATCATTGGTCTATTCATCTGCTGCATGGGCTCATTGATTGTCAGCCTGCTTTTTTTCATTGCAGATGTGAATGTGTCACTCTCCGCCCTCAAACTTGAAATGGGAGGCGACCCCGGGGATTGATTGCACAACACCCAGTACCATCCCATACGCGGAGAGGTCTGTTTTTCAGAGCATCGCCGTCCCATGGTCCACGCCACAGCAGAGGTTGCGGAAGGTGCAGGAGGTTGTGGGTTCCTGAGGTGCCGAGGAAGGTCTTTCCCTTCGGGTTCTGCTTGATCCATTTACAGCACCGCTGAAAAAAGAGTCGATTATAAAGTTGACCGGGCGGTTGTTCCTTTAGCTGCGGTGTTCTTATACGACAGCGGTGATATCGCATGGAAAAAAGGGGCAGGTTGTTCCCATTAGAACAACTTACTGCCAATTTTAGCATTCACTGCAGGTGAAACAAATGTGGCCTCACCGCTCTCCGCCTTCGGGTATTGCACACCCAGAATCAACACCTCTGAGGTGACAGGCCCCATTGCTCTTGGAGCAAAATTTAAAACACCGAGTACCAGCCTGTCCTTTACTTCCTCGACGGGGTGGCAGGTAAAACGACCGTAACTTATCCGCTTTCCATATCTGCCGAAGTCCACAACCATTCGGTATGTCTGCTTATTCGTTCTGGTTTCCAGTTCAACCTCAATGACTCTCCCAACTCGAATGTCGAGCATTGCAAAGGAGCTATCATAAGAAACAACAGGTTTTATCTCACTTGCCATTTTTCTTTCCGTATATCTTGAATATTAAAATCTCATTATCCCTAATGTTCAGCTCCAGAACAGCTCATTCTTTTCCATTGCGACAGGCTGACTTTGGTGGCAATCAGATATTAAAGCGAAAGCCGTTGAGTAGTTCATTTTTGTGCCCTGAGCTTCATTTCTACTGGGTTTATGTGGGAACAAGGCACGACGGTAAGGCACTTGCCGCATACATCCGCATACCCGACGGATTTGTGTTCCTCGACGTTTTTAAGTAATTGGTCGTAACACCTGAACCGATCAAAGGAATCTTCGAAAAGCGCTTCGTTGACACATTTGCGGACGCATTTTTTGCAACTGCCGTCATATTTGTAGAGGCAGCTTTCTCCTTCTGGTCGCGCATCCGGTTCCATCACCGCGGAGGTGATCAAGCTTCCGAGTCTGCCGCAGCATCCTCTGTCGGTAATCAGCATATTATTGAGTCCAAATCGCCCAAGTCCAGCGATAAAGGCCACATGTCGGTGGGACCAGTTGCTGATCAATTTGTCTTCAATCCAGTTGTGCGTCGCGGGAATGGTGACGACTTCTTCACCTGCACCGGCAAATACCTCTGTCAGATGAAGACTGAGCTGTTTAATCAGTTCATTGGTTTCGATATAACCGACCGCCCATTCAGGAGAACTCAGGCGCTCTTTGATATTCGTGGCAGTGACAGACTTCGGAAAAGGCAGGAAAAAAGAAACGACAGTCCCGGCATGCTGCAACAGATCTTGTGGAACCGCGTGGGTCGGACTTACCGCTGTTTTTAGTTGGTCAAAAAGTGGATCAGTCGCTTGCGCGAACCCGACAAGCGGAACGCCCCACCTGGTCGTTATGTCCTTTTTCTTTTGATATTCGGCAACGAAATCGACGATCGCTTGGGTTGTTCTGTTCTTCATAGCTGTTCCTTTACTCTTCTGAAAATTTCTGCATGCGATATTCACATGTAAATGCAGGAGAGGCGTTGTCCTGTCTTTGATTGTTGACGGGTATTCCGCCTGATATGCGCAGCCCATTTTTTCATAAAACCCTCTGGCGTTTGGATCTGCTAAAATTTTCACCTTGCCGATGCCCCTGGCGATGCACCTCTGTTGCAGGTGAACGAACAGCATTGTGCCTATGCCGTGGCCAATGTGCTCCGGTTCAATAAACATATGTTCCAGCCAGAATCCTTTCTCGATGGTGAGCGCTGATAGCTTAATATCATTTGTAAGTTCAACAATTGAATAATATCCAATGATAGTACGCATCTTTTCAAAGACAAACACGTCGTTGCTCAGGATGTAATCACCAGTGATCGTCAGCTCATTTTCCCATATTTCAAAATATTTCCTGGGATAGTTCCAGTATTTTTTGGCAGCGAAAGAAATTTCAGTAAGTACTGCTGATTCATGGCTCTTGGCAGATCTAATCATAACATTTGTTCCATCGGGCATTGGCCCGCCTGTAATCTGGCCCACGCATGGGGCGGGGAGAAAAGAGGGAAATGGCGTGTACAAAACGGCGATACAAATATACTATTGCCATGCCGTAAGGTCCAGACTAGGATGAGTGTCCTACAGATTGTTTTCTGCAAGAAAAAAAAATACCGCACCAGTCATCTCAGCAATGCGGAGTGAGAGAACAATGTCGTTGCCTCCACCCAAAATATTTGCCGTAGGGGATATCCACGGCTGCCACAGTAAACTCGTCCGTCTATTGGATCGCCTTCCTCTTGACAAAGAGTACGATACGCTCGTTTTTGTCGGCGATTATATCAACCGGGGGCCGGATTCCCGCAAGGTTCTGGACACTCTGCTTCAGGTGCAGGCAAGCTACGCCCACCCGGTTTTTCTGAAAGGCAACCATGAACAGATGCTGCTGGAGTATGCAGCGACTGGGGATGTGGAAACCCTGCGTATCCTGCGCACGATGGGAGTGGAGTCAACGATTGCAAGTTACGGTGCAACTGTTCGTCAGTTGCGGGATCTGGCGCTTTTCCCGTCTGAACATCGGATTTTTTTAGAGAACCTGCAGTTTTCTTATATTTCCGGCAACTATCTTTTTACCCATGCCGATATCAACGAGGAGATGATCAGCCTGGGCAGAGCCGCAGAGAGCTTCTCGCCCGCCGAACAGCAGACTGAGGCAGGCCTTCTGTCCAGTCGCCGATTGAGCCGGGGGCACAGTGCCATGGCCGAAAACCTTGCGGGATATATTGTCGTCTTTGGACACTCGCCATTTGAAACTCCGCTGGTCCTCCACGATCGCATCTGTATCGATACCGGAGCGGTGTACGGCAATGTCCTGACCGCCGTGGCACTACCCGAGCTGCGTTTTTATCACGCTTGATTCTTTAGCTGTCATCCTCAGCTTCCAGAACATTTCTTGAATCATAGCGTCCGGCGAGAAATGCCTCGGCCAGCCTCAGAGGGGTGCTGCTGTCGGTCATGACGCCATCGAGAAATCTGCTGAAGCCCATCAGTCTGCCCAGCATGATCAGTCGTTCATAGACAACCTCTTTTGACGCACCGACCAGTGAGGCGGTGATCAGGTCATCGGCCACCGTTGTGTAAAAGGCATTTTTTTCCAGGACATGGCGAAGAAATATCGCCCGTCGGCGTCCGCGCTGGAATCCCGCTCCACCCCCTTTAAAGCGAAAGCGGATATAGTTGGCATGGGAATCTCTGCCGCAGATTGCATCGAGCATGGCAAAGTGGAATTCGACCCTGGCATTGAGGTTCAGGTAGTCGCGGGCGGCCAGGGCGTAATTGTAGGAGCCCGCCGGCCGTGCTGTCCGGGCATCGAGCAGAGTTCTGGAGAAGATGTCGGAGAGGGCGTCAAGGTCCGGCCCGGAATGCCAGCTGAGACCGGGAGTCAGGAGTCCTTCACAGAAGGCTTGCAGTGGAATGGACAGGATATCGTCTTTGCCGAGCGGCTTATGTACCGCCAGTCGCTTGCGCAGGGATTTGCTGGTATCCTGGCGAATGCCGCCGCCGACATCGATGACCAGGAAATCAAAGGGCACGCCGATCTCCAGCGGACGCAACAGCCCGCCCGCCTCTTCCATGATCAGATCACCGACATTGAACATTGCCAGTACGGCCATTTCGTGGGTATATCTGACGATATCGTGTATCGACTTGCATTCCTGCAGCGAAAATGTCGGTCCGTAGGCGTCGGTCAGGTTGAGCGGTACCACCATCTCCCGTAATTTCTGTCGCAGCGGTGATATGGTATTCTGCTCTGCCGGTTTATGCTGTGCTCTGTCAGGCGGCGTCTGTTTTTCCTGCTGTTGCCGCTGTCTGTGCGCCATGGCGGCGGCAGTCTGCACTGATTCCGGTGCCTCGACCACTACCCCCTGGTCCGCATCGAGCATGATCCACTGCGCTTCCTGCAGGATTGCCAGGGCGCTGTCTGCACCGGTGAGCATTGGAATGCCGTATTCTCTGGCAATACAGGACAGATGGTCGGTTGGATTGCCGACCTCGACAATGACGCCGACACAATTGCCGACAAAACGGGCTGCTTCGACGATGCTCTGCGGGAGCACCAGAACGGATGGTCCCGCCTGACTTGCTCCGGCGCGCGCAAATCCAAAATGCAGCAGCTCTGCCGCCGAATGGACACGCCGTACCCGGCCAACCGTCTTCCCGGAGGAAGCGCACGTCCCGGAAACCAGAGGTGCCGTCACCGCAGGCAGGCGAAGCCGTCGTCCCTTGCTTGCCGACAGATGCAGCGGACGGGCCTGCAGGATCATCACCTCGCCATTTTTGCCGGTATTCCCGCTGTCCTTGCAATAGGCCCATTCAACATCTTGCGGCACTCCGGTCAGGCTCTCGATGGTCTCCCCGAAAAGTACTAGCTCGGCCAGGATTTCAGCCGGCAGGAGAGGCAGGGACGCCTCCTCAGCCGGGACCTCTTCCCG
>AMWB02007244.1_pt1 | contig 11691 bp, 12 predicted proteins | sample 200311 | NCBI WGS metagenome assembly AMWB02 (sample SAMN02737377, study PRJNA173069) | bioreactor metagenome | biome: anode biofilm in microbial fuel cells | place: USA: California | collected 2010-12-16 | reverse complement strand
GAGCCCCTGCGCTTTTCCCAGCACGCCCGCCAGCGCATGGAGAGTCGCGGCATTTCCCTGGCCCCGGAGCAGTTGGCCCGGGTGGAACAGGCGGTCGCCCAACTCGACGCCAAGGGGGGGCGGGATTCCCTGGTTCTGATCGACCAGACCGCCATGGTCGTCAGCGTCAAAAATCATACGGTCGTCACCGTGGTCGATCAAAACAGTTTGAAAGACAACGTCTTCACCAATATCGACAGCGCAATCATCGCATAGCCGAACCGGTCCTCGCGAAGGAGGTTCGCGGATCGCCAACCGACAGCGGCGATCCCTCAACAGGAGGCACGTCATGGGTATCCTCTCTTCTCTGTACAGCGGCGTCAGTGGTCTTTCCACCAACGGTAACGCCCTCAGCGTCATCGGTAACAACATCTCCAACAGCAACACCATCGGCTTCAAGTCGGGGCGCTCGGTCTTTTCCGACCTCCTCTCCAGCAGCATTTCCGCCTCCGGCGGCATCTCCCAGGTCGGCCGCGGCGCCGGCATGTCTACCGTCGACAACATCTTCACCCAGGGGACCTTCGAGAATACCGCCAAGGATACCGACCTGGCGATCGAGGGGGACGGCTTCTTCATCGTTCGCGACCCCAATACCAATACCGATTCCTACACCCGGGCCGGCGCTTTCCGCTGGGACGCCGAAGGCTATCTGGTTTCTCCCGAAGGCTATCGGGTCATCGGCTATGCCCTCAACGAGGCGGGCAACGTCTCCGGCGACCTGACCGAGATCAAGGTCGACACCACCACCCTGAGCCCGCCCAAGGCGACCGAGAACGTGACCTTCACCACCAACCTCGACGCCGCTTCCCAGTATCCGGCGCCGATCATCGGCAAATTCATCGGCGTCGGTCGCACCCTCGACACCACCCTGGCCGGTGCCACCGACTTCGGGGATCCCGACGGGGTACTGACGATCAACGGCACAACTTTGGCCATCGCCGGCGGCGGCACCTACAATGAGGGCTCGGCCCTGGAGATCAGCAACGCTATCGCCGGTGTCGCCGGCATCAACGCCGAGGGGATCGTCATCCCCGGTTCCATCAACCTGAGCGAGGTGGCGGACCGATCGAGCACCGGCTGGACCATCCCCGCCGGCCTGACCATCAACGGCGTGAGCCTGGCCGGCAATATCCCGGCGACGGTGGATCGGGCCTCCTACGATGCCGCCTTGGTCAGCCACTTTAACACCCTGCTCAATCCGGTCGGGGTGCGGGCTTCCGTCGATGCCAACACCCATTCCCTGACTTTGACCAGCACCGACGGCAGCAACATCCAGGTGATTAATACCGCCGATCTGTCGGGCAGCATCCTCAGTCTCAACGGCGCCTTGCGCAAAACCGTCTTCAGCGGTCTGGAGATCCAGGCCAAGGGCACCGACGTCGGCGAACTGACCATCGATACCGGCACCAACAACACCTACGGCCTGGTTTTCAACACAGGTACCAGCGGGCGCGATGCCGGTTTCGACATCACGGCGCCGGAGGCGACCTCCAACTACGCCAATTCGGTGACCATCTACGACTCCCTGGGCAACCCGCACCAGACCACGGTCTATTTTTCCAAGCTCAACCCGCAGACCAACCCCCTGCAATGGCAGTACAACATCACCGTCAACGCCGCCGAACTGAACCTGACCCCGGCCCAGACCGGCCCCTATCTGATCGCCAGCGGTGTGCTGCGCTTCCTCGATGACGGCACCCTTGATCCGAATTTTCCCAGCGGGCTGACCACCTCGCCCAACGATCTGGCCTGGAACAACAACTCGGACCCGACCGTGCAGCTCAATATCGATTTCAACACCACCCAGTGGTCCAACGCCTCGGTGGTCATCAGCCAGAATCAGGACGGCTACGGCACGGGGACCGTCGCCCAACTCGCCCTTGACAACGAGGGGAACATCCTCGGTAACTACTCCAATGGCCTGCCGCGGAGTCTCTATCGCATCTCCCTGGCCAAGTTCAGCAATGCCGCGGGCTTGACCAAAGTCGGGAACAATATGTACTCCGCCTCCGGTACCTCGGGCGCGCCCATCGTCGGTACCGTCGGTTCCGGTATCGGGCAGATCTTCACCAACTCGCTGGAGCAGTCGAACGTCGACCTGGCCGCCGAATTCGTCAGCATGATCACCACCCAGCGCGGCTTCCAGGCCAACTCGAAGATCATCACCACGACCGACGAGATGCTCAACGAGTTGATCAACCTGAAACGTTAATCCTTGAGTCAATATTTTGACCAAAAATGGCCGGGCCTGGTTCCCGGCCATTTTTTTGCCGATCCGCCTCGATTGTCGGCAACAGGTAGATGAAGCGCCTCCCCCTTTGAAAAAGGGGGAGGGAGGGGGATTTGCGCGTAGGTTCCCGGTGCGAAATCCCCCCTAGCCCTCCTTTGTTAAAGGGGGAAATCTTTCGGTCTGGGGTTTTAGGGCGGCGCCGCGGATGGCACGGCATTTGCTCATGACCTGATAGGCACGCCGGACGGATCGACCGTTCGGCCTTTCTCCCTGGGGTAGCCGCTCGTGGATCTCTCGACCGTCATCGGAATCGTCGCCTCCTTTGCCCTGATGATCATCGCCATCATGCTGGGCAGTCCTTTGATATTGTTCATCGACCCTCCGTCGGTGGTCATCGTCGTGGGCGGGACGCTGGGAGCGACCCTGGTTCATTACCCGTTCAAGGCGGTGTTCGGCGCCATGGGGGTTTTCAAGAAGGCGGTTTTCCATAAGGATACGCCCCCGCAGGAGATCATTGCCCAGTTAATCCAGTTTGCCGGCAAGGCGCGCAAGGAAGGGATCCTGGCCCTGGAATCTTTTCTCGACGAAGTGAAGGATCCTTTCTTCCAGAAGGCGCTGCAGATGGCGGTGGATGGGCAGGAGGCCGAGGCGATGAAGGAGATGCTCGACAAGGAGATCGAATACATCCAGGAACGACACGAGTCGGGAGCGGATGTTTTCGTCGCCATCGGCACTTACGCCCCGGCCATGGGCATGATCGGCACCCTGATCGGCCTGGTGCAGATGCTCCAGTCCATGAGCGATCCTTCCTCCATCGGGCCGGCCATGGCCGTCGCTCTACTGACGACCTTCTACGGAGCGATCATCGCTAATATTATCTGCATGCCGATCGCCGGCAAACTCAAGATTCGCAGCGCCGAGGAGGTGTTAAGCAAGACCCTGATCGCCGAGGGCATGCGTAGCGTACTGGCCGGCGAAAATCCCCGGCTGATGGAGCAGAAGCTGCATACCTTCGTGGCGCCCAAGCTCCGGGAGAGCAACTTCAAGAAATAGACCCTTGTCGCGCAACGGGTATCTCGATGGCGAAAAAACCGAAAAAACAAGAGGCAGGCGCGCCGGCCTGGATGGTCACCTTCAGCGACATGGTGACCCTGCTGCTGACCTTTTTCGTGCTGCTGCTGTCCATGGCCAACATGGACAAAAACAAGTTCAACGCGGCGGCGGAATCGATGCGCAGCGCCTTTGGTGTGATGGAAGGGGGTCGAGTCGCCATTTCCGGGCCCAAGGTGATCGAGTTCGCACCAATTCAAGACGATTTCACCAGCCGCCTCTATCAGCGGATGCTCACTCAGATGAATCAACTGAAGATCGACCGGCGCATTCAACTGGTCAAGGACCGGGGCGCGGTGATTCTGCGGGTCGACGCGGCGGTGCTCTTCGCCTCCGGCCAGACCGAGGTGAGTTCCGACGCCTACCCGGTGCTGCGGGATGTCGCCGCCCTGATCGAAAACCTGCCGCTGAATTTGCGTATCGAGGGACACACCGACGACACGCCTCCTTCGGGGCAGGCACTTTCCAACTGGGACATCTCCATCGCTCGGGCCGTGTCGACCCTGAAGTTTTTCGAGCGGGAGAATCTGGTTCCCCTCGATCGCATGTCGGCGGTCGGCTACGGTTCCCGGCGTCCCCTGGCCACGGATAAAAACGAGGCGGCTCAAGCCTTCAACCGGCGGGTCGAGTTCGTTCTTGAAAGCATCGGCGGCAATCGCGAGGCGCTGCCCTATCTGATCGATGCCGGAAAACAAGCTCCCTTTTAAGGCGGAAACCTGTTGTTCAGGGTGCGAACCCTTCCGCCGGAAAACGAGAAGAGATCATGGCCGAAAACAAGACCGACGATAAAAGCGAAGAAAAAGGCGGTGGCAAGCTGAAGCTTATTCTGATGATCCTGGGGGCGGTGCTGCTGCTGGTCGGGGTCGGCGTCGGCGCCTACTTTCTCGGTGCCGCCGGCACCGCCAAGCCGGAGGTCGCCGAAACCCCCGCCGCCGCGACTCAGCCCGCCGAGACGGGAGTCGCGCCGGTCGGGCCGATGCTGGCGATGGACGACTTCATCGTCAACATCCTCGACGCCGAAGGCACCCGTTATCTCAAGGTCTCCATGACCCTGGAGCTGCTCACCCCCGAAGGGATGCTGGAGATCGAAGAGCGCAAGGCCCAGGTGCGCGACACCATTCTCCTCTATCTGGGGAGCAAGACCTTCGATGAAATCCGCGATCTGCAGGGCAAGCTGCAACTGCGCGCCGATCTCATCGGCAAGCTCAACGCCCAGTTGACCACAGGCAAGATCAAGACCATCTATTTCACCGATTTCGTCGTTCAGTAGAGGCGGCCGTGGATCGTATCCTCAGCAGGGAAGAAATTGCGGAACTCCTCTCGGCGGTCCAGCACGGCACCATCGAAACGACCGCCGAGGTTCCGCCGCCGAGCGATCAGCCGGTGCGCGGGCTCAGCCTGGTCGGCGGCCGGGGGGGGCTGGGGCGCTGGCGGATTCCCAACCTCGATCTTATCTTCGAGGCCATCGGCCGCGGCTACGGCATCACTCTGACCAACCGTCTGCAACGCCAGGTCGCGGTCAAATATACCGGCAATGATTCCCTGGGCTTCGCCGAGTATCTGGAAAGCGTGCCGAGCAACGCGGCCATCGGTCTGCTCGACCTCGAACCTTTCAAGTCGGGGGCCTTGCTGGTCTACAGCGGCGAACTTTCTTTCATCCTGCTGGAAGTGCTGCTCGGCGGCGCGATCAAGAAGATCGTCCCCTTGCAGCGCTCCCTGACCAGCATCGAAACCACCCTGCTCAAGGGCTTGATGGCGTCTCTCTGTCCCGATCTGAAAAAGGCCTTCGATCCGGTGGAGAAGTTACAGCCGCAGCTGCTGAAGGTTGAAACCAACCCCCGGCTGGTCAATATCGTTCCCCCCGAGGCGGGAATCCTGGTCGTGACCTTCGGGGTGAATCTGGAGGGGCTCTCCGGGGTGATGACCCTGGTCATTCCCCATGCTTCCCTGGAGCCGTTGCGGGACAGGCTGCGCGAGTCGACCCTGTCGGTGGAACTGCGCAACAGCGACGAATGGCCGACTCTGCTCGCCGAAGGGGTGGCGACGATGCCGGTGGAAATCTCGGCCCAGGTCGCCGAGGTGGTGGTCATGGTGCGGGACATTCTCAACTTTCAGGAGGGGGATATCATCGACCTGGGCTGCGCGCCCAACGTCCCCCTCAAGGTGCTGGTCGAAGGACGTCCCAAGTTCTGGGCGACGGCTGGAACCCAGAACGGCAATAAGGCGATTCGCCTCATCAACCGGATGCCGCAACGGAGCAAATAATGGACAACAGCAAACAGCCGCAGGGCCAGGGTGAAGTCAAGAATCTCGAATTTCTGCTCGATATCCCCTTGCAGATTTCCGTGGAAGTCGGCCGCAGCCGCATTCTCATCAAGGAACTGCTGGAGATGCAGGAAGGAACGGTGGTTGAGCTCGACAAACTGGCGGGGGAACCCCTCGACGTCTACGTCAACTCGCGCCTCATCGCCCGGGGGGAAGCGGTGCTGGTCAACGAAAAATTCGGCATCCGCCTGACCGACGTGGTCAGTCCCGCCGAACGCATCGAGAATCTGGGCTGAAAGGCGAGGACGGGTGAGGATCATGATGAAGGCGCAAGCCCTGCTCCTTTTTCTGGCCCCGGCTTCCTTGGCCTGGGCCGAGCCGGTCGCCGGCGGCGGGGATCTCTTCATCCCCTGGATCAAGATGATCGTCGCCCTGCTCTTTGTCCTCGGGCTGATCCTGCTGCTCTACTACGGGGCGAGCCGCAAGGGTTTCGGCCTGCTGCCGACCGCCCGGAGCGGCCAGATCAAGGTGCTGGAAATGCGTTCCCTGGGAGCGAAAAAAGGAGTTTGCCTGATCCGGGTGCGGGACGAAGAGTTCCTCCTCGGCCTCGGTGGCGACCGGGTCGAACTGCTGGCGCGCCTTGCGGAGCCGAAAACGACCTTCGCCGAAACCCTGGACAAACAGCCGGGGGAATCGGCATGAGAACCTTGCGTATTCTTCTCCTTCTGCTGCTCGTCCCGGCGCTGGCGCAGGCGCAGGGGTTGCCGACCTTGACCTTCGGCATCGGCGAGGCGACGGAGCCGGGACAGGTCTCCACGGCGCTGCAAGTGCTGATGGTGCTGACGGTGCTCTCGGTGGCCCCGGCGATCCTGCTCATGACCACCGCCTTCACCCGGGTGGTCATCGTCCTCTCCTTCGTCCGCCAGGCCATGGGCACCCAGCAACTCCCGCCGAACCAGATCGTCATCGGCCTGGCGCTCTTTCTGACCCTCTTCATCATGGCGCCGGTCTGGACCAAGATCAACGAAACCGCCCTGCAACCCTATCTGAAGAACGAGCTCGGTCAGCAGGCCGCCCTGGAAAAAGCTCTCGATCCCATGCGCGAGTTCATGCTGGCGCAGACCGCCGAAAAAGATCTGGGCCTGCTCATGGAGATCGCCCGGGTCGAGGCGCCGGCAACCAGGGACGACGTGCCGACCCTGACGTTGATTCCGGCTTTCATGCTCTCCGAATTGAAACGGGCCTTCCAGATGGGGTTCATGATCTACATCCCCTTTCTGGTCGTGGACATGGTCGTCGCCTCGGTGCTCATGGCCATGGGCATGATGATGTTGCCGCCGCCGATTATCGCCATGCCTTTCAAAATCCTGCTTTTCGTTCTGGTGGACGGCTGGGCGCTGGTGGTCGGTTCATTGGTGAAAAGTTTTTATTAGGGTGGAGGCTTAATATGACCCCCGAATTCGTCGTCTCCCTCGGTCGTCAGGCCGTGGAACTGGTGTTGCTGCTCTCTGCCCCCATGCTCATCTGCGCCTTGGTGGTCGGTCTGGTTATCAGTATTTTTCAGGCCGCGACCCAGATCAACGAGCAGACCATGACCTTTGTACCGAAGATCGTCGCCGTGCTCGCCGCCCTGATCATCTTCGCCCCGTGGATGATTCAGAAGCTGCTCTCCTTCACTTCCGGCATTCTGGCGGGTATCGCCACCACCGGCATCTGAGTCGGGTCGTGGACGGCCTGCCTTTCACTGTCGCCGGTTTTCAGCTTTTTCTCATCTGCCTCGCGCGCATGGCCGCCATGCTCGGCACCCTGCCGGTCTTCGGCAGCGGCACGGCGCCGGCGCGGGTGCGCATCGGCCTGGCGGTGATGCTGGCGCTGCTGATCTTCCCGGTGGTCCGCCCCCATTTTCCTCCGCCCGACTTTTCCCCCGTCGCCCTCGCCCTGTTGATTCTCGGCGAAGCCCTGCTCGGCCTGATGGTCGGTTTCATCGCCCAGTTGGTGCTGACCGCCGTCGAGGTCGGCGGCACCATCATCGGCTACAAGATGGGTTTCGCCGCCGCCAACGTCTTCGATCCCCAGAGTCAGCGCCAGGTCGAACTTGTTTCCCAATACCAGAATGTCATCGCCATTCTGATCTTTCTTGCCTTGGACGTGCATCATCTCTTCCTCCGCGCCGTCGTGCGTTCTTATGAACTGCTCCCCCCCGGCGGGATCGATGTGGGGGGCGAGGCGATTCCTTTTCTGGTGAGCCTGGTCAGTCGCATGTTCGTCCTCGGCATCCAGCTCGGCGCGCCGATTTTGGTGGTATTGATCCTGGCCAGCATGGTGATGGGGATCCTCGCCCGGGTCTTTCCCCAACTCAACGTTTTCATGCTCTCCTTTCCCCTCAATATCGGCGTCGGTTTTCTTGTCATGGGTTTGACACTCGGCCTGGTGGTGCTGGTACTGGAGCGGGAATTCGGCGCCCTCCCCGAGCGGATTCTGCATCTTATTCAGGCCTTCAAGTAACCTATCCGGACCCTCCCCGCCCCTTCCCACGCTCCTTCACCAGCGACCTTCACGAAAAAAAACGCCGGTCTTTTCATCCATTGAAGAAATTGGACCGGGTTTTGCTGATGAGAACCTGTAGTCCGCGGCATGAAGCCGGAATCGAGCGGGAAAGTGAAGGGGCATGGCCGACGAGGACAAAGACTCCAGAACAGAACAGGCGTCAGGCAAGCGGCGGCAGGACTTTCGCGAAAAGGGCCAGGTCGCCCAGAGTCGCGAGGTGCACACCGCCGCGCTGATGACTTTTTTCCTGCTGCTCTGGTTTTTTTACGCCCCCTACTTCTGGGGGCAGTTGGAACATCTGACGCGCGGCCTGCTCAACATGGTGGGGGAGTTCGAACTGACGCCGGTTTCGGTGCAGGGTCTCTTCCTCTTTCTCCTCTCCCGCCTCGGCCTCCTGGTCGCCCCCCTGCTGGCGCTGGTGCTGGTGATCGGTTTTTTCTCCAGCTTCATGCAGATCGGCNNGCTTTTTACCACCAAGCCGATGGAGCCGGACCTGAGCAAACTCGACCCGATCAAGGGCGCGAGCAAGTTCATCTCCAAGCGCTCCTTCATCGAGGTCCTCAAGTCGCTGGTCAAGGTCCTGGTCATCGGCTATTTCGCCTATCAGACGGTACGGAACGAATTCGAGGCGGCCATGTATCTGGTCGACATGCCGCCGGTGAGCACGGTCGCCTTTATCGGTCGCCTGGCTTTTTCCGTGCTGCTCAAGACCTGCGGCATCCTCATCGTGCTGGCGCTGCTCGACTATCTTTTCGTGCGCTGGGAGATGGAAGAGAAGATGAAGATGACCAAGCAGGAGCAGAAGGAAGAGTACAAGGAGACCGAGGGGGATCCGCTGATCAAGGGCAAGATCCGCCAGATCCAGATGCAGATGGCGCGCAAGCGGATGATGGCGGAGATTCCCAAGGCCGACGTGGTCATCACCAACCCGACCCATCTTTCCATCGCCATCGCTTACCGCCGCGAGGAGATGGATGCCCCGCAAATCGTCGCCAAGGGCGCCGACACCCTGGCCATGAAGATTCGCGACATCGCCCGGGAACACGGCGTGCCGTTGGTGGAAAACGTGCCGGTGGCGCGCGCCTTGTACAAGTTTGAAGTGGGGGATGCCGTCCCCGAAGAGCTCTATACGGCGGTGGCGGAAATCCTTGCTTACGTCTACAGTCTCAAAGGGAAGGCTAAACAATGAGTTGGCTCAGCGAGAACAAATGGGCGGCGCTGATCGTGCGCAGCGACGTGATCGTGGCGCTGGCGCTGGTCGCCATCCTGATGGTGATGATCATTCCCATCCCGCCGGTGCTGCTCGACATCTTCCTGGCGACCAACATCACCATCTCGCTGATGATCCTGATCATCTCCCTCTATACGGCGCGGGCCCTCGATTTCACCGTCTTCCCCTCGCTCCTTTTGGCGACCACCCTCTTTCGGCTTTCGCTCAACGTCGCTTCCACCCGGCTGATCCTGATCAACGGTCATGAAGGGGTGGGGGCGGCGGGGGCGGTCATCATGTCCTTCGGCCAGTTCGTGGTCGGCGGCAACTACGTGGTCGGGATCGTCATCTTCGTCATCCTGGTCGTCATCAACTTCATGGTCATCACCAAGGGCGCCGGGCGCGTCGCCGAAGTCGCCGCCCGTTTCACCCTCGACGCCATGCCGGGCAAGCAGATGGCCATCGACGCCGACCTCAACTCCGGCATGATCAACGATGAAGAAGCCCGCACCCGGCGCAAGGAAATCTCCATGGAGGCCGACTTCTACGGCGCCATGGACGGTGCCAGCAAATTCGTGCGCGGCGACGCCATCGCCGGCATCATCATCACCCTGGTCAATATCGGCGCCGGTTTCATCATCGGCGTCGCCCAGCAGGGGATGGCCATGGCCGACGCCGCCGAGACCTACACCATTCTCACCGTCGGCGACGGCCTGGTCGGGCAGATTCCGGCCCTGATCATCTCCACCGGCGCCGGTATCCTGGTGACCCGCAGCGCCGGTTCCGGCGATTTCGGCTCCGACCTGAAAAACCAGTTCACCCTCCATCCCCGCGCCCTGTGGGTCGTCTCCGGCATTCTCTTTTTCTTCGCCCTGATCCCCGGCTTGCCGACCTTCTCCTTTCTGGTCCTGTCGGCGGCCCTGGCCGGCATCGCCTGGCTGGTGCAGAAGCAGGAACTGGCCAAGGCGGCCGCGCCGCCGCCACCGCCCCCGGAACCGGAAGCGCCCAGCGAGGAGAATTACGAGGAGATGCTCACCGTCGATCTGCTCGAACTGGAGGTCGGCTACGGCCTCATCCCCTTCGTCGACGCTGCCCAGAAGGGCGAACTTTTGACGCGCATCCAGGCGATCCGCCGCCAGTTCGCTCTGGACATGGGCTTCATCGTGCCGCCGATCCACATCAAGGACAATCTGCAGCTCAAGCCCAACGAATACGCCGTCCTCCTCAAGGGGGTGCGCATCGCCGGCGGCGAGATGCTTCCCGGTCATTACCTGGCGATGAATCCCGGTACCGCCGGCGACAGCCTGCGCGGGGTGGCGACCACCGAGCCGGCCTTCGGCCTGCCCGCCACCTGGATCGGCGAAGACAAGCGCGAACGGGCGCAGATGCTGGGTTACACGGTGGTCGACTGCACCACGGTCATGGCCACGCACCTGGGAGAAATCATCAAGAAGCACGCCCATGAGCTGTTGGGCCGTCAAGAGGCACAGAACTTGCTCGATAACCTCGGTAAGAGCTATCCGAAGCTGGTGGAAGAGCTGGTGCCCAACCCCTTGAGCCTCGGACTGATCATGCGGGTACAGCAAAACCTCTTGCGCGAACAGGTGTCGATCCGCGATATGCGAACCATCCTCGAAACCCTGGCCGACTGGGTGTCCGCCACCCACGATCCCGACCTGCTCACCGAGTATGTGCGGCAGGCGATGGGGCGCTCGATCAGTACGCGCCACGCCGCCGACGGCGAAACCCTGCCGGTGCTGGTTTTCGATCACGATGTGGAATCGCGCCTGCAGAACGCCTTGCAGCAGTCGGCCCAGGGCAGCTACCTGGCCCTTGATCCGGGCACCGCCCGCTCGGTGCTGGAAGGGCTCTCCGAGCGCATCAAGGCGCTGGTCGGCGTGGCTCAGCCGGTGCTGCTCTGCGCTCCGACCCTGCGGCCGCATGTCAAAAGGTTGACCGAACGTTACCTGCCCAATCTGGTGGTTCTCTCCCACAACGAGATCGCGTCCCACCTCAAGGTGAAGTCGGTCGGAACGGTACGCCTCCATGCAAGTTAAGGTCTTTGAAGCTCCGGATATGGCGACCGCCCTGAAGCTGGTCAAGGAAAGCCTCGGTCCCGAGGCCCTGATCCTGTCGACGCGTTCGGTGCGCAAGGGCAAGGGCGGGCTCCTCGGCAAGCCGGTGCTGGAAGTCACCGCCGCCATCGAATCCCCCGAGCCGACCCTGCGTCCGGTGGTGCCGCCCTCGGCGGCGGCCAGTCTTTATGGGCGCGCTCTCGGCGCCGAGGCGC
>AMWB02034840.1_pt1 | contig 11692 bp, 10 predicted proteins | sample 200311 | NCBI WGS metagenome assembly AMWB02 (sample SAMN02737377, study PRJNA173069) | bioreactor metagenome | biome: anode biofilm in microbial fuel cells | place: USA: California | collected 2010-12-16 | reverse complement strand
GAATTTTGTACAAAAACCGTCATAATATTTGTATAATGAAATATCCGCTTTTTTCATAATTACTTGCCCGGTATTAACGATTAGCAGTACTTGGAACACCGATAGAGAATTACCCATTCTATGGAGCCATTCATGAGTGATCAGTCAGCAATACAAACAGGGGAAACCATACTCGAAGTCCGTGACCTGAAAACCTATTTCTTCACCGAAGATGGTGTGGTCAAGGCTGTGGACGGGGTGGATTTTTCTGTACGCGCCGGGGAGGTGTTGGGGCTCGTCGGCGAATCCGGCTGCGGCAAGAGCGTCAGCTCCTTCTCCATCCTCCGACTCGTGGGTGTTCCAGGTCGTATCGTTAATGGTGAGATCCTCTTCGAGGGCAGGGATATCCTCAAGCTCTCCAAAGAGGAAATGGTTAAAATGCGCGGTGACCGCATCTCAATGATCTTCCAGCAGCCGCAATCCAGCCTCAACCCGGTTTTCAGGGTGGGGGAGCAGGTGGCTGAGGTGCTGGAGCTGCACAAGGGTATCAATAAGAAGGAAGCTTGGACAAAGGCGGTTGAACTGCTCACCGTGGTGGGTATCCCTGATCCTGAGAAAAAAGCTTACGCCTACCCGCACGAACTGTCCGGCGGTCAAGCCCAGCGCGTCATGATCGCTATGGCACTGGCGCTATCCCCCAGGCTGCTCATCGCTGATGAACCCACCACAGCGCTGGATGTCACCATCCAGGCGCAGATCCTTGATCTTATCCGCGAACTGCGTGAGAAGACCAATACCGCGGTCATCCTCATCACCCACGATCTCGGCATTATCGCTGAGATGGCTGACCGGGTGGCTGTGATGTACGCCGGCGAGATCGTCGAGTTCGCTGATGTGGACCCCATCTTTGCCAAACCCCTGCATCCCTACACCCAGGGGCTGATCGGTTCGATCCCGGTCCTGGGCAAAGTTGTGGACCGCCTGGAGGTCATCCCCGGTCTGGTGCCCAATCTCATCGACCTGCCGCCCGGCTGCCGTTTTGAGCCGCGCTGCCTGCTGCGTCAGCAATACGGTCTCGAGGTTTGCCGCCGCAAGGAACCCAAATTGGTGGAGGTCAGCGACAAACACACTGTGCGCTGTTGGCTTTATTCGGATTCTGACGAACATGCCGCGCCTTTAAAGATAAGCGAGGCGTTATGAGTAATGCGATGAATGTGAATGGTATGAACGGTTCCAGCGACCTGTTGAAGGTCTCAAACCTTAAGAAATACTATCCCGTCAAGACGGGCATTCTGCAGCGCGTGTCCGATCAGGTGCTGGCTGTGGACGACGTCAGCTTTACCGTAAAGAATGGTGAAACCCTTGGTCTCGTCGGTGAATCCGGCTGCGGCAAAACAACCATCGGGCGCGCCATCCTGCGCCTCACCGAGCCCACCGCTGGCGCGGTGGAATTTGATGGCAAGGATCTCCTCAAGTTGAAAGGGGAGGAGATGAAGGCGGTGCGGCGTGATATGCAGATCATCTTCCAGGATCCATATGCTTCGCTCGACCCACGCATGCGCATTGGTGATTCGGTTATGGAAGGCCTTGAGATCCACAAGATCGGCGACAAGAAGGACCGCTACCAGTTGGCGGTGGACACCCTCAAGAAGGTGGGACTTGAGGAATATCACAGCAGGCGTTACCCGCACGAATTCTCCGGCGGGCAGCGGCAGCGCATCGGAATTGCACGCGCCCTTGCACTCCAGCCGCGCTTCATCGTTTGCGATGAACCCGTCTCAGCGCTGGACGTTTCCATCCAGTCCCAGGTGCTCAACATTCTCAAGGACCTGCAGCAGGAATTGGGGCTGACCTACCTCTTCATCGCCCACAACCTCGGTGTGGTGGAACACATCTCCAACCGCGTGGCGGTTATGTACCTGGGCAAAATGGTGGAACTGGCTGACCGTGAGGAACTCTTCCGCAATCCGCTGCATCCCTACACCAAAGCCCTCATGTCCGCCATCCCCATCCCCAACCCGCGCCTGCGGCGTGAACACATCATCCTCAAAGGGGATGTGCCCAGCCCGCTCAATCCGCCCAAAGGATGCCGCTTTCATCCGCGCTGCCCCATCGCGGTGGCGCAGTGTGCGGTTGAGGAACCGCCTTTCGTTGAAAAGAGCCCCGATCACAGCGCAGCCTGTTGGCTGGCTTGATAGGCAGGAAGTATTGACAGAGAGAAGTAATTAAATGAGAGATCAAAGGAGGTGGTCATATCAACAGAAATGGAACAAAAAGACCTATGGGTTTGGCAGTCATAAACCCGATCGTGTTCAACCATATTAGAAGGAGAAGAAACATGAAACGTCGATTTTTGGTACTGTTTAGTATGTTGATCGTAGCCAGTCTCCTGCTGGCAGCTTGTGCGCAACCCGCGCCTACCGAAGCCCCAGTCGTTCCGGAAGCTCCTGCAGCCACCGAAGCCCCTGTGGCTACCGAAGCACCTGCAACAGCCGAACCCCTCAAGGTCACCCTTGCTTTCCGCGTTGTTGACCGTGCCTACCTGCCGTCACCCGATAAAGTGGCACAGGAGATCCAGGCTCAGCTCGCTGAAATCGGTGTGGAAGTGACCCTCAAGGAAATGGAATCCACCGCCTTCATCGATGCGACCGCAGCCGGTCAGGAAGGTTTCTACCTGTTGGGCTGGAACGCCGACTACCCGGATGCCACCAACTTCTATGATTACCACTTCGCCACGCCGGAAAATATGCAGTTCGGTGATCTCTACGACGATATGGTCGCTGAGATCCGCGCTGCCGGCAAGCTCTCAGACCCGGCCGCCCGCCAGGAGCACTATGACACTATCAACCAGATGTTGAAGGACTATGTCATGATGATCCCGGTCGCCAACGGTGGTTCCTCAACCGTTTTTGCTTCCAATGTTGAAGGCGCGCACTCCAGCCCGTTGGGCAACGAGGTTTTCAGCGTGATGAGCAACGGAACCGATACTCTCGTCTGGATGCAGAACGGCGAACCCAACGCACTGTGGTGCTCTGACGAAACTGATGGCGAAACCCTGCGCGCTTGCGAACAGGTCTACGAACCTCTGCTGGCTTTCTCCGTAGGTGGAACCGATGTCATCCCTGCGCTCGCCGAGAGCTATGAGGCGAACACCGATCTGACTGAGTACACCTTCAAACTGCGCCAGGGAGTCACCTTCCACAATGGTGCTACCCTGGATGCCAACGATGTTGTGGCAACCTACGCCTCTCTTTGGGATGCGGCCAGCCCGAACCACATTGGTCGCACTGGTCAGTTTGAGTACTTCGGCGCGTTCTTTGGCGGCCCCATCAACACTGAAACAGTCGATGCCGAGTTGGTCGATACCGATGGTTTACTCTCGCTGACCGCTCCCAGCTGTGATTATGGTGGTGAGTTCTCCTCCATCGCTGCTGTAGATCCCGGCACCGTCAAGTTCACCCTTTGCTACCCAGATCCCGCCTTCCCATCCAAGGTCGCTTTCTCCGTCTTCAGCATCCTTGATAAGGATCACCTGGACCTGACCAAGGGTGATTCCGTTGCCATCAGTGACAACCCCAATGGCACCGGCCCCTACAAGGTGAAAGCATGGAATCGCGGCGACAGCGTGGTCTTCGAAATCAACCCCGATTACTGGGGTGAGCCTGCCAAGACCCCCAACCTCATCTTCCGCTGGTCAGAACAATCCGCCCAGCGTCTGCTTGAGCTGCAGTCAGGCAATGTCCATGGTATCGACAACCCCGGTCCGGATGATATCGCGACGATCGAAGCGGATACCAACCTCACGCTTTATCCGCGCAACGGGTTCAATATCTTCTACATCGGCTTCAACAACACGGTCGCCCCGTTTGACAACCTGCTTGTTCGCCAGGCTATCGCTTACGCGATCGACCGCGTCCGTATCGTGGATCAATACTACCCGGTTGGTTCGAGTGTCTCTGACTCCTTCGTTCCTGCTTTCGTCTACCCAGGAGCCAGCCCCGATGTACCTTGGCTGGATTTCGATCAGGCTAAGGCCAGGGAACTACTTACCGAAGCCGGCTATGCCGTCAAGTAATCTCTAAGCGTTTGTTTGGATGGGGCCGGTATTCCCCGACCCCATCCAATCCTCTTTATTGAAGGCTGCATCATGACTCAATTCATCACGCGAAGGCTGTTTCTCTTAATCCCCGTCTTGCTTGGGGTGGTGCTGGTTACCTTTCTGATCGTGCGCCTCATCCCGGGTGACCCCTGCGTGACCATGCTGGGCGAACGCGCCACTCCCGCCAAGTGCGAGGCTTTTTTGGAGCGTTATGGCCTGGACGATGACATTTTTACCCAATTCTGGCGTTACCTGGGCAATCTGTTTAAGGGTGACCTGGGGGATTCCATCCGCTTTACCCGTCCCGTCACCACCCTCATCGCTGAGCGCCTTCCTCTCACCATGGAGTTGACGTTGCTCGCGATGATCTTTTCCACCACGGTCGGTGTGTTGCTTGGCGTAATCTCCGCCCTCAAACGCAACACGTTTATCGATACGATTACCATGATCATTGCCAATATCGGTGTTTCCATGCCGGTTTTCTGGCTTGGGCTCTTGCTGGCGTACTTTTTCGCGCTCACCTTAAAAGGAACACCGTTTGCTCTTCCACCTTCCGGCAGGTTCTCCGCTGGCCTTTCACCCGTTGATCTTGCCCAGTTCTGGGGTCTCGAAAACCCCACCGGTCTGAAAGCATTTATTATCGAATTGATGTCCAACACCGTGCTGGTCAATGTGATCTTCACCGGCGATTGGAAACTCTTCTGGGATTCCTTAAGGCACCTTATCCTGCCCGCGCTGGCAGTGGGAACCATCCCCATGTCGATCATTGCGCGTATGACCCGCTCCAGCCTTCTGGAAGTGGTTGGCCTCGATTACATCCGCGCTGCACGCGCCAAGGGCATGGTCGAGCGCCGGGTGATCAGCAAACACGCCATGCGCAACGCGCTCATCCCCATTGTCACCATCATCGGCATCGAAACCGGCAGCCTGCTTTCCGGCGCGGTGCTCACCGAAACCGTGTTCAACCTCCCCGGTTTTGGCACCGGTCTGGTCTCTGCCATCCTTGCGCGTGATTATCCCGTTGTCCAGGGATTTACCCTCATCATCGCCATTATCTTTGTGCTGGTAAACCTGATTGTCGATATTTCATATGCCTACCTTGATCCTCGCATCAGGTTGGATTAAGGGAGCCGCCATGGAAAACACAACTGAACTCTCTCACGTCGCCGCTTCAACCCGCCGTTCCCCAATGCGCGAAGCGCTGCGCCACCTGCTGCGCCATAGTTCGGGCCGGGCTGGCATCATTATCCTCGGCTTGCTCATCCTTATCGCTGTTTTTGCACCCGTCATCGCCCCTTACAATCCCACGCAGATCCTGCGCGAATCAAGAAGACGCACACCCCCGTGCATTCACCTGCTGGGTTGCCCGGCTGATGAACCTCAGCATCTTTTTGGCGTGGATGGCAACACCCGCGATCTGTTCTCTCGTGTGATTTTCGGGTCGCGCCTGTCCCTGCAGATCGGTATCGTCACCATGGCCTTCGCCATCCTCATCGGCACCCTTATCGGGGCTATCTCGGCTTATGCCGGGGGCTGGTTGGATAACCTGCTCATGCGTTTCATGGATGTACTGATGGCCTTTCCCAGCCTGCTGCTGGCCATTGCCATCGTCTCCATCCTTGGTACCGGCCTCATCAATGCCTTGCTTGCCATCGGTATCGTCTCCATTCCACGCTTTGCCAGGCTGGTGCGTTCCACCGTGCTCACTGTCAAAGACCTCGAATTCGTCCAGGCTTCGCGGGCGATGGGGGCATCCGGAATGCACATCCTCTTCAAGCGCATCCTGCCCAACGCGGTCACCCCGCTCATCGTGCAGGGCACCCTCGGCATTGCCACCGCCATCCTCGACGCCGCCGCGCTCTCCTTCCTCGGTCTCGGCGCAGAACCCCCGCGGCCTGAGTGGGGTCTCATGCTGGGCGAGGAGAAGAACAGCATCTTCAGCGCCCCGCACCTGGTTATCTTCCCCGGTATCGCCATCATGCTCACTGTGCTCGGCTTCAACCTGTTGGGTGACGGCATGCGCGACACCCTCGATCCGCGCTTGACGCAGGCAGGAAAATAGTTTGAGGAGTCCGGAGGAATTTCCGGACTTTTTTTACTGTAATTCAGTAAATGGGCAGGGTGTTTGCATCGAATTCACCCCGTATAGTTCAAGTGATTGATATATAATTTATTGAGCGTATTCTCTTCCTTGAGGGATTGCCTATTGTCAGCAACCTGAACAAGATCAACATTGGAACGGATGTGCTGATCATGCTAAAGAATGACCATGCTGCTGAAGATGGTGCGATCCGCGAGTATAACAAGGCAATCAAGTTGTGCAGCGATTTGGCCGATAACGGTACTCGCGAGATCCTCGAGGACATCCTCGGAGATGAAGAAGCCCACATTGATTGGATCGAAGCCCAGCTCGACCAGATCGAACAGATGGGCATCCAGAACTACCTGGTGGAGCAGTTGGGGTAATAACACTCGCTGTCTATGTAAATCCCCGGCTTATATTCACCGGGGATTTTTGTTACTCACATTTAAACTGCGCGTAGCCATTACCTGTCCATGAAAACACTTGTGGAAGGGCAGGGGAGCCACTATGACACGCTCACCCCGATCAATCGCCCGATGCCAAAGGTCACCGCCGCCGCCAGCAAGCCGAACACCACCATGCGCAGACCTGATTTCCACACCGGCTTACCCGTGAAGAGGGTGATCGCCGCGCCCAATCCGAACAAACCCAGCGCGCTCAACCCGATACTGATGAATACCGCGGGCATCCCGCTGGTGAAGATGAAGGGTGCCACCGGGATGATCGCGCCCAGGGCGAACAACACAAAAGACGTGATCGCGGCTTCCCAGGCCGAACCGCCCAGCTCGGTCGGGTCGATACCCAACTCTTCGCGTGCCAGCGTATCCAAAGCGGTGTCCTTGTTGGTCAGAATCTGGCTGGCCAGGTTATGCGCCGTTTCCGGTGAAAGACCGCGCGCTTCGTAGATCAGCGCCAGTTCCTCGGCTTCTTCCTCTGGTGCGCTTTCAATTTCCTCTGCCTCGGTCTTCAACTGGTTCTCGTACAACTCGCGTGACGATTGCACCGAAAGCCATTCACCCAGCGACATCGAGATCGACCCCGCCAGCAGCCCCGCGATTCCGGCAATGAGCACGCCGCTGCCTGCCAGCGTGGCTCCTGCCACACCCATCACCAGGCTCAGGTTGGAGACCAGCCCGTCATTGGCGCCCATCACCGCCGCGCGTAGCGCATTGCCGCCTGTGAAGCGGTGACGCCCCTCCAGCTGCATCAGCACAGCTCCATCGACCCCGCCGCGCACTGTGCGCGTGACCACGTTCAACAGGCGTGAATGTGATTGCTCCTCCGCTGCCATGCCCATCGTTTGTTCCATTTGCGCGTAGGCAGCAGTACCGGTCTGCTCCATGCTCTGAATGGCTGGCAGGATCATCGCCGGTCCGAAGCGCTTTCCCAACCAGACCAGTGTACGCGTGCGCCCCGAGGGTTTGAATTCCTCCAATGTGATACCGGCTTCTTTGGCACGCTCCGCCCATTTCTGCGCGTGGCGCATCTCGGTGCCCGCAATGCGTTTGTAAACTTCGGCGATGCGCGGGTCTTTTTCCACCGCCGCCATCGTTTCGTACAACAGGGCGCTGCTGCGCTCGTCAGTGTAGGCGTCAATTATCAAATTTTTGTTGCTCATCATGCCTCCGTTTTCTCAATGTTTATTGTATCAATGCTTGTCAAGTAAAAACCGGTGGACTGAGGTGAATTTAATAATTACTTCTGATTATGTTTAATAATCGGAAGTAATATATCATGGTAAAAGACCCCTTTCACCCGCCCTGGGCTGCTATCAGGCCTCTGATTAGGAAAATTTTTTACGCTTTCAATGCCTGACCGGTTTTTTCGGACTTGTGGCTTTTCTTGATCACCAGCTCCCACCACAAGGTCGAGACCTGCACAAACGTTCTCCACAGCCGTTTGAAATTGAAAAACTGCGACTTGCCGTACGAGCGATGGAAATGGTGCACCGGTACCTCGGCGAATACAAATCCGGCATCCTGGAATTTCTTTACCATTTCCAGGCAAATCGATCCTGAGCGGCTCTCCAGCTGGATCTGGTCAAAGATACTCCGCCGGATCAACCGAAAATCACAGTCCACGTCGCGCAGCTTGAACCCGAACATCAAGCGCACAATATGATGGTAAAGCCTGCCGATGATCTTGCGCAGCAGCGGATCATGCCTTTCGATCTTGTAACCGTTGACCACATCGATCCCTTCGTGCAGCGCGTCCACCAATTTGGTCAATTCCAGCGGGTTGTACTGGGCGTCCCCGTCCGTGTAGAAGATCCAATCCTTGCTGGCGGCCGCGAAGCCGCTGCGAAGCGCACCGCCGTATCCCTGGTTCTGTTCGTGGTGGATGACACGCAGTTCCGGATAGCGGCTGGCCAGCTCATCCAGGATCTCCCTGGTGTAATCGCTGCTCCCATCATTGGTCACGATGATCTCGTAATTGTCCGTAACTTCCCGCAGCGCTATCAAGGCGGTCAGCACCATGCTGGGAATGGTTCCACCATCATTAAAAGCTGGAAATACTGCGCTGATCCCGGTTAATTGCTGATAGGTTTTGTTTTCCAAGTTCTTCATCTCGCCCTGTAGTTCCGTAATATTTCTCCTTCGATTATCCGTCGATGATAAGATGATTGTCTTTCTGACCGGGCTTCTCATTGCAAGTTTTCCATTCCTCTCACTCGCAGTCCTCAGCACTGAAATAATGACTGCATGTCTCGTTTCTAATAAATAACACCGCTGTTTCATCTCTGAAAAGCTGGTGATACCCCGCGATCGTACCCGCCATGGCGTCCAGATAGAATCGTCGCCCTTCTTCCAGCTCTGCCGCATCCACACCTTCAGCGTTCGGATTCAGGTAGTCACGCATGCGCGATTCCAACAAAAACAAAACGTCAAAGTCCTGTTGCCCGATGTACTCGTAATTCAAAATGCCATAACTGGTATTGTACATCCAGCCGGTTCTTTGCGGTACATACAACCGGTGGTCGTAATATACTTTCATCTCATTCTTCTCCAGCGGTTCCAGGTACACTGCTGCGTTGTCATAAAACGTGATGCGCGGGTTATTCACATGGCGCTGGCTCTGTTTTATAAGTGTTTCAATGTCCTGTCGTACAAACAGTCCCAGCTGGATCACCAGGATTAACAGCAGGGAGTAATTAATGACTACGCGCAGTTTACTCTCCTTCACTTTTCCGGGGTGTGGTGGCAGGAGTAGGTGCAGGTTCGCAATCAGCGGCACCGCCACCGGCAGCCAGTACTGGTACTTGAAATGGGTGATTGTGAACAGCGAAATGGTCAACGGGATGAACCAGGCCAGCGTCAGCGCATAAAGGTAGCGTTTTTCGCTTTTCCATACTCCCCAAACGCTCACACCCAGCGCGAGCAGCAGAAATATCGCCTCGCCGTAAAACTGCCGCATGGTCGGCCGGGCGCCGCTGATCCCCTTTTCATAGATCAACCCGTAACCCTGTCCAAGCTCGCGGGTCTCCAGGTTCATGGTGAAGAAGTATCCCTGCCGCGCCCACTCCGATAGTAAAAAGGGGTTGGCCAGGATGAACGCAGCCGCCATGATGACCACAAAACCAGCGGCGCTGAGCAGCAGCTTTTTTAATGTCGCCTTCTTCTCAACAAACCCCCAGAGAAGCGCCAGCCCCACCGCCAAAAAGAAGTACACGCCGACCATTTTGGTGGCGGTGAGCACACCGCACAGCAGCGCCGCCATGAAGAAGCGCCAGCCGAATTGACGCTGGTCCTTCCACAGGAACATAAGCACCAGTACCGACAGCAACAGGGCAAGTCCATCCGGGTGCCACCATAGTCCGTTCTGGATCACCGCCGGGATGGCGAGAAGCAAAACGAACAGCACCAGTGACCGGTAGGTGCGGAATCCGTCCTGCATGTACACCAGGATCAGCAAAGCAATCAGCATCGGCAGCACACTAATGATTTGCCGCAGGATGAGCATCACCAGTGGTGTGTTTTGCATCTGCCCCGCCCACTGAACCGGGAACAGGAACAGCGCTGATGTCCCAAAAAATGGAAAGCCGTAGCTGTAGAAATCGTAGAAAATGAATTTCCTGAGAAAAGTGATCACATCCCCTTTGGGTGTGATCATCCCGCTCACCACCGGCAGGCATACCCCCTCGTCCGGTTCGAACATCGCCACCATCGCCGGGTCCTCCGACGCGTGTGCGTTGGGGATGGCAAACACCAGGAACGCGCCCAGGCAAATGACCGCCAGCAGAAGCAAGATTTTCTTGTCGGATCGGGGCATGGCGAAATTATAACAAGAATCCCGCTTTATGCACGCCGGTGGTGAAGTCGCTGGTTACATCAAACGGGATTTGGGATAATATATATAGGTGATGATTGTTGATCATCCTTCAGCTTTTTTTGCCATCATTTTAATAACCGAAAGCGCCCTGTCCTATGTCATTTTCTGAATTCAGCGGTAAGAACATTATCATAACCGGCGGGTTGGGTTTTATCGGCTCCAACCTCGCCATCCGCCTGGTCGAACTGGGCAGCAACCTCACCCTGGTGGACAGCCTTATTCCGCAGTACGGCGGCAACCTGTGGAACATCGAGCCCATCAAGGACCGCGTTCGCGTCAACATCTCGGATGTGCGCGATCAGTTCTCCATGCGCTACCTGGTGCAGGGTCAGGATTACCTCTTCAACCTGGCCGGCCAGACCAGCCACATCGATTCCATGGAGGATCCATACACGGATCTGGAGATCAATGCGCACGCCCAGCTGTCCATTCTTGAAGCCTGCCGCCATAACAATCCCGCCATCAAGATCGTGTTTGCCAGCACGCGCCAGATCTATGGTCGTCCGCAGTACTTGCCCGTGGATGAATCACATCCGCTCCAGCCGGTGGATGTGAACGGCATCAACAAAATGGCCGGTGAGGAATACCACCTCGTTTATAACAACGTCTACGGTATCCATTCCTCGATCCTGCGCCTCACCAACACTTATGGCCCGCGCATGCGCATCAAGGATGCCCGCCAGACCTTTCTCGGCATCTGGATTCGCAATCTCATCGAGGGCAATCCGATTAACGTGTACGGCGACGGCAGCCAGATCCGCGATTTCAATTACATAGATGATGTGGTTGATGCACTGCTCATCACCGCCCTCAGCGACGACGCGAACGGAAAGGTGTACAACCTCGGCGCTGGAGATAAGCTGAGCCTAGCGGAAACCGCCCGCCTTCTCACCTCCTTTTACCATAACGGAAATTTCCACATGGTTCCATTTCCCGAGAACCGTAAATCCATCGATATCGGTGATTACTGGGCTGATTTTGGTCTCATCCAGCGTGAGCTTGGCTGGACGCCGCGTGTACCGCTGGCTTTGGGGTTACGCAAGACGCTCGATTATTTTGAAGAAAACATCAGTTATTACAGGTGAGCATGAACAACGACTTTATTCCGGTGGCAAACCCGCTCCTTCAATATCTCTCCTATAAAAATGAAATAGATGCGGCTGTGCAAAAGGTGTTCACAGGCGGTCGTTACATCCTCGGCG
>AMWB02014355.1_pt1 | contig 11692 bp, 8 predicted proteins | sample 200311 | NCBI WGS metagenome assembly AMWB02 (sample SAMN02737377, study PRJNA173069) | bioreactor metagenome | biome: anode biofilm in microbial fuel cells | place: USA: California | collected 2010-12-16 | reverse complement strand
ATGAGGTGGGAAGGTTGAACTGCCGGCCCACATCGTTCACCCCGCCGGATTCCGTCCTTGTTTCTGACAACTCCCTTGATACCCCTCGCGACGCTGTTGGGAAAGGATAAAGCAGTCGCGCCGGGTCGGACCACGAGTTGTCTTGCACATCAAGGAGTTACACTAGAAAAGACTCTTTGTCGGGTCCTTGCAGTCGTTTTTTGGGCCCGAAAAGCGGCTGTAAGCGGATCGCTGATTGCCCTGCGGACGACGGGGGAAGACTTGGAGGGGATACACGTCTGTTGACCGCGAAATTTCGCGAATTACCGCGAATGACGTAATAACAGTTCCCCCTTGCCTCAGGGACGATGCGCGGCTATTTTACGCGTTGCCTACCTAATCCGGCGCTCGGGTGGTGGAATGGCAGACACGCATGTTTGAGGGGCATGTGCCGAAAGGCGTGGGGGTTCGACTCCCCCCCCGAGCACCAAATCGAATGGAAGAAGAAGCACCATGCCAACCTTGGACGAACTGAAAACCATCGTCACCCACCTCCAGCAGGACCTTGCCAAGGCGCAGGGCATCAAGGTCCAGTTTGACAGTGCGATCAATGAGCTGAACAACCTGCTGACGGTGATGCGGGGCAATGCCCAGCTGGCGGAGTCCGACCGCACCGATGAAGCCCGGGAGGAGCTGGTTCGCGTGGTGCTGGAAAATACGGCCCGCGCCCACGAGATCATCGAGACCCAACTCAACGCCAAGGTCGGCGGCGCGTCCGCGGCGGCGGCAACGGCGTCAGGCGAGACCCCCATTCCGGCAAGCATCCTGATCGTGGACGACAACAGCGCCATGTGCTCCATGATGGCCCGGATCCTCGCCCAGGAAGGCCACTCCACAATGCAGGCGTCCAACGGCCGCTACGCACTCGAACTGTGCCAGAGCGGCCATTTCGACATCGTCCTCCTGGATATCCAGCTGACCGACATGAACGGGATCGATGTGTGCAGGAAGCTGCAGACGCTCTCCCCCAGGCCGAGCGTGGTGTTCTTCTCGGGCGACCCGTCCATCGGGGACCCCACTCTTCTCGCACGGGAGGAAGGGGCGGTCGCGTTCGTCCGGAAGCCCTTCGACATCCACGAAATCAGGAACGTCGTGCGCCTCGTCCTCAACCAGCGCCGGCACGCGGCGTCGTAAGCCTCGCCGGAAGAACCGGCGCAGGCATCGATTCCCGAAAAAGCAAACGGCTGAGACCTTCGCCTCAGCCATTCGTCTTGTACGAGATCGGGCTCTTACGAAATCGCTCTCGTCGTTCTCGCATCTCGAGGACGAGGACGATTACGGCGTTAAGAGCAGCCCATCGAGTTCCCGCAGTTGAAACAGCGGTAGCAGGCGCCGTTCCGGACGGTGATCGCGCCGCACTGGTCGCACAGCGGCGCGTCTTCCTGGAAACCCTCCGTCATCTGGTTCAGCTGCCGCACGTCCATCCCCTCTTTCGTGTTCACCGGGGTCGACGACTTCGGCAGCTCCGTGGGATTCACGACCGCTTTCTTCACTTCCGCGGCATGGTTGCCGTGCCCGTTCCCGTTCTCGGGCTGGAGCGACTTCGCCGGGGCCGGGACCTTGAAGCCTTCGAGGAAGGTGTGGCCCAGCCAGCGGAAGATGTAGTCGGTCAGCGACTTCGCGATCGGGATGTCCGGGTTCTTGGTGAACCCGCTCGGCTCGAACCGCGAGTGCGCGAACTTCTCGACGAGCGTCTTGACCGGCACGCCGTACTGGAGGCAGAGCGAGATCGACGTGCCGAACGAATCCATCAGGCCGCCGATCGTGCTGCCTTCCTTCGCCATCGTGACGAACAGCTCGCCGGGCTGGCCGTCGTCGTACAGGCCGACGGTCAGATATCCCTCGTGGCCCGCGATGTCGAACTTGTGCGTGATCGACTGGCGCGTGGACGGCATGCGCCGGCGCAGCGGCCGCGCCTTGGAGCCGTTTCCGCCCGTCGTGACTTCGGCCGGCGCCTTCTCTTCCTTCTTGCCGGTGTTCACCGGCTGGCTGCGCTTGCAGCCGTCGCGATAGATCGCGAGCGCCTTCAGGCCGAGTTTCCAGCCTTCGACGTACGTTTGCATGATCTCGTCGGCCGTGGCCTCGTTCGGCATGTTGACGGTCTTGCTGATCGCGCCGGAAAGGAACGGCTGGACCGCGGCCATCATGCGGATGTGGGCGAGGTACGGAATGAACCGCTTGCCGTTCTTCGGTTTGAACGCGCAGTCGAAGACCTGCAGATGCTCTTCCTTGAAGCCGGGCGCGCCTTCGATCGTGTCGTTGTGCTCGATGTGTTCGATGATGGCGTCCAAGTCATGCTCGTTGTAGCCCAACCGCCGCAAAGCCATGGGCACGGTGCGGTTGATCAGCTTCAGCATCCCCCCGCCCGCCAACGACTTATACTTGACGATGGCGATGTCGGGTTCGACGCCGGTGGTGTCGCAATCCATCATGAAACCGATGGTGCCGGTGGGGGCCAGCACGGTGACCTGGGCGTTCCGGAGGCCGAACTTTTCGCCCAGACTGACCGCCTCTTCGCCGGCGGCCTTCGCGGCCTCGCGCAGGGCGCTCGGGCAGCTCGAATGGATCCGGCTCGTGGCGTCGCGGTGCGCGCGCAGGACCTCGAGCATCGGCTCGCGGTTCTTCGCGTAGCCTTCGAACGGGCCCATCTGCTCGGAGAGGCGGGCCGACTGCTGGTACGCGTAGAAGTGCATGAGCGCGGTGACCGCGCCTGCGATGCCGCGTCCCTCTTCGCTGTCGTACGGAAGGCCGAGGGCCATCAGCATGCAGCCGAGGTTCGCGTAGCCGAGGCCGAGCGGGCGGAACAGGTGACTGTTCAGCGTGATCGTCTCCGTCGGGTAGCTCGCGTTGTCGACGATGATCTCCTGCGCCGTGATGAAGATGGAGACCGCGGAGCGGAAGCGTTCGACGTCGAACGAGCCGTCCTCGCGCAGGAACTTCATCAGGTTGAGCGAGGCGAGATTGCAGGAGCTGTTGTCGAGGAACATGTACTCGCTGCACGGGTTGCTGGAGTTGATCGGGGCGGTGTTCTTGCAGGTATGCCACCGGTTGATCGCGTCCTCGAACTGGATGCCGGGGTCGCCGCAGACCCAGGTCCCCTCGGCGATCCACTTGAGCAGGTCGCGCGCCTTGTACGACGGGCCCGGCTTGTTGGGATCGGTGACCCAGTGCGTCTGCCACTCGCGGTCCTCGATCGCCGCGCGCATGAAGTCGTCCGTCAGGCGCACGCTGAGGTTCTCGTTCTGGAAGCAGACGGATGCGTACGCGTCGCCGTTGAAATCGCCGGCGTAGCCCTGTTCGATGAGGGCCCAGGCCTTCTTCTCTTCCTTCGACTTGGCCTCGATGAACTCCTTGATGTCCGGGTGCCAGCACTTCAGGGTGTTCATCTTCGCCGCGCGGCGGGTCTTGCCGCCGGACTTCACGACGCTCGCGATCGCGTCATACACCTTAAGGAAAGAGAGCGGGCCGCTCGGGCGACCGCCGCCGCTGAGCTTCTCGCGCGAGCTGCGCAGCGTCGAGAGATCCGATCCCGTTCCGCTTCCGAACTTGAAGAGCATCGCCTCGCTCCGCGCCAGGCTCATGATGCCTTCCATCGTGTCTTCGCACGCCTGGATGAAGCACGCGGAGCACTGCGGCTTCTCGTACTGCGTCGGCGCGCACTGCACGGAATTCTTGACGCGGTCGAAGTAGAACAACCCCTTGCCGTTCGCCTTGCCCGTGCCGTACTGGTGGTACAGGCCGCAGTTGAACCAGACCGGGGAATTGAACGAGCCGTACTGGTGTAAAAGAAGATACGCCAACTCGTTATAAAAAGTCTCCGCATCCTCCGCCGTCTCGAAATAGCCGTCAATTTTGCCCCAATCCGCGATGGTCCGGGCCACGCGGTGGACGATCTGGCGAAGGGAGAATTCGCGGCGGTCGGTGCCGAGTTCGCCGTAGAAGTACTTGGAGGCGACGACGTTCGTCGCGAGCATGGACCACGTCTTCGGAAACTCGACGCCGTCCTGCTCGAAGATCGTGCTGCCCTTCTCGTCGCCGATGACCGCCTTCCTCTTTTCCCACTCGACCGTCTCGAACGGGTTGACGCCCTTCGTGCTGAAAACTCTCGGGACCTTGAGCCCTTTGGATTTCTGCTGCCGGCTTTTTGCGGCTGCGGATTTGCGGTCGGTTCTGACCTGGAGATTACGGCCCCGGCCGGCGGTTCTCTTCTCGCTGATCTCGACGGGTTCGCGAGCGTCCAACATGCTACTTCCCTCCGTACACCTTGACGTTAATAAACCTTTTCCAACCAAACTCGATTGTTGTGAGAGCCACTACAGGTAGTTGTACCCACCCCAATACACGCCAAAGTAACTCTATATATAGACAGCGCAAGAGAAAAAGACTTCCCGGTCGGCCAAAAAAATATATGTCGTGAATCTACTGATGGTTGCGTCGATAATTTTTTTCTGACGCATTCGATTTGCTGTCGTGACTCGATCGGAAGTCCAAAATCACGGGCGCGCCAAGAAGCCCGAACACTTTCCGCAACTGGCTCATCAGGTACGCGCGGTACGCCGGAGTCACCCGCGTTGTCTCGTTCACAAAAAACCGCACGCGCACCGGTTGGGTTCCGGTCTGCGTGCAGTAGTAATACTTCAGCCGCTTGCCCTGGACCATCGGAGGCTGGACGCGGTCGAACGCGTCGCGCATCACGCGGTTGAGCAGGCCGGTCGTCAGCGTCGCGCGCACCTGCGAGGCGACGTCGTCGATCACGTCGATACTCTGCCGGATGTTGAACCCGGTCTTCGTCGAGACGAACATCATCGGCGCGAAATTCAGAAAGAACATCACCTTGCGCAGCGCGTCCTCGTACTCCTTCGTCTTGATGCCCTTCGCGAGGTCCCACTTGTTCACGATCAGCACGCAGCCTTTTTTCTCATCGAGAATTTTTGCCGCGATTTTTTTATCCTGCACCGTCGGCCCCTGCTCCGCGTCGAGCATGAGCACGACGACGTCCGCGTGCTCGATGCTCTGCTCCGCGCGGAAGAGGCTGAACCGCTCGACGGAACCGTGGACCTTGCCGACCTTGCGCATGCCCGCGGTGTCGATCAATGTGTAGTGGCGCGCCGATTGTCCTTCGCCGATCGCGAAAGGAATCTCAATGCTATCCCGCGTGGTTCCAGGCACTTCCGACACGATCACGCGCTCGCTTCCGAGCAGTTTGTTGACGTAGGACGACTTGCCGACGTTCGGCCGGCCGACGATCGCGACGCGCAGGGCGCCCTTCTCGAAATGCTTGCCGGCGGCCGGAAGTTCCGCGAGCACGAACTGCATCAGCGTGTCCACGCCGCGGCCGTGAAGCGCGGAGACGGGAAGCACGGGAAAGCCAAGCCGCGCGAACTCCGCGAGGCCGGAGTCGAGGCGGTCGTGGTCCGCCTTGTTCGCGGCGACGAAAACCTTTTTGCCGCTCGCGCGAAGAAGCTTCGCCACTTCCTGGTCGAGCGGCACGACGCCGCTCGTGATGTCGACGACGAAGACCACGACCGCGGCATCCTGGATCGCGACGTCCACCTGCGCGCGCGTGCCGCGCTCGATGGAGTCGCCCGTCTTCGCCTTGTCGAGGAACCCGATGCCGCCGGTGTCGATCAGCTCGAAGCGCTGGTCGCGCCAGACCACGTCGCGCGAAATGCGGTCGCGCGTCACGCCGACCTCCTCGTGAACGATCGCGAGACGGAGCCCGGCGACGCGGTTGAAGAGCGCGGACTTGCCGACGTTCGGCCGGCCGACGATCGCGACAACACGGCGGGAGGATGACTCAGTGTTCATGGGATCCATGGAAGTGAATTCTGTGTTCGGCGGCGGCGCGCTCGAGCTGGCGCGTTCCGTCGAGAATGTACAAGGCGCCCGAGAGGAATGTGAACGCGCCCGCGGTGATGACGCAGGCCAGGAAATGTCCGGGCGCTCCGCCGATGAGCACCCACACGATGGTGACCATCTGGAAGAACGTGGCAATCTTTCCGACCATGCGCGGCTTGACCTCCACGTGCCCGACCAGCGCGTGGATGATGATGGACCCGAGGATGAGCACCACGTCACGGCTGATCACGAGAAGGGTGAACCAGATCGGGATGTGCGGCAGCAGGCCGGGAAGCGTCGGCCGCGTCAGCAGGATCAGGCCGGAGAGCAGGAGCGACTTGTCGGCGATGGGATCGAGCATGCGGCCGAGCGTGGTGATCTCGTTGCGGGAGCGCGCGTAGTAGCCGTCGAGCGCATCGGTCGAGGCCAGGACCACGAAGATGACGAGCGCGACCGAGCGGTAGAGCTCCTCGGCATTCCCCTGCGCCAGCCCCATCGTGTAGTAGACGAGCATCAGGATGAACACGGGCACACCGAGGATGCGCAAGATCGTGATCTTGTTTGCCAGGGTCAGTATGGTGTGCTTTTGAGTCGTTTCCATTGTTCACCCCTGCCGCCTGCGAGGTATAGCCTCGCAGCTACAATTCCTTATCCACCAAATACTTGCAATGTTCTATCGATCCGTTTCAGAGCCCTTTCCTTCCCCATCACTTCCAGCATGTGAAACAGGCTTGGGCCGACGGCCGAACCGGAAACGGCGACGCGGATCGGATGGACAAGTTCGCCGGCGTTGACGCTCTTTTCGATCGCCAGTTCGTGCAGCGCCTTGTCCGTTGTCTCCGCGCTGAACACAGCCAGCGCGTCAAAGCGGTCTCGGATCGTCTTCAGGCTCGGCAGCGCGCCTTCCTTCTTCAAACGCTTTTCCACGGCCTTCCCGTCATACGGATACTCTTCCAGGAAGAAGTAATTCGTCATCGGCACGACGTGGTCCCACTGCTTGATCCGGTCGCGCATCAGGGCGAGGACGCGGTAGAAGTAATCGGGCGCGACGCTGTCGAGCACCACGCCGCCCGCCTGCAGGAGCTCGCGGCACTTCGCGCCGAATTCCTGCGGCGGAAGTTTCTTCATGTACTCGCCGTTCATCCACTCGAACTTCGTGAGATCCATCTTCGCGGGCGAGGACTGCACGCGGTCGAGCGTGAACAACTTCACGAGTTCGCCGCGGTCGAGCACCTCGCGATCGTCGCCCGGCGACCAGCCGAGGAGGACGAGGAAATTGAACAGCGCGTCCGGGAGGAACCCCTTGTCGCGGAAATCGCCGACGTACGCCGCGCCGTCTCTCTTCGAGTACGGCTTGCCCTGCGCGTTGACGATCATCGGCAGGTGCGCGTACTTCGGAACCGGCGCGCCGAGCGCCTGGAAGAGCGCGACGTGCCGATACGTGTTCTCGACGTGATCGTCGCCGCGGATGACGTGCGTGACGTTCATGTGGATGTCGTCGACGATGTTCGCGAGATGGAAGACCGGCGTGCCGTTCGAGCGCACGATCACGAAATCCTTCATGTCGGCCGCGGCCTTGCGCAGGTCGCCCTTGATCTCGTCGTGGAACGACATGTCGGTGCCGGGCATGCGGAAGATCACGGCCTCGCCCTTGCCGGTGCCGCCCTTGTCTTCCTTGTACGCGAGGCCCTTCTTCAACAGCGTCTCGGCGGCCTCGAGGTGCTTGGCCGTCTGGGTGGACTGGTAGAGCGGCTCCTCGTCGTAGTTCAGGCCAAGCCAGTCCATCGCGTTGAGCACCGCCTGTACCGCTTCGGGCGTCGAGCGCTCGCGGTCGGTGTCCTCGATGCGGAGCAGGAATTTCCCGCCCTCGTGTCGGGCGAAGAGCCAGTTGTAGATCGCCGCCCGGATGTTCCCGATGTGAACATGGCCGGTCGGACTCGGCGCAAATCGTGTGCGGACTGTCATAAGTGTCTCGCGCTCTTACTCTTACTCCTACTCGTAATCGTACTCGTAATCTTAATCGTAATCCCGATTGTCGCTGGAAGGCACGATTACGATTAAGATTAGGATTACGAGTATGAGCAGGATCGGGAGTTATTCTCTCGACTGATTTCCACCCCGCCGCTATAGCTACTGCCATTCTCGATGGAGGTGGGTATGGACGAGCTTCTCAAAATTCTAAAACAGAACGCGCTGGAGTCGCCGGAGAACATCGCGAAGATGCTGAATCTCAAGGTCGGCGAGGTGAAGGCCCGAATCGCCGAGTATGAGAAGAAAGGCGTGATCCGCGGCTACCAGGCGATTCTGAACGAGGATCAGCTCGATCTCGGCCGCGTGACCGCCGTCATCGAAGTGAAGATCACGCCGGAGCGCGAGGGCGGATTCAACAAGATATCCTCCCGCATCGCCCGCTTTTCCGAAGTCCAGTCCATCTACCTCATGTCCGGCGCGTACGATCTCCTGCTGTTCGTCGCGGGGAAGGACTTGAGGGAGGTGGCCTCGTTTGTGAGCGAGAAGCTCGCCACGATCGAGGGCGTGATTTCCACGTCCACGCATTTCATGCTCAAGACCTACAAGCACCACGGCATATTGATGGAGACCGAACATGAAGACGAGCGGCTCAAAGTCTCCCCGTGAGTGGGTCGCGGGCCACGTCCGCGACATCCCCCGCTCCGGCATCCGCGACTTCTTCGACATCGTCAGCACGATGAAGGACATCATCAGCCTCGGCATCGGCGAGCCCGATTTCGACACGCCGTGGCATGTGCGGGAATCGACTGTTTTTTCGCTGGAGCGCGGGGCGACTCACTACACGTCCAACCTTGGCCTGCTGGAGCTCCGGAAGGCCGTCGCGAGGTACGTGAACCGGTTCTTCAAGGCCTCCTATGACCCGGAAACGGAAATTCTGGTCACCGTCGGCGTCAGCGAGGCGCTGGACCTCGCCTTGCGCGCGCTGATCAACCCCGGCGACGAGGTGATGTACCACGAGCCGTGCTACGTCTCGTACCGCGCGGACATCATCTTCGCGCACGGCACGCCGGTGGTCGTCGAGACGCGCGCGGAGGACGATTTCCGCCTCACGCGCGAAATGCTCGAGAAGAAGGTCACGCCGAAGACCAAGCTCCTGCTCCTGAACTTCCCGAACAACCCGACCGGGGCGACCCTGCCCCGCAAGGACGTGGAGGAGATCGCCGAGTTCGCGAAGAAACACGATCTCCTGGTGATCACGGACGAGATCTACGCGGAGCTCACCTACGACGGCGAGCATGTCAGCATCGCTTCGATCCCCGGCATGAAAGAGCGGACGATTTTCCTGCACGGCTTCTCGAAGGCGTGGGCAATGACCGGCTTCCGCCTCGGCTACGCGTGCGCGCCGGCGGAACTGACGGAAGCGATGATGAAGGTCCACCAGTACACGATGCTCTGCGCGCCGACGATGAGCCAGAAGGCGGCGATCGAGGCGCTGACCAACCCGGAGTTCGACGTGACACAGATGCGTGAGGAATACCACAAGCGTCGCAACTACCTCGATCAGTCGTTCCGGGAAATGGGCCTTCCCTGCAGCAAGCCGCGCGGCGCGTTCTACGCGTTCCCGAACATCGGGGGCATGGGCCTGACCTCCAAGGAATTCGCCCTGAAGCTCCTCGACGAGGAAAAAGTCGCCGCCGTTCCCGGCAATGCGTTCGGCGATTGCGGCGAGGGATTCCTCCGCTGCGCGTATGCGACCTCGATGGACAACATCAAGGAAGCGATGGCGCGAATGGAGCGGTTCGTGAAGAGGCTGAGGAAGTGATGGCTTACGGTTGATGACGCGTCATGGCCCATCAACCATTTTCTGAAGTCTTTTCCGTCGTCGCGTCCTGGATGATGGCGACGATGCGATCCACCGCGTTCTGAATGGTCACGAGATCCTTGCTGATCAGCTCGTACCTCGCCATGTTGTCCGCCCGCACTTTTTCGAGATACCGGCGGCGCTCACGGGTTTCCTCCAGGCTTTCCACGAGCCGTTCAATCTTCGCATGGGCCGCCTCGAGGGCTTCAGCGAGATCAGCGGAATCAGGCGGCGGAGTCGCGACAGCGGCTCCCTCCTGGTTGCGCTCCGTCAGCGGCACACCCGGGACCTGCACCTGCTGTTCGCAGTCGGGACAGACAATCATGAGGCCCGCGCCACGGGGATCGATGGAAAGACTCTTATTGCAGTGCGGACAATCGAAGACAATATCCTGCGCAGGGGTTCGAACTTTCGATTTCTCGGAGTTCCCAGCCACATCGACCTCCATCGGGAAAAACTATACCCCGGCACGGGCGCGCGATCAAGACCTCGAGCCCGGTTACGGCTGCGGCGCCGAATCATCCGCGCCGGCGTCTTCCGCCGGAGAACCACCTGCGGGAACATCCGCGGGCGCTTCAGCCTCAACCTGTTCCGCATTGTCCGCGGGGGCGGGTACGGCAACCGGCGTTTCCTCGTCCTCGGCCTCGCTGGAGAGGGGCGTCGAGACCGTGGGGACTTCGACCGATTCGGTTTCGGACATTTCCTGCGGTCCCCCGGCAACGGACTGGGCGGCCTCTTGTTCGATCTCAGAGGGCACAACGACGGTGATGCGCGGCTTTGTCCGGTCCTTGATTCCTTCGCGCTTCAGGGTCTTCGCGTCAACACGCGCCTGCCGCTCGGCGTCGGACACCGCGCGTTCTTCGGCGTTCGCCTGCGCCCTGGACGGCCTCGTCAGCGGACTGTCCGACCAACCCCGGTACCACTTGACCTTGGTGGCCGCTGTGGCGTTGTGCAGCCTTTCCGTCTCGCGCTGAGCTTCTTCCGGCGTCGTCAGGACGTACGGCGTGAGCAGGACCAGCAGCTCGGTCCGGTTGTCCGTGTCCTTGTCGTAACGGAACAGGGTCCCGAGAATCGGGATGTCGCCGAGGATCGGAACCTTCGCGCGGCTCTTCCGCCGCTCGTTGCTGACCAGGCCGCCAAGAACAATCGTCGAGCGGCTGGCCACCGCGATCTGCGCCTTCATCTCGCGCTTGGTGATGATGGGCACGTCGTTTTCGTCGATCTTGGTCGTGTCCTTCAAATTGTCCGCGGACTGCGTGATCTCCATCACGACATACCGCTGGGGATTGATGCGCGGGGTCACCGTCAACTCGATGCCGATGTTGCGATACTCGTACCCGGACGTCTGCTGGCCGGCCGTCGAGGTGCTGGTCGAGGTGACCACGGGGCGCTCCTCGCCGACAACGATCTTGGCCTCGGTGTTGTCCGTGGTCAGGATCACCGGCGTCGAAAGGATCTTCGCATCGGACGAACTGGCCGCCATGCGGATCACGGCGTCAATGTTGAGGTCGAAGATCGTCGTGAAATAAGAGATGCCGGACGGCAAGGTCGTATCCCGCGTAATGGAATCGCCCGACTTGAAGGTCGTGCCGTTCAGATTCTGCCCGCCGCCGAACGCGTACACGGGATCCTGCACACCGACGCCACTGTTGGGCCCGACGCGGTTGTCGCTGTTGACCGTCATCGAGCGTTGGAGCCAGTCGATGCCGTACTCCAGGCTCTTGTTCAGCCCGATTTCGAGGATGACGGCTTCGATCAAGACCTGCGCGAGCATCGTGTCCAGGCGGTCGATGACATCCTCCAGCGCGGCGAGGTCGCCCTTGGTGCCCATGAGCAGCAGCGCGTTGGTGCGCTTGTCGGCAAGAATCTTGGTGTTGGAGGAGAGCTGGCCGATCTTGGCCTTTTCTTCCGTGACCGCCTGGCGCAGGCGATCTGTGGCGGCCGCCTGGCGCGCGATGTAGTCCTGCAGGGCCTGGCTGCCTC
>AMWB02072778.1_pt1 | contig 11700 bp, 11 predicted proteins | sample 200311 | NCBI WGS metagenome assembly AMWB02 (sample SAMN02737377, study PRJNA173069) | bioreactor metagenome | biome: anode biofilm in microbial fuel cells | place: USA: California | collected 2010-12-16 | reverse complement strand
CTTGCCCCGTCTGCCACTGGCGCCGATCGATGCACCAAGTCTTGAAAAACTGAAAGCGGGCATGGCTGAACTCGGTCTTCTCTAGGCCGAACTCTGCAATAGAGGATTCTGATATGATAAAAGTAATAATCGCCGGTGCGGCCGGCAGGATGGGGCAGCGGGTTGCCTGTATGGTCAACGCCCACCCCGGGCTGGAATGTGCCGCGGCATTTGAGGCACCGGGCAGTCCTGCCATCGGCAAAGATGCCGGAGTCGTAGCCCTTGGTTCGGAGAACGGGGTGATTATCAGCGAGGGGCTGGAGTCGGTCATTGACCAGGGTGATGTGATCATCGATTTCACCTTTCATAAGGCGACTATGGAGTTTGCCCGACTGGCGGCGAGACATAACAGGGCGATGGTTATCGGCACCACCGGTCTTTCTGCTGAGAATCTGGCGGAACTGCAGGAGCTGGCCAAAAACTTTCCCTGTGTCCAGGCACCCAATATGTCGATCTGTGTCAACGTCCTGTTCAAGCTGGTCAAGAAGACGGCGGCAATTCTGGGCGATGATTACGATATTGAAATTATCGAGGCCCATCACAATAAAAAGAAGGACGCCCCGAGCGGTACGGCACTCAAACTGGGTGAGATGGCCGCCGAAGGTGTCAATCGCAACCTTAAAGACGTGGTGGTGCTGGAACGCAGCGGCATAATCGGCGAACGAAAGCCGAAGGAAATCGGCATTCAGACCATCCGGGCCGCCGATATCGTCGGGGAGCATACCGTCTACTTTGCCGGACCGGGAGAACGAATCGAGCTGGTGCACCGGGCCCACAGCCGTGATCATTTCGCTAAAGGCGCCGCCACTGCGGCAGCCTGGATTGTGGGTAAAGAGTGCGGGGTGTATTCCATGTTTGATGTACTGGGCCTGCACGATCTTTGATGGCTTCGTAAAAAGCCCGATCTCTTTCGTTGCCCCCAAGGGCACTTCTTTTGGGCGTATATCAAGCTTTTCATATAGCCATCTCCGGTGATTGTTTTGGCTTTTTACGAGTACACTCATATTTAGGATTTCGTCTTTGTTACACACTAAAGCAGTCAAAGCATATATTGGCCTGGGTTCCAACCTTGGCGACAGCAAAACCCTGCTTCAGGAGGCCTGGCAGGCTCTCGGAAATGTCGACGGCATTGTTGTAGACGGCTTGTCGAGCCCCTATATGACCGCACCGGTTGATATGACCAGTCAGCACTGGTTTACCAACGCAGTCGGTCGATTGCAGGTGACGCTGTCCCCTCTTGAGCTCCTGCACGTCCTGCTTGCGGTAGAGGCCTCGTTTGGCCGCAAGCGCAGTGAAAAAAAATTTGGCTACCAGGATCGAAGTCTCGATCTTGACCTGCTCTACTACGGCGATATCGTCATGGACAGCCCGGAGCTGACCCTGCCGCACCCGCGCATCGGCGATCGCCTGTTTGTCCTCGTCCCTCTGGCCGAGCTGGAACCGGATTTCAGGGATACCCTCAGTAAAAAAGCCGTCAGTGAGATGGAAGCTCGTCTACGCGAAAGAATCGATTCGACCACCAACAAAAAGCAGGAAATCATTCATGGCCAATGGAATGAATAACCGACCTTGCAAAGTGGTAAAAAAGATGAGATGCTTATTAAAGCGAGTGGTCCTGAACGGGAATTATAGACCCCAGAGAGAACATTGAGCCCTCTACGCCTCATAATCATAGCCATCCTGATTTATATTGCCCACCGGCTCATAACAGGCGGCAGAACGGCATCGGTACCGCGTGGTCAAAAGAAACCATCAGACGGGGAGATGCCGGTGAGCGATACCCTGGAAGAGGACCCCGTCTGCAAGAAACTCGTGCCCCGGCAGCAGGCCGTGCACTACGAACACCAGGGTAAAAAGCATTACTTTTGCAGCAAGGAGTGCTGCAATACATTCAGATCCAGACAAGGAGAACATAAATGAAGTTTTTTATTGATACGGCCAATCTTGATGAGATAAAAAAAGGCCTTGAAATGGGCATGGTCGACGGGGTTACCACCAATCCGTCGCTGATTGCCAGAGAAAGCATGCCTTTTAAAGATATTATTACCGAAATCTGCCGGTTGGTCGATGGTCCGGTCAGCGCCGAAGTCGTCAGCCTCGACGCGGAAGGGATGCTGACCGAGGCAAAGGAACTGGCCAAGATCGCCGACAATATCGTCATCAAGATCCCGATGATTATTGAAGGGCTGAAGGCAGTCAAGAAACTCTCCGCCGAAGGCATCAAAACCAATGTAACACTGGTCTTTTCCTCTGCCCAGGCGCTTCTGGCCGCCAAGGCGGGAGCCTCCTTTGTCAGCCCCTTTGTCGGGCGCCTCGATGATATCGGCACCCCCAGTATGGACTTGATCAGCGATATCGCCACAGTCTATGACAACTACGGGTACGAGAGCGAAATTATTGTCGCCAGCGTCAGGAATCCGCAGCACGTCATGGATGCCGCGCTTATCGGTGCGGATATCGCCACCATTCCTTTAAAGGTTATCACGCAGCTGGCCAAGCATCCCTTGACTGACATCGGTATGGAGCAGTTCCTGGCGGATTGGGAAAAACGAACCAAGTAAATGGCCAGGGCATTGAATACCTTCATCTCAGGCAGGGGATCTGCTTCCGATCAACCGCATACATCCGGTTACGGAAACGTTTTCCCTTTTTTTCGTGCCAGGCTGCATTCGACCTGTCTGAGATTTGGTGTGTATGCAATGCTGCTGCTGGTGTTGCTGGTCTTTGACAGCAACACCGTGCAGGCAGAGATGTATCTCTGTACTGATGCATCCGGGACCACCAACTTTACCAATGTCCCGAACAGCCCAGACTGTAAAGCAGTTGAGTTAAAAAAAGATGTCAACTGGGCCAATCTGCCCTCCCGCAGCACCCGCAGCTACCCCAGCTACAGTTCCGGTGGTTCGGACTCGGCCAGATATGACCGGGAAATAATTCGCATCGGCAGACTCTATAATGTCGATCCGCCGCTGATAAAGGCGATCATCCATACCGAATCCGCTTTTGATAGTGAAGCAGTCTCGCACTGCGGTGCCCAGGGGCTGATGCAGCTCATGCCCGGTACGGCGAGTGATTTACAAGTCGACAATCCCTTTAATGCGCTGGAAAACATCGAAGGCGGCACCCGCTATTTCCGCAGCCTCCTCGATAGTTTCAATGAAGACCTTATCCTCTCCCTTGCCGCCTATAATGCCGGTCCCGGACTGGTAAGCCGTACGGGTGGGGTGCCTCTCATCCCTGAAACAGTGCAGTATATAAACAGGGTTCTCAAGCGGTATAAGGTCTATAAAGCAAACTGGTGAGCCTCTGTGCTTCCTGATTCGGAAAAATGCCAGATACTGGAAGGCATCGCACCTTTTACCCTTGACGATAAACGGGAAAGTGGGGTATATACGAGACCTACGCCGGAGTGGTGAAACTGGTAGACGCACGGGACTCAAAATCCCGCGAGGGCAACTTCGTGTCGGTTCGATTCCGACCTCCGGCACCAATGCCAAGAAGCTGTAATTCCTAAATATAATGGGGATTACAGCTTTGTTGTTTGTGGGTGTCAGCTCAAGGTTTTTATCTACTAAATTCTGCTATAATCTCATCATTTCATCTACTAGCCATCTATTAGGCTAAAGGGGATGAAATGCCTAATCTCACCATGAGAACACTTTCAATAACCACCCGAAATCTGCCGCGTTCTTCATCAGAGATTCTAAGGTAAAAGGATTCCCCATAAAAGTGAACCCTTCCGGTTCCATGAAGTACATCGCTGAATGACAGGTGAATTGCAGCTTACGGCGGTCTGTAGCAAAAGCATGCTGGTTCAGTTGGTAAATATCCTTCAGTAAACGGGTTGATCGATGCTTTTCACGATTCACTCAACACGAAAAGAGAAAAAGAGACGCTACATTGACAAATGAAAGGGCTTGAGTTTCAAGCCCAAGAGGTTGCGCGAAATGTAGACAATGAGAAAAAATGAACAAAGGCTAATTTAAATTGTCCGAGAGGCGTTGAAGTAAAGGGGGCGGTTATCTCTCGTATCCCGCTCGGACGGCGTCTTCCATGTCAGCCAGCTCGCCATCAGTCAGTAGCCCGAAATGTGATTCTCTCTTTTTTGTCGAAAGGCGACCGTTGTTTTGCAGGCAGAGCTGGATAAAAAGGTCGATCAGGCGGTCCGGCATGTCTACGATCCCTTGAATGGCTTGCTTGGTCTTGTCGTAATTGGCTAGAAAATCCAACTCCTCCACCAGTTCGTGCTCGATGGTGATCTTCACGAAATCGTACAATGCCTCTGCCTGGGCGGTCATATCGATATATCTATACCAGGGACCGATCTCTCCAGGCACGGTCATCTGGCCGAGATCGTCCAGCTCATATTCGATCAGCCGCATCAGCGGGTTAGAGAACACTTCCAGTGAATGATCATAGAGGGCAGGATTTTTCAACATGGCGGCGGAAACCGGAAACATGAGACCTCTAGGGATTGCACCGCGCAGAGACAAGATATTGTGAATAAGAAAACGGTGGATACGGCCGTTGCCATCCTCAAAGGGGTGGATGAAGACGAAACCATAGGAAATGGCTGCGGCATGGATAATTGGTGGTACCGACCCCTCCTGCAAGATCCGGTGGGCGCTGAACAGGCCATCCATCAGGTCGGTAAGATCGTCAGGTTTCGGACAGACATAATGAACCAGCTGTTTCTGGTAGGAAATAGATTGCCCGACGTAACTCTGGCTGGTCCGGTAGTCGGTGTCCTGGAAACGGGGATCGACGATGCGATTCTGCACGTCTACTAAAAGAGGCTTTTCGCAAAAATCCTTATGCTCCGCCATCTCAAGCAGGCCGATGAATTTCTCCGTCCGGGAGGGGCTTGGTTTGACGTGTTCGATTTCGAATGAGGATTTAGTCTCCTTGTTATAGAGATAGCTCAACGCCCGCCTGAGCAGTTCCGGAGGGTAGACCGTAACAACCTCTTCGCATTGCTTGCAAAGATCGATTTGCTCCATGGCCGCCAGTTTTTCGGTTCGCCGGATGACGGGGCAGAAGGACCGTCCACCCAGCAGATTGTCGATGACCCTCTGGCGTCGAACGCGCTGCCCGGGTGCTGCGGTGTAATAGCGATCCGCTTCTAGAACTTCGATGTAATTCCCCGTGGTTAAATCAGACAGCGGCAGCTCCTGTCCGGTCAGCAGCTCATAGAGGAACCAGATCCTGCGAGCGTATTTCCCGGTAGGCTTAGAGGATATCCAGGCTGCTGTCTCATCTGGCGCAACCGAATCGAAAAGAGTCGACAGGATGCCCAGGTTGACGCCGTCGTATTTCAGAGCGAATTCCAAATGGTCTCCCGTTGTGTCCCCGGGCCAATAGGACTGGGGATAGATGGATTCGACCTGACCATCCCGAACGGTAGAGCGTAATATCCCTGTCGGGCTGACCAGGGATCTGTGCCAGTTCGGCAAAATGTTCAGTCGATACCGCTCGATGAGGAATGCATATCCCGCCAATCGGTTTTGCGGAGCTTCCATAATCATGGCACCTTAAAAAATTATTACGATCCTGGAAAAATGATTATATTAAGGTTTGTAGTTAAAAATATATTTAACTTGGTGGTTTTTTCAAGATAATTGTTTTTCAGGATGGTGCCAGGTGAATATTTGGGGTAATTCTCAAAAAATGCGTTTGCTCGACGAAAAACGATTCAATATCAGTCTATCTAAAAAAAACACTTACAACTCTGGATAGTGTCCACCCAGAAACGAGAGAAGAGGGTCGAAAAAATATCGGCTCCAGCAGATTCTTGAGCGTCGCATGAACCACACGATCGCCTATACAAGGCACTCCCAAGAGCCGGACTCCCGCTCCCTTACCGGGTTTTGGTATTTCCACCCGGCGAACAGGACTTGGTTTGTAGCTCCAGCCTTCGAGATCCTTCTTCAGCCGGGCTGGCTCTTCGTCAAGGCGGCCTTCATACTCTCCAACAGTTACCCCATCCGCGAATTTTCCAACTTTATGCGCCGGTTCAGTGAACGGGTGGATTTTCAATACTACCCTCCAAAGGGATTGGGGAAGAAAATCACCCGAATCTAATTGCAAAAATCAACATTGAGCGAAGGGAATTTGAGGCCAAGTCCGGGAATAAGCCGAAGATACATGTTCGTCGGAGAAGCTGGCTTCAACTGGAGCAGGTTTATGGCATTCATCTTATAAATTGATTTTTACGACAGTTTTAAATATAGGATTTTGCTTTCAGTATCGCAGATGTTATAAGTTGGCGAATGAATATGGATAGTGCCTGTGTTTTTTGCATACTTCAGCAGCTGGTGTGAAACGATGATCCAACTACCCGAAAATTTTCCACAACAGGTCAAGGAAGTTCGGCGGCAGCTACAGTTGTCCCAGGAAAAGTTGGCTGATGCGCTTGGGGTCAGTTTTGCAACGGTCAACCGCTGGGAAAACAGCAAGACTTTGCCTTCGAAGTTGGCTTTGCGGCAGTTCGAACAATTCTGCTTACACAAAAAAGCACAGGGAGCCCTGTGCAGTGAATAAAAAGCAACTCTCCGAGCGCGATATATGCACCAAATTCATCACTCCCGCGTTGGAGCAGGCGGGATGGGATGTCACGACACAAATTCGGGAAGAGTTCCCCCTAACTAAGGGAAGAATTATCGTGCGCGGTAAGCTCCATACCCGTGCCAAGCATAAAAGGGCTGACTATGTGTTGTTCTACAAGCCCAATATTCCGATTGCTATTATCGAAGCCAAGGACAACAACCACTCAGTGGGCGATGGCATGCAGCAGGGCTTGAGCTATGCCGAGATGCTGCAGGTACCCTTTGTATTCAGCTCCAACGGCGATGGCTTCCTCTTTCACAACAAAATTGCCTCCGATGGTATCATCGAGCGGGAACTGGGTTTGCGTGATTTTCCTTCTGCTGAGACCCTCTGGCAATGGTGGGCTGCGCACCGTGGCCTGGATGATCGGCAGAGCAATCTCGTCACCCAGGATTATTACAGCGACGGCGGCGATAAGACACCACGCTATTACCAACTGCTTGCCATCAACAAAACCATCGAGGCCATTGCCCGCGGTCAGAACCGCATCCTGCTGGTCATGGCCACCGGTACCGGCAAAACCTTTACTGCCTTTCAGATCATCTGGCGGCTCTGGAAAGCAAAGGCTAAAAAACGCATTTTGTTCCTTGCCGATCGCAATATCCTTGTCGATCAGACCATGACCAACGATTTCAAGCCCTTCGGCCAGGCCATGACCAAGATCCAGAAGCGGCAGGCTAATAAATCCTACGAGATCTACCTGTCACTCTATCAAGCGGTCACCGGCAATGAGGAAGAGAAAAACATCTACAAGCAGTTCAGTCCCGAGTTCTTTGACCTGATTGTCATCGACGAGTGTCATCGCGGCAGCGCTGCAGCCGATTCGGCCTGGCGCGAAATTCTGGAATATTTCACAGCCGCCACCCAGATAGGTCTCACTGCGACCCCGAAGGAGACCCGCGAGGTGTCGAATATCGACTACTTCGGCGACCCAATCTATACCTACTCGCTTCGAGAGGGGATTAACGATGGTTTTCTTGCCCCCTATAAGGTCGTGCGCATCGACCTCGACAAGGACCTTGCCGGCTGGCGACCCGACTCGGGTATGGTGGATAAATACGGCAACGAGATCGAAGACCGCATTTACAACCAGAAGGATTTCGACAAAACCCTGGTGCTGGAGAAGCGCACCGAGCTGGTCGCCCATAAGATCAGTGAATTCCTGCGCCGGACCAACCGCTTCGACAAAACCATCGTTTTTTGTGAAAATATCGATCATGCCGAGCGCATGCGTCAGGCCCTGGTCAATGAGAACAGCGATCTCGCCGCGCAAAACAGCAAATATGTCATGCGTATCACCGGCGACAATGAAGAGGGCAAAGCCGAGCTCGACAACTTCATCTTCCCCGAGTCAAGATACCCGGTCATTGCTACCACTTCCAAACTGATGACCACCGGTATCGATGCCCAGACCTGCAAGCTGATTGTCCTCGACCAGCGCATCCAGTCCATGACCGAATTCAAGCAGATCATCGGCCGCGGCACCCGCATCAACGAGGACTATGGCAAGTACTTCTTCACAATCATCGACTTCAAAAAGGCCACCGAACTCTTTGCCGATCCGGATTTTGATGGCGATCCGGTGCAAATCTATATCCCCGGTACCAATGACTCTCCCGTCCCGCCCGACCTGCCTGATAAAGGCAGTCCTGATGAAGGTATTCCTTACCCGGAGGCGGCCGAAGGAGTCGATTGGACCGGGGTTACCGCAGCTGAGCCGGAACCGGAGCCGGGAGTGCGGCGTTATGTGGTCGAAGGTGTCGAGGTGACGGTAGCTGCCGAGCGGGTGCAATATTTTGACGCTGGTGGCAAGCTGATCACCGAATCTTTGAAAGACTACACCCGCAAGACCCTGACCAAAGAATTTTCATCGCTGGACGATTTCCTACGCCGCTGGAGCAAAGCCGATAAAAAACAGGCCATCATCGACGAGCTGGCGGAAGAAGGTATCTTCTTCGAGGCCCTGGCCGAGGAAGTGGGGCGCAATTGCGACCCCTTTGATCTGGTTTGCCACATAGCTTGGGATATGCCGCCGCTTACCCGCAGGGAACGTGCGGAAAAGGTTAAGAAGCGTAATTATTTCAGCAAATACGGTGACCAGGCTCGCCGGGTGCTGGAAGCCCTGCTGGACAAGTATGCTGATGAAGGCATAGCCCAGATCGAACAAACGCAAATTCTTACCATCTCGCCGTTTACCGAGCTTGGCACGCCCATAGAAATCATCCGTTCTTTCGGCGGGCTGGGGCAGTACCAGCAGGCCGTACACGATTTAGAGCAAGCGCTGTATAGCGCATATTGATACCATTGGAGACAAGTAAAAGATGTCCATCACGACCCTGATCAAAACCATCCAAGACATCATGCGTAAAGATGTCGGTGTTGATGGTGATGCCCAACGCATCAGCCAGATTGTCTGGTTGTTGTTCCTGAAAATATTTGACGACAAGGAGGACGAGTGGCAGATAACGGTGCCCGGCTACAAATCGCCGTTGCAGAGTCGGTATCGCTGGTCCAATTGGGCGAAGAATCCTGAAGGTGAGACCGGTGAGGATCTCATTGATTTCATCAATAACGATCTGTTTCCGGCCCTGAAAAAACTGGCCACTACCGCTGGGATTTCACCCTATGGCAAGGTGGTTGGCTCGGTGTTTGAAGACGCCTATAATTACATGAAGTCGGGACATCTCCTGCGCCAGGTTATCAATTCCATTGAAGAGAATGTCAATTTCAACAAGTCCGACGACCGCCACCTGTTCAACGATATCTATGAAAAAATTCTCGCCGACCTGCAATCAGCCGGCAATGCAGGTGAATATTATACTCCCAGAGCCGTAACTCGTTTCATGGTGGATATGGTCGATCCCCGGCTCGGCGAAAAAATATGGGATCCGGCCTGTGGTACCGGCGGTTTTCTCACCTGTGCCATCGAACATCTCGAGCGCCAGGTGAAGACCCAGGAAGATAAAGCCATCCTGCAGAACAGTATCCATGGGGTGGAGAAAAAACCACTGCCGCATATGTTGGCCATGACCAACATGATGCTGCACGGTATTGATGTGCCGACCAATATTCGTCACGACAATACCCTGGCCAGGCAGCTGCAAAGTTATACTCCTAAGGATCGTGTTGATATCATCATCACCAATCCGCCTTTCGGCGGCATGGAAGAAGACGGCATCGAGTCAAATTTCCTGAAAAAATACCAGACTCGCGAAACTGCCGACCTGTTCATGGCGCTGATCATGCACCTCTTAAAACGTGACATCGGCCGGGCGGCGGTGGTGCTGCCCGATGGTTTCCTTTTTGGCGAAGGTGTCAAAACCACCCTCAAACGTGAACTTCTGGAAGATTTCAATCTGCACACCATCGTCCGCTTGCCCAAAGGTGTCTTCAGCCCCTACACCAGCATCAATACCAATATCCTTTTTTTCGAAAAAGGTGGTCCGACCAAGGAAATCTGGTTCTTCGACCACCCGTATCCTGATGGCTACAAGTCCTATTCCCGCTCCAAGCCGCTGACCATAGGTGAGTTTGACCTGGAAAAGGGTTGGTGGGGTGGAGCCGATCGCAAAGGCCGCAAGAAGACCGAGCAGGCCTGGAAAGTGTCGGCCAAAGAGTTGACCGAGCGCAACTATAATCTCGACTGCAAGAATCCGCACGAAGTGGAGGTGAACCACCGCGATCCGGAAGAGTTGATGGTCGAATATCAGCAGATCGTCCACCAGCTTGAAGCGGCCCAAGCTGCGCTCAAAGCCGAACTGATGGCCTGCCTTTCGGCAGACAAGAGGGGCACGGCATGAGCAAGAGGAAAAAAACGGGCAAAGAAGTTTCTATCGTTCGCTCGTCGGCCGCCGAATACCTGACCTTTGTAGCGGCCAGCGGCTCGGGGGGTGTCGAAGCCGTTTACGCAGATGAAAGCATCTGGCTGACCCAGAAGATGATGGCCACGCTCTATGATGTGGACGTGCGCACCGTCAACTACCACCTGAAAAAGATCTTCAGCGATAGCGAGTTAGAGGAGGATTCAGTTATCCGAAATTTTCGGATAACTGCCGCCGACGGGAAAAACTACAATACCAAACACTACAAGCTCCCCGCCATTATCGCCGTCGGCTACAAGGTCAACTCCGAACGCGCAGTGCAGTTCCGCAAGTGGGCCACCGGCGTCATCGAGGAGTACACCATCAAAGCCTACGTCATGGATGATGCGCGGATAAAAAGTGGCGGCTCCATCCTTACCGACCAGTACTTTGAAGAGCAGTTGCAGCGCATCCGGGAGATCCGTCTCTCCGAGCGCAAGTTCTACCAGAAGATCACAGACATCTACGCCACCTCCATCGACTACGACATCACCGCCCAGGCCACCAAGCGCTTTTTCGCCACTGTGCAGAATAAACTCCACTGGGCCATACATGGTCAGACGGCGGCGGAGGTTATTGTTAATCGCGCCGATGCTGAGAAACAGAATATGGGCTTGACCACCTGGAAAGACGCTCCGCAAGGAAAAATCCAGAAGTTCGATGTCAGTGTTGCCAAAAACTACCTGACCGAACATGAAATGGCTCAGCTCAGTCGACTCGTTGCGGCTTACCTGGACGTGGCCGAGGATATGGCCCTGCGCAAGATGCCCATGACTATGCAGGACTGGGAAACCCGACTCAACCGCTTCATCGCGGCCACCGACCGTGAAATCCTGCAGGATGCCGGGAAGGTTACCGCAGAGATTGCCAAGGTCCATGCCGAAAGCGAGTTCGAGAAATACCGCATCGTCCAGGATCGGCTGTTTGAGAGCGATTTCGATCGGATGCTGAAACAGATCGAAGCGTTGCGGAAACCGGAGGCCGGCGATGAATAGACACACCGCCGAGCTGTTGGAACAGCACTTCGACACCGCCTTTGCTGCGCCGGGCGGCATTGCTAAGCTACGCGAGCTGATCTTGACGCTGGCCATGCAGGGCAAGTTGGTTGATCAGGACCCGAATGATCCCCCTGCTTTGGAACTACTTAAAGAGGTCGAAGCCGAAAAGCAGCGGCTCACTATCTCATCATCCCTGC
>AMWB02101124.1_pt1 | contig 11706 bp, 12 predicted proteins | sample 200311 | NCBI WGS metagenome assembly AMWB02 (sample SAMN02737377, study PRJNA173069) | bioreactor metagenome | biome: anode biofilm in microbial fuel cells | place: USA: California | collected 2010-12-16 | reverse complement strand
CCCGCCGATGCCGATGTTGACGATGTTGCGGATCGGCTTGCCGGTGTGGCCCTTCCACGCACCACTTCGCACACGGTTGGAGAAGTCGGCCATTTTATCCAGCACGGCGTGGACCTGAGGCACGACGTCCTCGCCGTCCACAATGATAGATTGCCCTTTGGGGGCGCGCAGGGCCACATGCAGGACGGCCCGATTCTCCGTGACATTGATCTTCTCGCCCCGGAACATGGCATCGATGCGGGCCTGAAGGCCGGATGCTTCAGCCAGTTGCAAAAGAAGCCGGAGTGTCTCATCCGTGATGCGGTGTTTCGAATAATCAAAATAGATACCGACCGCCTCGGCCACCATGCGCTCGCCGCGCCCTGGATCATCTGCAAAGAGCTTCCGGAGATGCAACTGCCGGACTTCAGGACAATGGGCTTCAAGTGCCTGCCAGGCATCATATTTGTTGAGTTTCTGGATGGGTATTGTCATGCGCATGTCCTTTCATTAAAATATCTTTGAGATGAGATTTATTGTAAACGGTAACGCAGCACTGTGCAACCTCATTCTCATGATCTTCCCTTTCCCTATTGATAATGTCAGATGATCGGAGTATTAACTGTAATTATTCACGGCCCTTATTTTGCCTCGATCGTCCAAGCAGAAGATGTCGGGTGCAAACCCGTTCTTTTTTGACCCGTTACTTTAAACCGCATTTTTTTCTTTGAGATTTCCACCCTTGATTGATTCTCCGCTTGATGGAAATGCAAATAAAGGGGAGTGCCTCTGTTGATGTTCTTTCAAGGCAGATCAGCATGAATAAGTCACCAAATCCGGACACTTTCACATACCCCCGGGTCCTGGTTCTTGATGATGACGTCAAACTGAACCGGTTGCTTGTCAATTTCATGAGCCAGTACGGATTTGAGGTTCATGGCGTGATCACGCCTTCCGAAGCGTGGATTCAACTGCCGAAGTTTCAGCCCCAAATAATCATTTTGGATTACATGCTGCCGGAAACCAATGGGTTTGAGTTCCTGCGGAAACTGCGCAAAACATCGGATCTGCCGGTCATCATGCTGACGGCCCGTGGGGATCCGAACGACCGGATCGCAGGGCTGGAACTTGGGGCGGATGATTATCTGTCGAAACCGTTTGAACCCCGTGAACTGGTGGCCCGGATCCAAGGCAGTGCTCCGCCGCAGTGACCCGCGCAATGAATCCAGGGCAGTGAAATTACCGGCTTGTATGCGATCCGGTAATCTGGAACTGCTTGTCGAAAGACGCGAGGTCCGTCTCCGGGGGGAGAATCTGGAATTTTCATCAGCGGAATTCGAAATCCTGAAAGATTTAATGGTGCATTCCGGAATCATTCGCACCCGCGACCAAATACTCGATCAGGTCAAGGGCATGAGTGCAGATGTGTTTACCCGTACGATTGATGTCACCCTCAGCCGTATCCGGCAGAAACTGGGCGATGATCCCAGGCGTCCTGTTTTCATCAAGACGATATACGGCGGCGGATATCTTTTTATTGCTCCGGTGGAAAGATGAGCATGCTCACGCGATATGGTACCCATTCGGTTTACTGGCGTCTGCTGGTGATTTACGGGATTACCTGCGTGCTGATCTTTCTTGTTGTCGGGGGAGGCATCCGGTATGCCATCAAGCCGCGCGTCATTTTGAAGACTGCGATTGTCGCCAATGTACAGGCGCATGTTGATTCACTGATTCATCAAATCGGCACACCGCCCTCCGCCAGTCTGGCTTCCGACCTTTGTAAACGTCTGGATCTGGATATCCAGTTCTGGGGACCGGATATCCAATGGCGGTCGCGCCATGACCTTCCATCCCTTGAAGACTATCAGCAGAACAGCGGCCGTTTCATACAGGGTTTCAACGCTGGAAGAATCGGAACCCGACTGTTTTATTTTGAACCCCGCGGGGAGTTTGTCTATGCAGTATCCGTTTCAAATGGCCCCATCCAATGGATTCATTATGAGATGGGCATGATCGCCCTCCTGCTGGTACTGACAGTGCTCGGCGGCAGCTTTGTGCTTTTGAGGTTTTTACTGAAACCTCTCAGAGTCCTGATCTCGGGCATCATCGAGGTGGGCCGAGGGAATTTTGATTATCGTATCCATGCCGGATATCGCGATGAATTTGCCGAGATCGGGGAAGCATTTAATCAAATGACCGGACAGGTTCGGGAGATGCTGATCAGGAGGGAACGGCTTCTTGTAGATGTCAGCCATGAGCTGCGAACCCCGCTGACACGGATCCGCCTGGCCCTTGAAACGCCATCTCCGGATTGGGAAGCCGTCCGGGACAGCGTTGCGGAAGACGTTCGGGAACTTGATGGCATGATTCAGGAGCTTTTGGAAAGTTCAAGGATCGATGCGTTTCATGGCCAGTTGAAGAAGGAGCGTGTTGCCTGCAATGCCGTTATTAAGAGCGTTGTCGATGGTTTTGAAGAAAAGAAACCGCGTATCGCGTTCAAATCCGTGGCGAGTTTGGGATTGTACTGGCATGTTGATGCAGCACGCATGAAGATTCTGTTGAAGAATCTCATTGAAAACGCGTTGAAATATTCATCGTCGGATACGGATCCCGTTGAAATATCCGTCATCAAAAAGGACCCCTGGATAGAGCTACAGGTATGCGATCATGGCCCGGGAATTCCTGATAACGAAAAAGAACGCATTTTTGAGGCTTTTTACCGGATCGATGTTTCCAGAAACAGGGAAACCGGCGGGGTCGGCATCGGCCTGAGCCTCTGCCGAAAAATTGCCGTCGCTCATGAAGGAACCATTCATGCTGAGGATGCACCTGGCGGCGGCACCTGTTTCATCGTTCGAATACCTGCCTGCTGACCCTGCTTGGGTGTTATGGATGGCAGCTGAGTTATGCATGGGGCAACACATAAAAATAAACCGACATGACATGGCAAAAGCTGCCGATTAAAACCAAAAGATGGAATGTGGCATGATTGAATGTAATTTTATCAATACAGTACAATATCGCGCCCATCGTGTAGGATATTCCTCCGGCAAAAAGCCAAACCAACCCTCTCGCAGGCAGATAATGGATTAACGGTTTTATGGCGAAAACGATAATCCAGCCCATGAATACATACATGATCGTTGAAATAATTCCGAATCTGCCGGTAAAAAAAAGTTTCAGAATCAATCCGGTCAAAGCCAAGCCCCAGGAAATACCGAAAAGCACCCAGCCTGTTGAACCATTCAGCGTGACAAGCGTAAACGGGGTGTAAGTCCCGGCAATAAGGATATAAATCGATGCATGGTCAACGATGTTCAATCTGCGTCTCAGCGCTACGCCCCGGGCGCTGTGATAAAAAGTGGAAGCAGCATATAATATCATCAAACTGAACCCGAAAATGCTGAAACTGACAATATGCCACGCGTTGCCGTACCGAATCGCCCGAGCCACCAAAAGCACCGAAGCGACAATGCTCAAAACCAAACCGATAGCATGAGAAACAACGTTAATTTTTTCTTCCATCGGCGAGTAACATTTGATTTCCTTCTGATCTTTCATTGTATTATAATCAACCGGTTATGGGCTCTGGATTACAGAAATCGTATTATCCGTAACGATTTCATGACGATTTGACTGTTCCGCACTCCTGGCCGGGGAATAGGAATCAAATGATGTTGCACTCCATGTGCCGGAGCCCACAGCATATCCACCGCATGAGGGTATGTATTCATTGACGGAATATGTTCCACTGCTTGAATTTGCAGAGCCAAAACTGCCTTCAATCGTCATCCCTTCACTTGTGGTAAACGCAAATGCATTGTTTACGATAGCAACATCATCACCGGAAGTGTTAATCGTCAGATTGATGTTTCCACAGTATCCGACATTGATAAAAGTATTCGGGCCCAAAACAAAAGAATATGCCGTTCCGTTTTTGACAATACTACTTCCGGTTGACGTAATTCTGGAGCCATCAGAAGAAACAAAAAACTGAACATTGTTTCCTGTCCAGAGGCCCGGAGTTATTCCTGTATGAATGTTACAAGCTATTGTTTTCCAAAAGTCAACCGTTCCCAATTCCATAATACAGTTTCCGGATAGAGGCCCGAGGTAGACGATTTTAAGGGAAGTGGTCTTCCATGCACCCAAAAATGCATTGCTGCCGGCATAATATCTGTATGCCAATGCACCATAACCAATTGTGTTTGATGCGGGATAAAAAACATCCGGAAAGGTTGCTTCAAACCAGCCGAAAACGCATTCGATATCAGACGATTCCTGGGATGTAATGGAACCGTTAGCTTGATTTTGTGCAGCCCAGTCGGATATGCAATTTGCATGGACCGGATGAGGCGATACCATTAAACAAGCAATAAACGTGCTGACAAACAGTAACATACTGAAAGATCTCTGGTTATCCAAGACGCCTCCTGTCTGTGTATTTTTTTAAGTCTCTGTACCCGTACAGACCTCTGAAGTTGACTTTTTAAGGATTTTTCTGATCAAGAATTCAATTTGCACTTTTCAATAGAGGTAACCCATGATACGGGATATGTCAATGAAAACCAGGCTCCAATTATTTACCGTCATCTCTTATCGGGTTGGTCTGTTTACTCCATGAATACGCTTGGCAGAACAAAGTTATTTAAAGGAAATAAACCATGAAAATCGGCATAATGAACAACCCTTCAAAATCGGTCTACGACGAGGTGACGCTCTGTGGCAAAGCCCGTTTCGACTTTTTGGATTTGACCATCGAAGGGCCCAATGCCACCACTGTTGATGCTGCCAAATTACGGCCGCTCCTTGACTCCTATGGCCTATCCATCACAGGGCATACCGACCCCTGTCTGCCGCATGCATATCCGATCCAGGCAGTCCGTAAAGCCTGTCTTAAGGAATTGGAGCGATGCGCCAGGATGTTCTCTGTATTGGAGGCAAGGGTGATGAATATTCACCCCTGTTATTTCTGCCCGCCGGCCATGCATAATAATTTGGTCGCATTCAATATCGAGGCATTAGGACCCATTGTTGACATGGCCGCATCCTATGGGCTTACGGTAGTTATTGAAAATTATAAAGCCCCTTTTGACAGGGTTTCCACCTTCAAAAAAATACTATCGGCAGTTCCGGGTTTAAAACTGCATCTTGATTTCGGGCACGCAAATTTTGGCCTCGATAATCATGAGGTTTTTTGCAGGGAACTGGGGGAGCACATCCGGCATGTCCATTTTTCAGACAATCGATCCAGGGCCGATGATCATATGCCCTTGGGTGTGGGAACCGTTGACTGGGAAAATGCAGTGAATTCATTAAAGACAGCCGGCTACGACAGCACCATTACCCTGGAAATATTTTGCAATGATCCGGATATGCAATTCAAATACCTGGACATGAGTCGAAAATTGGTCCTGAAGCACTGGAATTAAACCTTTTTCGCCTGAATGGGTGATGTCACCCAGAAATCACTTCATGTCAAAATCACTTTATCATAAAGTAGGCATCGCTTCGCTGATTCTCATGGCTTCGGTGTTTTTAAGCCGCGTCATCGGCCTGTTCCGGGAAATGGCCATTGCGTACGCCGGCGGCGCCAGAGGCGATGTGGATGCCTATCAGATCGCATTCGTTATTCCGGAAATCCTCAATTCCATCGTTGCCAGCGGTTTTTTATCGGTTACCTTTATCCCGATTTTCTCCAGATATCTGGCAGCAGACCGCGAGGAAGAAGGCTGGAAGGTTTTTTCGCTTGTTTTAAACAGCTTCGGCAGCCTGCTGATCGTGTTTATCGGCATTTCCATGCTTTTTGCTCCGGAGTTGATGACATGGATTGCTCCGGGCATCAGGGACCCGATCCTGCTTGCCAAAGCCATCCGAATGACCCGGATTATTTTACCGGCCCAGTTTTTCTTTTTTGTCGGCGGCATGTTTACGGCCGTCCAGTTTGCCAAGGAAGCCTTCACCCTCCCGGCCCTGGCTCCGCTGGTTTATAATATCGGCATCATTGCCGGCGGCATGGCGTTGGGACCCGTCCTGAAAATGGAGGGCTTTTCCTGGGGAGTTCTGGCGGGTTCATTTCTCGGCAATTTTGCCATCCAGTATTGGGGTGCCAGAAAAGTCGGCATGAAATATATACCGGCCATCGGCTTTACGCATCCGGATTTTATTGCCTACATCCGGTTGACCCTTCCGCTGATGGTGGGGCTGACCATGACTTTTTCCACGGAATTTTTCCTGAAGTTTTTTGGTTCCTATTTGCCGGAGGGCAGCATTGCCTGCCTGAACTACGGCCTGCGAATCATGCTGATTCTGGTCGGCATTCTGGGGCAGGCGGTCGGTACCGCATCTTTTCCGTTTCTGGCCAGGCTGGCTGCCGAAAATCGTATTCCGGAGATGAATGCCCTGATCAACCGCACCCTGAAATATCTGTCGCTGATTATTCCGTTTTCGATGCTGCTGATGGTGCTTCGGCATGAAGTGGTAATGATTTTATTTGAAAGAGGGCGCTTTGATGCTGCCGCCACGACCAAAACAGCCGGTATTCTGATATATCTGATGATCGGTGCGTTTGCCTTTGCGGCCCAGACAATAGTGGTCAGGGGATATTATGCCATGCAGAACACCGTTTTTCCGGCCATTTACAGCACGATCGGCGTTCTTATCAGCGTACCGTTTTACATTCTCGGCATGAAGCTCATGGGTGCCGGAGGCGTTGCACTGGCAATTTCCATCTCGGCCATTTTACAGGTCATCCTTCTTTACACGCTCTGGAATCGCAGAAGCCTGAACCCGGAAAGCCGGGAAGTATATCGGGGATTCGCCAGAATGCTGCTTTTCAGCATCCCGGCCGGACTGACTCTGGAAGGGCTTCGAACGGAATTGACCCGATGGGCAGGTGTCAACAGCATTTCCGGCAGCCTGCTGATTGCCGGCGGAATCGGTCTGGTGTTTCTATTTCTGCTCTTTTCCGCCGGATACCTGTTCAAGATCCGGGAAATTACGGAAACCCTCGGGCGGCTCTTACAAAAACCAATTTGACAGAACAGTTCTTTTTCCATTATCATTTAACACAAATGAGTTTATGAAGTCGTGAGGGCGTGAAATCGTGAAATAATTCCGCTGTAACGCCCTCACGCTCTCACGCCCTCACGACCAAACCGGTTACATCATGAATCCTATGCCCGATAATTTTGAAAAACGGCTGACCCTGGCGGCATGGTTGTTTGTCCCTCCCCTGTTCGGCATGCTTTCCGTTATGCTGGGGCAGGATGCCAACTGGGATCTTCGAAATTATCACTATTACAACCCGTATTCATTTATATTCAATCGGATGGATTTTGATGCCCTGCCAAGCCAGGTCGCCAATTTCTACAATCCACTGCTTTATGTTCCCTTTTACTATGCCGTCAACCTCTTTTCTCCCAAATGGGTGGGGTTTTTATTAGGCTGGATTCAGGGTTTTAATTTCCCGCTGTTACTGGCGGTCTCCCGGCAGATGATACCCTCCGAAGGCAGCGGGACCGATTCCGCATGGAAACGTGGCGGAATCTGTTTGGGTCTTTCATTGATCGGCATGCTGGGCGCCGCCAATATTTCCGAGCTGGGCACCATGTTCAGTGACAACCTGCTCAGCATCCTGATTCTGTCTTCCCTGTGGATCATATTGGCCACGATGCGGCATTTGCTGATGTCCAGCTGGCGGATAAAACTGGCCATTGTGATCGGTACCGGATTTTTGGCAGGTGCCGCCATCGGATTTAAACAACCGGCCGCCATCTATGCCATCGGACTGTGCGCGGCATTCTTTGCCCTGAAGACACCTTTCTGGCACCGGTTTTTTCTGTCATTTTTTTACGGCATCGGCGTGCTTTCCGGCATTGCTGCAACCGGCGGATTCTGGCTGTATGAAATGTGGGTAAGATTCAAGAACCCCTTTTTCCCGTATTTCAATCTCCTGTTTCAGTCTCCGATGGCCACTATCGGAGACTACCGGGATAAATCTTATCTTCCGGACACCATCGGCGAAGCCCTGATCTCTCCTTTTTTTTTCGGTTTTGCGCCCTTTGAATTTTCCGAAGTGGCATTCCGGGACATGCGCATTCCCCTTCTCTATGTCCTGCTGCTGGCGCTGCTGGTGAATAAATTGGCGGGTGGCATTTCGTACCGGCCTGAAGAACAATCAGTCCGAACGAATCCGGTTTCCAGCTCGGCCATTGGTTTTTTGCTGACATTCGGAGTACTTTCCTATCTGACCTGGCTGAAAATGTTTGCCATATTTCGATACGTACTGGTCATTGAACTGCTGGCCCCTTTAGGAATCTGGCTGATTCTGGACCGGATAATCACCGGCCGCATCGCAAAACTTGCAGTAGCAGGGGCAAGCTTGCTGTTGATTCTGGCCACCCTGAGCCCTGCGGACTGGGGACGGGTATCCTGGGGAGAGGATTATTTCGGCGCCAAACTGCCTGTCATCGAAAAACCGGAAGACACGCTTGTCATCATGGCCGGAAATGACCCTTCATCCTACCTGGTCCCCTTGTTTCCCAAAGCCGTTCGATTCATTCGCATTCAAGGCTATTTCACCGGGCCGTCCAGTCATCCCAACGGTTATGACCGTCTGATGGAGAGTATCATTTCCAGGCACACCGGCCCCATGTATGTGCTTTACCGGTCCTATGAAGAAATCGGCGTCATCTCCGCGCTTGGCGCTTATGGGCTGGACATGGAAAGCACTTCCTGCCGGTCTTTTAAACCCCATATCGAATCCAATGTAACCTATCCGCTTTATTTTTGTGCGGTATCCAAAAGGCACGACCATGAATGAAAACAATGCTGCCGGCTACCGGGTGGCGGTACTGATTCCCTGCTTCAACGAAGAAAAGGCCATCGGGAAAGTGGTCGGGGATTTTCGAAAGGCGCTTCCGGATGCCGGAATTTACGTTTACAACAACCGGTCCACGGACCGGACCGTTGAAATCGCAGCCGCAGCCGGAGCCATTGTCCGGAATGAATCCCATCCCGGAAAAGGCAATGTTGTCCGGCGGATGTTTGCAGACATCGAAGCAGATATTTATGTTCTGGTGGATGGGGACGATACTTATCACGCCGCCAGCACCCCCGCAATGGTCCAAAAGCTCATCTCGGAACATCTGGACATGGTGGTCGGGACCCGACTCAGTGATTATTCGACAAATGCGTTCCGCCCGGGGCACCGGTTCGGCAATGACCTGTTGACGGGATTTCTCGGCATGCTCTTTGGCAGAAGCTGTACAGACATTCTTTCTGGTTACCGCGTCTTTTCCAGAAGATTTGTCAAATCCTTCCCGGCAATTTCCAAAGGATTTGAAACCGAATCGGAGCTGACGGTTCATGCCCTGGAACTGAGAATGCCCATCGGAGAAATGGCCACCCCATATCAAACCCGGCCGGAGGATTCGGTCAGCAAACTCAGGACATATCGGGATGGCATGCGTATTCTGATGATGATCATCGTCATGTTCAAGGAAGAACGCCCCCTGACATTTTTTTCCCTTGTTTTTGGATTTCTGTCCGTGTTATCGCTGGCACTGGCATATCCGATCGTAATGACTTATTTACAAACCGGCCTCGTACCCCGGTTTCCCACGGCCATTCTTTCAACCGGAATCATGACGCTGGCATTTCTCAGCCTGACCTGCGGATTTATTCTGGACACGGTAACGCGCGGGAGACGGGAGCTGAAACGTTTGATTTATTTATCCATCCCCGCTGTCGGGAGATAGGGTATCCGGGATATAAACAGAAAAGAGTTAAAACGCTTTTTCCGAGGCATGTTTAACACGTTCTTCACGCTGACGGGCTTCTTCCTTTTCGATATTCAAGAGCTCTTGCAGGCTGTTTACATAATAGATCATGATATGATATTCAGGGTTTCCATATCGATCGCTTTTAATGGAAACCAATAATAAATCGTTATTTTTTCTCCAGAAACTGGCTTTGAATGGCGATTTCAAATCTTGAAGCTCTTCGGGGACGCCATACTTTTGTTGAAGCGCATCAATGATGTTGGCACCATCATGTGACACGGTAATGCTGAAGTACAGGGGTCGCTGGGAGTACCCTGAAAACACCATTTCGACATATGTGAAGGGAACACCTACTTTCCGGGCATACCGGTACATCAGTTTGATGGTATTGTGCTCGATACGCTCACGGGGGGGATAATTCAACGCAAGGTTCAGTGCATGGAGTTCCGGAAAATATTTTGATAAAAACTCAGGGCTGTTGACGGACAAATCTATCTGGCCGCGATAGGCAATTGCATCGGATCCCAGACGCTCGTTTAAGTCGCTTCGGATAGCACCGCTGAATCGGGTGTTGGATCCGAGATCGAAGAACGTGAAACTTTCAGGCAGTTCGCTGGCAATCTGATTATTAATTGCTGATGACAGCCGGTGTATTTTTACCTCATACACACCCGCCAATACTGCCAGTAGAAAAACAACTGAAATCCCTGCAATCCATTTATTGCGTTTCGATATCGGCATAACGTTCCTGACTCCTTGAAGCACCTGTTTGTTCGGATACCCATTTCCGACACCTGTTATCGATTCTCATACAACAAATTGACGTGAAAATCAAAAAAGATAAATTGATTTCATGATCCGGTTGATATATGAAACCGAAATCATGTTAGGCGTTTCGTGGAACAACCTCAAACAAAAAAAGGAAAAAAAGATGAAAAAAGATGATTTGATTCAGCAGATGGCAGAAGGGGCCGGCATTACCAAAATTCAGGCGGCAAAAGCATTAAACTCGGTCATTGACGGAATTTCCAGCGCACTCAAGGAAAAGGACGGCAAAATCACCCTGATTGGCTTCGGCACGTTTTTGAAAGTTCACCGAAAGGCCCGGCAGGGCGTCAATCCCGCCACCGGTGCCAAAATCCAGATCAAAGCCACCGACGTGGTCCGATTCAAAGCCGGGAAAAACCTTAAAGATACCGTGGCGTAAGCCAACCGCCTTGCTATCGTCGCAGGAAGGCAGACAGTGTCGGCTCCTGTCTGCCTGCTGATCGGCTCACGATACCATCGCCAGGAGGCCAGAATGATATTTGAAAAACCCGGTGCTTCCAACACGGATCAGGCTCTGGCCGCCGCTTTCCAGAGGGGAACACAACTGGGCCTGGATGAAGTGGTTGTCAGTTCGACATCGGGAAAAACCGCCTACAAGGCATTGGATATTTTTGCCGGCTTTCGCCTGACCGTCGTTACATATCACTGCGGATTCCGAGAGCCTTTTAAAGCCGTCATGCCCGACGGCGTTAAACGCGACCTGGAAAAAAAAGGCGCCACAGTGGTTTCGGCCACCCATGCCCTATCCGGCGTGGAACGTTCCATATCCAAAAAATATCACGGGCTGTATCCCGCCCTGCTGATCGCCGACACATTAAGACTGTTCGGCCAGGGAACCAAAGTGGCCGTTGAAATTTCCATCATGGCAGCCGATGCGGGAGCCCTTTCCGGAAATGACATTGTCTCCATCGGCGGTACTGCAAGCGGTGTCGATACGGCACTGATCATCCGGCCTGCCAATCAATCGGACATCTTAACCGATTTATGTATTCGTGAAATCATTTGCAAACCTCGGACACGGGGATGAAAGGAAGATTTTTGAAGGTTATTGATTTGCGTAGTGACACGGTTACCCGGCCGACCCCGGCCATGCGGTCGGCAATGGCCGGGG
>AMWB02028795.1_pt1 | contig 11713 bp, 14 predicted proteins | sample 200311 | NCBI WGS metagenome assembly AMWB02 (sample SAMN02737377, study PRJNA173069) | bioreactor metagenome | biome: anode biofilm in microbial fuel cells | place: USA: California | collected 2010-12-16 | reverse complement strand
TTGTAGATCAGGCGCGGCAGCGGCTGCACGAATGCAGCCCAGGCCAGCGCGGCGAGGCCGCAGGCGGACAGGCCCGCCAGCACGAGGCGAGCACGCCGGCGCGAGCGAGGACGCGGCGGGATGCAGGCCGCACCAGTCGGGGCGGATGGGTGCGTCATGGCAGCTTCCTCCCGGCCAGCCAGGCGGCGTGCCGCTCGGCGGTGTACTCGGGCAGCGGCGAACGTGCCGCCAGACGGTTGCCCAGCGTGCGCCAGTACGCGGGGGACACGTCGATGGCGGCGATGCCCAGCGCCTCGATGGCGTCGATGCGTTCCAGCACCGCGCGCACCTGGTTGTCGCCTTCGGCGTGCAGCAGCAGGCGCGCACCCGGCCGCACGCCGGGAATGCGCTGCGCTGCATCCAGCGGTGTACAAGCCTGCATGACCATGAGCTGCCAGCGGATCGTGCCGTAGTCGTTGGCTTGCCAGCGGATGCGGCAGAACAGGGACGCCGGCAGGAACACCGCGCAGCGCCGCCAGCGATCGAGCTGGATCGTGCGCGCGGGTTCGCCAAAGCGCAGGTAGAGCTTGAAGCGCGATTCGATATAGGCCAGTGAAACGTGGGTCAGCGGCACGTTGCCGGCCAGTGCCGAAAGCGAAGGCGACGGCGCAGCCGCGGCCGCGTTCTCGGTGGGCGAAGCAGATGCGTTCATGGCAGGTTCTCCGGGAACTCCCGTTCCAGCAGGCCGCGCAGCAGTTCGGCCACAGTCACGCCTTGCGTGAAGGCCGACACCTTGATGCGCGCCCGCATCGCGGGCGTGATGTCGAGGGTCAGGCGCGCGGTGTAGAGATCGCCCTTGTTGAGCGCATCGGCATCGCCCTGGCGAATCCACGCCTCGGCGTGTGGATTCGCAGGCGGACGCGCACCGATGCCGACGCGCTTGCCGCGAACCTTGCTCATATCGGCCACCGCAGCAGCTCATCAGCCAACGCAGCAATCTCGCGCGCGGCGGCGCTGTCCGGTGCCGTTTCGCGTGCGAGTCGGCCAGCGGCCACGCTGTCGGCGAAGACGATGCGCTGGCGCACCTCGGCGCGCAGTGCCGGCAGCGGTTGTTCAGCGAGTGCCTGCCGGGCTTCACGTCCTATTACCGTGGTGCTGACGCGCCGATTGATGACGAAGGCCGCGCGCAGCGCAGGCCGGAAGACTTGCGCCTCGCGGATCAACGCGACCATCTCGGCACTGGCCCACAGGTCGTAGGGACTGGGTTGTACCGGAATCAGCACGCGCTCGGCCGCCAGCAGCGCGGAACGCGCCAAGGCGGCGATGCGCGGCGGGCCGTCGATGATGACGTGATCGGCCCGCCTGGCGAGTTCTGGTGCTTCCTGATGCAGCGTCTCGCGGGCGAGCCCCACGGCGCTGAACAGCCGTGGTAGTCCCTGCTGGCTGCGCCGCTGCGTCCAGTCCAGCGATGAACCCTGCGGGTCGGCATCCAGCAGGATGACGTGCTGACCGCGCATCGCCAGTTCGCCGGCGATGTGGGTGGCGAGCGTGGTCTTGCCCACGCCGCCTTTCTGGTTGAGCAAGGCGACGATCATGGCGCAGCCCTCCGCGGTGGAAAGCGACGCGATGACCGGCTTGAAAAACGCTTGTGCTGCCAGTGTTCGGTGGTTATCCACCGGCCCAATAACAAGGTTTTATTATTCGTTAGAAAGATATTTAGGTTAGATATAAAGTTAAGGATTGAAAAAATTCTTTCTGCTATTGGACTTACGTGCGATTTGCGCGCCTGATAGCACGATATGGGTGCGCCTGATAGCACGAGTCGCTGCGCGCCCGATAGCACGAGCCCATTCACAGCTTGTTCCGTTTTCATCCCCAGGTTTATCCCCGTGCCGTTTGCGGCACGGGCCGGAACGCGAGGATTTCCGGTGCGCCGGGCCAGCGTTCGATGGACAGCTCGTAACCGGGCAGCGACTGCCGCGCCACCAGCACGCGCAGGTCGCGGGCAAAATCGCGGGGCTGCGCCAGGCTGCCGGATTTGCGATACAGGTAGGGAACGTCGAATTGCCAGCCGCCTTCCTGCCGGCCGCCGTGCTTGCGCACCAGCCGGTACAGCCAGCGCTCGATACCGCCGGTCAGACGGAAGTACGCCGGGTCGATGGTCAGCACCAGGGCGGCATCGAGTACGCCCGCATAGAACCAATCCGGCAGGATCAGTTCGATGCCCAGCGGTTTGCCGCTGGCATCGGCCAGTTCCTTCCATTCGTTGATCCAGGAAAAGCGATGCAGCCGCCGCCCGGTCGTCTCGCGGATGGAAGTCGCCACTGTGGTCGATTGCAGCCGGTCGAGCGCGGCCTTCAGGCGCTGGTAGTCGCGCAGCGACGTACCGCGCCCGATGAAGCGCAGGATCTCGTAAGGCGTGGCCTGCATCCGGCGCGAGGGCTGGATACCCGCATCGCGGGCTTCCACGATCTGGCTGGCGGCCCAGATCAGGATGTCGGCGTCCCAGATGGTGGCGATGCCGTGTTCCTGCGTGCCCTCCACGCGCAGGGTGACGTTGCCGCTGCGGAAGTCGATCGGCGCCGTGCGCCGCGACTTGGCCAGCGAGAAGAACGGATAGGCCATCAGGTCCTGGGCGTCGCGCGGTGCCATGTCCTCGCCCGGCAGCGCGCGGAACAGGTCGAGCTGTTCCCGTTGCTGCGTCGGCCGCTGCCGGGACGGCAGCGATGGGCTGGACATGACGATGGCCACCGGCGAACCGTCGATCAGCGGCCATCACGGTAGTCGCCCGCGTGGCGTTCGGCGTATTCGGGATCGGACGTAGCCTCGTAGCTGCGCGCATCAGCCCAGGCATCGAGGTCGGCCACGGCGTACATGACGCGGCGGCCGAACTTGCGGAACTTCGGCCCACCGCCGATCACGCGCTGCTTCTCCAGCGTGCGTGGCGACAGGCGCAGGTACTCGGCGGCCTCGTCGTTGGTCAGGTAGCGTTGGGGCTGCGCGGGCGCAGCGACAGCAGCGGCGTCAGGCCGCAAGGGAGCGGGTCGCATGGGATGAGCCTCCATCGGTTGAAAACGTCCGGCCACACAACGCGACCGGATGGAGGCAGTCTCAAGAAACGCAGGAGGCTTGCTCAGGGACGTTTTGCTGCAAGAGCAGAACGTCCCTGTTCAACGGGTGGAAGCTGTGCCAGGCGGCGGTAGCCGCCGCGCATCAGTGCATCGCCCCGGCGCACCAGCCGACGCACGCGGGCACGCAGGGCGCTGTCGGCGTGCCAGTCATCGACGATGGCATCGGCACCGAACAGCCCTTCGGCCACTTCACGCAAGGACGCCCCCGCCAGGGTCGCGTCGAGTGCCTGCAAGGTGTGCAGTTCCTGCAAGGCCGTCAGGGGCGGCCGTGGTCGTACCGTGGCCGAAGGTGGTTCATCGCCAACGGCGGACAGCTTGGCCAGCTCGGTAGCCAGCACCTGATAGCGCACGCAAGGCGTCGCGCAGGCACGGATGGCGTAGGCATAGGCCATGCCATTGGCCAGGCCGGGGGCGATCGCCAGGCGCAGGTTGCAGCCGGGCCAACGCACCAGAAGCATCAGCCGCCTGCCATCGTGGATCAGGTGCTTGTGGCCCGGAAATCGCCACAGCGCGAAGGCCGCCGCTTCGGGCGGCGGGTCGGCATCCGGGTAGAGCTGCACCACGGCGTCATGGTCGGGAAACCACGCGGGATGCGCGTCGCGCGCATCCAGGGCCGGGTCTTCCAGCAGGCGTAGCCCCCAGCGATGCGCCGTGTCCGACCGGCGACGACGGCGCAGCCAGTCGCGGCGGTAGTCAGGATGGCGGCGCAGGTATTCCCAGGCCAGCGCCGGACCGTCCAGATGCAGGATGTACAGATAGGCCGCCGTCGGATACCAAGACTCGGCGCTGCGATCAGCCATGACGCAACCTCCCTCGGCTTGAGGAACGTCGCTACGGCAGAAAGTACGCTATGAAGCCATCATCGCAACATCATGGGCGAAACAGTAGACTGTCAGTATCAAGACCGATTGGCTCCGGTGCGTTGCGGGTTTCGTCCGAATGCGACGGCGGTATGCCCAAAAAAGGCGTGCCGCATTGGCCAGCCTGCCAAAAGGCGCACCGGGCATCATGACTATTTGGGTCAGGCACGCACCGCTTCGGTGCAAGGCTGCCGATTGAGACCCGGACGGTCTGGAGTCAGACCCAAAAAGACACGATGCGCTGCCGCTGGCTCGGGTTACTCAGTCGATGATCGAACCGTTTTCCTCGGCCAGCCGCAGGTATTCCGACAGTCGCCGTGCCGGCTGGAAGTAGCGATCGCGCATCACGGGCTGGCGATGCGGCCCGACGATGGACGCCAGATCGGAGAGCTTCACCGTTCCCAGCTCAGGCATCCCGATTCCCAGGTCGATCAGGCCGTGGGCCGTATCGCCATCGGCGGGATCGAGCGAGGCCAACAGCCAGGTGGCGTGCGCGTCCGGGGTGAATAGGCGTACCACCGGCACCGGGTCAGTGTCCTGGCCTGCGGCGCGTGCTTGACCGTTGGCGAGCAATTGCGCGCGCTCAGGGGTGGTAGTGAGCGGCTGGGGCATGGTCGGCAATCCCACAAATCCAATGATGCACGGATGCGGTTTCATGCCAAAACGCAGAGCCGCAAATCCGGATTCGTGCCTTCGTGTGCAAGCACGGATGCGGTTCTGTGGCTTTGCTGGAATCCACCGATGCGGATTTCTGTAAAGGCACGAATACGGAGAACAACATCGAATGAACACTATAGATTGTAGCTCTATAGAGCGCAATGGGCTGTCATCTTGGTTTTTGAGGGGAAACCATTGGTGGCGGAACAGTACTCGTTGGCAAAGGCATTGAAGACAGTCAGGAAGGCACGTGGCTTGAGCCAGGAGGCCTTCTCTGATGTGTCCAGCCGCACCTACATGAGTACCTTGGAGCGCGACCTGAAAAGCCCAACCCTTAGCAAACTGGCCGAGCTGTGCGAGGTGATGGAGATCCACCCACTCACGCTGCTGACGTTGGCCTATGCCGGCGACAACACGCGCAAGGCCGATGAGCTGTTGGCGCAGGTGCGCCAAGAACTTGAGGCGGTACTGAACTCTGAGGGAGATTGAGAAGCGACATGGCATATCGAAATGGCAACTACACCGCCTTTTACGTTGCTGAGCCATTCCACCCCAGCTCACTGGGTGCCAATGCGACGAAGGATTTTCAGTATTACAACACCCTGCGGATGTGGAAAGGCGCTGATGCGACGTTCCCCTTCGTCGATTCGCACAACAAAAATTACAGCGTCCGCGATGGCAGCAATTGGGAATACACCCTGAAACCGAGACTCAGAGAGCGCCTTCGAAACTCGAAGAACATCATTCTCATCTTGAGTTCGATTACGACAAACTCTCGCGCCCTTCGAGAAGAAATAGACTACGGAATCAACGATCAGGGATTGCCCGTCATTGTCATCTATCCTGAATACGCTACGAAGGAAAGCCTGCTGGTTAATGGATCACTGAAACAGTCGATCAAGAACCTTTGGGGAAATCTCCCCGTGTTCCGGGATTCGATGAGCAAAGTTCAGACGCTCCATGTTCCGATGAACAAGGAACTCATCAAAAAGTCCTTACAGGATGGCGAATTCATTATCGGGAGCAAGAAGGCCCCAGGTATCTACAGGTACAGCCCATAATTAATCGACACATAGGAGCGAACAGTCCACGTCATGGCAAAGGTCAGCTTTTTTGACAAGCGGGTCATCAGGAAATTTCTTGAGGTCACCTCTGTCGTCAGTGGCACGCTGTCAGTCGTAGTTCTTTTTGTTGACATTCCTGCCGTGTGGAAGTTGAAGGTCGGTTGGGCTTTTTTGACTCTACTGGCACTCACCTACCTGGTGATATGGCTCCGATCTAACAACCTGAACAGCATCGACATCAATGTCGAGGGTAGCGATGTTACGATCAAGACCGGCGATATTTTCCAACAGCCGGGATTGAAGGCAATCGCCTTCAATGAGTATTTCGACACACAGGTGGACAACAAGATAATTGGTGAGACTTCCCTCAACGGTATTTTTATCCAGAAGCATCTCGGCGCCCCGCTTTCTGAACTGGATCGCCATATCGAGGAATATGCTTTTGATGACAGCGAAACCCTGGAAGAGAATGAGACCAGAAAACAGGGGAAGAAGAAAAGGTATCAGATAGGCACTATTTGCCTGTACAAAGACTACCTTCTTACCGCGTTCTCCAGGTTCGACGAGAACAACAAGGCACTGCTAACGATGCCGGAATACCTTGAGTTCCTCATTAATTTCTGGGACAAGGTAAATAACGTGTACGCCCAGAAAAGCGTATCGACCACGATCTTTGGCTCAGGAATCACGCGGATCAAAGGACACAAGAGTATTTCCGACGAGGATCTCCTGAAGATCATGCTGTGGACGTTCAGGATCAGCGAGATGCGATTCAAGTATCCCGCGAAGCTGACCATCGTGATCCACAAAGACAAGATCGAGCAGATCAATCTTCTCGACATTAAATCCGCCAAGAACGGCGTGTAATTTCCCCTCATAGCGGTTCGGAGCGAGCCTGCATCCTCTGGCTGACAGCAGGTGCTGCACCAGCAGCCCATCGCCCCGCCACCAGGGCGGAGCGATGGGGCGGCGGTCATACCGCCTGGGGCTTGCTGCGCGACCAGATCAAGTCGTGCGTACCGTCCTCGTTCTCGATCAGCCGGGCATAGACCGTCGCCGGGAACGAAGGATCGTCGAGGGTCACGGACAGGTAGTCCCGCCCGGCCTCGCTGGTCTTCTTCCACGCCGCGCCAATGTCGTGGCCGGCCGCTTGGAGGCGGAAGTCGGGGGCGTTCTCGCTGCTGCCCTTGTCGTTGGGAACCAGCTTGACCTTGACGTTGAGCGTCAGGGTGCGAAGCGAGCCGGTGAAGCCGTCTTTCTCTGCGGTGAAGGTGCCGATGTTGGCCATGATGTTTGCTCCTTTCGGTTGAACAAGGTTCGCGCCCATCGCGTCCTTGTTGTGATCCGGCCGGCGGGGGACGGGCTGGCTGCACCGCCTGCGGTCGAAACGCAGTGGAGAACCGGGAGGCGAAAAGAATTTGCTGCGCGAGGAAGCCGCGCAGCGGCGGGGAAATTGTTTTCGCCGGACGGTTGCAGCCATGAAGCCCGAGGCGCAGCCTCGCCCCCGCCAGGATTCACGACAAGCCAAGGACGCCTTGGGCCGAACCTCCCTCCGAAAGGAGATATGGACAGCCCGGCATCCCCGCATGGAAGCTTCAGCGGTGCGCTTCCAGACGCGGGCCAGGTCAATCTCCCGACGACAGGTGATAACGTCCCCGTTTCACTCAGCGGTGCCGGTCTTGAGGCGTGGCGTGGAAACTCCATGGCGATGCCGGGCAGGTTGTCCGTGAACCGTCCTTCGTAACGTGATGGGCAAGAACCGCCAGCGTCGAGGACGGCACGCTTTGGTGCAACCTGCCGCAGCAAGCCGGGGCGTAGCCTCGCGCCCCGCCCATCGAGGCGGGGCGTCGCTCGGACCGATCCGGCGTAGCCGGTTCGGCTGCATCGAGGGTCGCCAAGCTGTGCGCGGCGGGGATAGCCCGCAGGGCTTTCCCCTGGAGGCAAGCGCAGCGCCGCAGGCGCGAAGGCGTGAGGGATTGAAGCCGAATGGCCGTGACGGCAAAGACGGCACGGGGCACAGCCCGAAAGCCCGGCGGCGCTTGCGCCGGCACGCCCAAGGTATTCAGCCGAACAGCGCAGACGGGGAACGCTTATGCCTTGCTGGCCTTCCACTTTGCAAACCAATGCGTGGCCGAACGATGTGAAATCCTCATCAGGTGAGCCACAGCCAATGGGGTCGCGTGGGCCTCAAAGAGCTGGAAAACGCATTCCGCTCCACGCTTGCTCAGGATGCCGTTTTCCTTGATGTTCCTCGGGTGGCCGGGTTGAGCCGATTCCATAACCGACCTCGGGATGGCCTGAATGACGCGGTTCGTCTCGGCAATTACCTTGTTGGCCTTCTCGATGCCCTGATTGACCCGCTTCTTCAGCCGCTCAATCTCCGCAATATAGGTTTTCTCCGCTGCTTCAAAGGCGAGGAAGTCGAACGACGCCATCATCATGAACTTCTTCATCATGCCCTTACTCACCTTTTGCCGGAGCGCCTTGGCCCGCTTGGCGGCCGTGTAGTCGTAGACAGGTATCGGCTCGAAGGTCTTGGGGTCATGTCTGGCCAAATTAGAGTAGGCTCCGACATCCACGGTCAGATCATGGATCGTGTGCCCAATGATGTTGCGGTAGTCCACCAATTCCTTGAGTTCATCGCTCTCAGCCTGGTTGATGACTCCATCGGAAACCAGCACGGCACGGGCAAGCTCCAACTTCTTGCCTTCCTTGGTCTTGGGTTTACCGTCACTCAGGCGATTCACCCCATGTAGTTTGTCGGTGGCCTCGATGGAACCCATGATTAAGCGTCGCAAATCCTCCATGTAGAAAAGGATCAGCACCATTTCAAAGGCCCGGATTTTGAGAATGTCAGCCTCCCATGCAGTAGGAGCCTTGCCGTGCGGACGATGTTCTTTGCTCATCAGATATTGCCTCCCTCCCATATCGCATCACTTTAGCGGAGCCAGCCGTTGATGGGGCAAGATGGGGGCGATGGAAGGTATCGCGCAATGCAGCGATACCTTCAAACAGCATCGCCGCCTGAGCCACTGCGAAGGCGGCATTCCGATTCGGCTGTTGGCATTAAACACCGGGTGCGGCCTCTGCCGCGCCCGGATTTTTTGAAATCACCGGCCCCAGGTCGGAACGGGCTGGGGCCGGTGCTGGCGTCATTCCTTCGTTTCGATGACCCACCACACGACACGCGGCAAGGCGCGGCCGCTGATGGGGTGAATGTCCGTCAGGTCGGCACGGGCCGTCCAACCCGAGGGCGGACGGTAGCCGCGAACGTCGCCTTCGCCGTGCCAACGGCGGGCACGTACCGTGCCGGAGGTATAGACCGCCGCCATGCGCGGGCTGCTGGTAGCGTGGGTCATGGGCGATTCTCCTTGCAAGTGAAGCGCCCCGGTCAAGGTCGGGGCGCTTGTTCTCGGCGCGATTCAAGCGGCCAGCGCCTCGGCGGTTTCATCCGCCACGGCCTCGGCATCCTCCGGGGCGTCCTGCTCCGGGCCATCCTCCTGCGCGGCTTCCTGCACTGCCGGGCCTTCGGCCTTGAAGATGGCGGGCATCCAGCCCGTGCCATCGGCCAGCCGTTCGGCCTCGCTGGCAATGTCGGCTTTCTTGAGCTTCGCCAGCCGGGAAACCTGCTCCGGCGCGTACTCGCCCACGGCTTGCAGAATCGCGGCCTTCGGCACATGCCGGAAGTACCCATCGGCAGTCGGCTGCCACCATGCAGCCATTTCAAGGCCCACGGCCTGCGCCAGTTCCGCGCCGGGCTGGTGCGGCGTGGCGCGAGGCGTCACCACGTCCACCGTGGAAGCCACGCACACGGCCAGCAGCTTGACCAGTTCGCCTTGCTCCATCGCCAGCAGCGCGGCGAACAGTTCGGCGCTGTCGTCGGGCAGCTTGCCAGCCCATGCCTGTTGCAGCTCGCGCAGCGCCACGGCGGCAGGCGATTCGGGCCAGTCCTGGGCCATCCCTTCCAGCCGGTCTTGCACGGTGAGGCGCACGCCCAGCGGTAGGTCGTGGCCGCAGTGGCTTGCCTGCAAGACGGCCTGCACCATGCCATGCACCAGCGCGGCCAGCGCCACCTGCGGATGCCGCGCCACTTCGATTTGCAGCGCCGCCGTGCGGTGCGCGCTCAAGCGCTGCGCCAGCCGGTCGGACGTGGCGGGGGTTTTCGCTTCGTCCGTCGTTTCGCCTTCGTCCTCGTTTTCAGCGTCCTCGCCGCCGAAGCCCTGCCGCAGCCGTTCCAGCGTGCGCAGCGCCTTGGCCTCGGCCTCGCGCAGTAGCCCGCGATGAATGACGGCCTCGCCGTTGCGGTCGATGGTGACGATGGCTCCGGCTGCTGCCTTCACGTTCGGGCTGTAGCCCTGCAAGCCATCTTCCAGCGTCTGCAATTGTTCGCCCAGGGTTTCGCCCTCCTCTTGCAGCGCCTCGGCCTTTTCTTCGTCCTCCGCGTCCAGCGCGGCATCAAGGGCTTCGCTCACCTCCCGCATCTTGGTTTGCAGCTTCTCGATGCGTTGCGCCTCGCGCTTGGTCGGTTCGCGCCGTTCCCTTGGGGCACGCTGGAAAGCGTGCAAGTCGGCATGGGTCACGCTCGGCGTAGCATCCACCCATGCCCACCCCTCGGCGCGGACAGTGGCGGCGATGCCCGCCAGTTTGTCTTGAGCCAGCCGTTCCAGCAGCACGGCATCGGTCAGATACACACCCGCATCGGCTTCCGCGAACAGGTCGCGGCGCACACCACCGCCTGCGGCCTCGTAGCTGTCCAGTCCGACGAAGCGCACCAGCGGATGCTGGTAGGCATCGATTTCGCGCTCGGTCAGGCGCTCACGCAGGTTGGATGGGTGGCGCTGCCACGTCGGCGCTTCGTAGAACGCGCTTTCCTGCGCGGCGTGGTCATCGGTGATGGCGAGGGCCATCAGCTGGTCAAGGCTCACGGCGTCTGTACGATAGTCAGCCATCAGGCGTGGCGAGACGTTCGCCAGCTTCAAGCGGCGCTGTACCACCAGCGGCGTCACGCTGAAATCCGCCGCAATGTCCTCGATGGGGCGGCCTTCGGCCACCAGCGCGGCGAACGCCTCGAACTGGTCTGCCGGGTGCATGGCTTCGCGCTGCACGTTCTCCGTGAGGCTAGCGGTGCGGGCCGTGCCATCGGCCACCAGCAGGCAAGGCACCTCCCAATCCTTGGTGATGCGGTGCTTCTTTGCCAGCAGCTTGAGGGCGGCAAGGCGACGGCCACCGGCCACGACTTCGTAATGCTCACCATCGGCGGCGGCAATCACGATGAGGTTTTGCAGCAGTCCCACGCGCTGGATGCTCGCGGCCAGTTCAGGAATCGACATGCGCGGGGTCTTGCGCACGTTGCGGCCCATGGGGCGCAGCACCAGCCGCGACAGCGGAACCAGAATCAGGTTTTTGGACGGGTCAGCGGCTTCCAGCGGGATAGCGGCGGCGGTATTGACGGCGTGGGCTTCGGTTTGGGTGATGGCGTTCATGGTGTATCTCCAATCGAGTGAAACAAAGAATGGAGGGGAAACCGCCCCTCCTGCGGGAAAAACACGGGAAGGGGTCAGGCTTTTAGCTGGCGCATGCCATCGGCCAGCAACCACAGGGCACGGTTCAGGCGCACATCGGAATCAATACCTTGCACGGGGCGGGTGTGCTGGCGGCGTCCGTTGGCGCTACGCCCGGACAGTCCGCCCTTGGTCAGGTTCTCCTGCGTGCGGTTGAACACGCTCCACAGGTCGGGGCGACGGTCGTCGAACCGACGCGGCATCAGGATTTGCGATTCGGTGACGGGCGCGGGCTTGCTTGGGTCGTCGTACTTGAGGGCCAGTGCGGCGCGGGCGAACACTTCGGATTCGCCATCGTCCAGCGTGATGCCGCGCATTAGGTCGCGGGATTCCTTCACCCGGTCGAAACCATCCAACACCTCGAAAGCGCCTTCTATGACGTGTCCGGTCACGTCGCCTTTGTGGGGCACGCGCACATCGGCCACGGTATCGCCGCAGACAAGGCCATTGCTGCAAACGAA
>AMWB02048353.1_pt1 | contig 11722 bp, 7 predicted proteins | sample 200311 | NCBI WGS metagenome assembly AMWB02 (sample SAMN02737377, study PRJNA173069) | bioreactor metagenome | biome: anode biofilm in microbial fuel cells | place: USA: California | collected 2010-12-16 | reverse complement strand
GGTTTACCGCGAATATGGCTGAAGCCCTGGTTCAAAAAGCCAAAGAACACCAGGAAAAGCCACCCGGATCCGTGGCCACCCATTATGACCACACCGGTTTTTTCCGCTTTGTGTACAAGGAAGAAAAAGAGGTACTGGACGGCGTTAGAGAATATATGAAAAAGCTGCCGGCTTATGATCCTGAATTTTTCAGGGTCACCGACCCCAGGTCCCCGGCGTTCGAAGCTGAAGAAGTCATGCGCCTTCTGCCCATCGCCTCCAAGACCGTATATGATTTTGACGACATTCTGGCAAGGCTCGTGGATGGCTCCGAACATATGGAATACCGGCCCGACTACGGCCCTGAAGTATATACAGGGCTTTGCAAGGTGGACGGATTCCTTGTGGCCTGTATCGGGAACCGCCAGGGGTATCTTGGTAAGGGCTACCCTGAATATGCCGATTATCCCGGCATGGGGGCCAAGCTCTATCGCCAGGGGCTTCTCAAGATGAACGAGTTTGTGACCCTTTGCGGGAGAGACAGAATTCCTGTGATCTGGTTCCAGGACACCTCCGGCATTGATGTGGGCGATATTGCCGAAAAAGCCGAACTTTTAGGCTTGGGCCAGTCCCTGATCTATTCCATCCAGCAGTCAGGCCTTCCCATGATGCTTGCCATTTTGCGCAAGGGAACCGCAGCAGCCCACTATGTCATGGGCGGCCCCCAGGCCAACCGGAATAATGCCTTCACCCTCGGCACCTGTGCCACGGAAATCTGCGTTATGCATGGTGAAACGGCAGCGGTGGCCACCTATGCAAGGCGGCTTGTCAAGGAAAAGGAGGCAGGCCGGGATCTTGGGCCGGTGGTGGAGAAGATGAACGCCCTTGCCCGGAAATACAAGGAGACATCAACCCCGCTTTACTGTGCAAAACATGGCATGGTGGATGAAGTGGTAAGGCTTGCTGATCTGCGGCACTATATGCAGTCCTTTGCAGGCGCGGTCTACCAGAACCCCAAATCCATCTGCCCCCAGCATCAGATGATCCTGCCCAGAATTATACGGGATCACGCTGTCGAAAAGGAAAAGGAATAAATCATGGGGGATGCGGTCAGGGTGTTTCTCATCGGACTTTTTGGCGTATTCGCAGGCATGACTTTTCTCTACCTTTCCATGAAGATTACTCAAATGGCTGTCACCGCGCTGGAATCAAAAAGGAGAACCGGGGAAGATACCGGGCAGGGAGAAGGCAAATGAGTGATTTGTACGCCCTGTTTCAGACCACGGGTCTGTTTTATGTCACTCCGGGCATTGTGGTTATGTGGGTCATCGGACTAATCCTGATCTACCTTGCCATTGCAAAATCCTATGAGCCCCTTTTGCTGTTGCCCATCGGATTTGGAATCATCCTTGTGAACCTGCCCCTGGCAGGACTGATGACCCCCCATGAAGGGCTGATTTGGAAATTTTATGAATACGGTATTCACTGGGAGGTTATTCCCCCGGTGATTTTCCTGGGCCTTGGGGCCCTCACGGACTTTGGACCGCTCATTGCCAACCCCAGGCTGATTTTTCTTGGTGCCGGGGCTCAGGCAGGTGTGTACATCACTTTTTTTGCGGCCCAGGCCTTTGGATTTGACCTCAAAGAGGCGGCAACCATCGGTATTATCGGTGGTGCAGACGGACCCACCACCATATTTCTGGCATCCAAACTGGCCCCCTCCCTTTTGGGGGTCTGTGCTGTGGCAGCCTATTCCTACATGGCCCTTGTGCCTATTATCCAGCCCCCGGTGATGAAGCTTCTAACCACTGCAGAGGAAAGACGAATCCGCATGGTCAAGGGTAGAAAGGTGGGAGCGCTTGAAAAAATGCTCTTCCCCATTGTCTCCACCTTTGTCATCATCCTGCTGGTCCCGGCATCTGCGCCGTTGATCGCCATGTTCATGCTGGGGAACCTGTTCAGGGAATCCGGCGTGGTAGGACGTCTGCACGATGCCGCCCAGAACGAACTGATGAATATTGTTACCATCTTTCTTGGGGTATCAGTAGGCGCAACCATGAATGCGGAGAATTTTTTAAGGCCCCAGGTGATATTTGTTTTTTGTTTGGGGCTTTTTGCCTTTGTGATCTCCACCATGACAGGGATCCTCCTGGCCAAGCTCATGAACATTTTTTCCAAAAATAAAATTAATCCACTGCTGGGTGCAGCCGGTGTTTCTGCCGTACCCATGGCTGCCAGGGTGGTTCATAAGGTGGGTATGGAAGCGGATAAGAAAAATTATCTGCTCATGTATGCCATGGGGCCGAACGTGGCAGGTGTTATCGGCACCGTGATTGCGGCCGGTATTTTTTTAACCCTTTTAGGGGGGTGATCGTGATCACCCCAGGTTTTCTTTTCATCGCTCTTACACATCGTGTGGTAGGAAATCAGACGGGCACCCCGCTTTTATGGGTGTTCGGCGTGCACATTATTCGGGAAGCGGGCAGGCCAGCATATGTTCTCTGATCACCTCAAACAAATCACCAAATCTAAGAACACCGGTGACCGTGTCGCCGTTTTTTACGATCAAAGGCTGGTGGGCGCCCATAACATATTCATGCAGCGCTTTTTCCAGGGAATCATTCTCCTGGAGGTATTCAGCCTTGCTAGGTACGTGCATTATTTCAGAAACCTTGATGCCGGCGCCGCGTTCGCAAAGGTTCCGCACGGGCTCCATCCAGAGGTTAAAATCCCGCATAGCATTAATCACGTAATCTTTAGTCAGTGTACCATCTTTATAGTTTTTAAACACCTTGTTATAATTGGGCTCAAGGGTTCTAAAAATATCAATCATGGTAACTTTTCCCTTGAATTTGCCATTGTCGTCGACGACAATAACATCCCTGTGGGAGTGGTGGCCATCTGGTTTGTTTTTTTCCAGAACCTGGAACATATCATAAACGGTATCCGTTTCCTTGATGGTCACATAGTCAGGTAAGGGGATCATAACCGTTTTTATTAGAATTTCTTTCATCGCATTCTCCTCAAAAGGGTATTAATGGCCTTAATTATGATGATTTTATAAAAAAGTCTGGGTAAGTTACTCAGATCTTTAAAGCTTTTTTTGTGTGCTATGCCTGGCAGTTGATATGTCAGGTCAGCCCATGACTATTTTCTAGAATTATATGAGAAAAATATGGGAAGTCAAGCTTTATAGGTAATTTGACCCTGTCAAAGTTCGAATTAAAAAGATTTTTCGTCATTGATTGATTCCCTTCATTATATAAGAAATAGTTGTAGAATCTGCACAGAACTTACAATTTTCGTTGTGGATAGAGCCACGGTGGAAAAACAGGTCAGCCCGTGCTGTTTTCTGCGATTGTCTGTAAAACCGGTCTTTTGATCTTGTGTCTTTGAGGGGAATAAATTATAGTGGGAACCTTTTAAATATGGCAATTATGGTAGATTCCGCTTTGGTAGGAATACGTTGAAAACAGTGTAGACATAACTGAATGCGTCCGACTAATGAACCCATCCCCGGGGATGACCCGGGACCGTCCGGGGACAAACCTGTCATCCCGGTATTTACCACAGATATATTAGAACAGAGCACAGCCGTTGATCTAAGCACCGGTAAGATGCCCCCTCATTGGGATGGCCTGACCGAATATCTTAACAGCCTGGGAACCGCCGAACTGTCTCAGCGCTGGAAAAAAGCACGTCAGATTATCCAGGAACACGGCTCTGCCTACAATGTTTTTAATCCGAAAAGCGCCACAGAACGGCCCTGGGCCCTTGACCCCATTCCCCTACCCATTTCAAGCCACACCTGGCAGATCCTTGAGCACGGCATTCAGCAACGTACAAAGCTGTTGGCGTTGATTTTTAGAGACATCTACGGTCGCCAGGAGTTTATCAAAAAACGGGTACTGCCTGCGGAACTGATCTTTGGTAATCCGGGATTCCTTCGTCAGTGCCGGTTTGGTCCGGATCGCGTTACCCCGGATCACCACCTGTTTTCTTCGGATCTCATCCGCCTGGCCGATGGCAGGTGGCAGGTGGCGTTCCATGGCACCCAGGCACCGGCCGGGATCGGATATGCCCTGGAAAACCGCGTTATCCTTACCCGGATTCTGCCCAGGATGTTTCACTCCAGAAAGGTCCAGCGACTGGCCCCGTTTTTTAAGTACCTGAATCTGTCACTGATGGGAATTTCGGGTCAGAAACAGCAGGAGCCCCGCATTGTGATGCTCTGTGAAGGCCCTTCCGGAGCCCATTATTTTGAGCAGGTTTTTCTGGCAAGGTATCTGGGCTATACCCTGGTGGAGACCAATGATCTGACTACCAGAGGGGACTGGGTGTTTCTTAAGACCCTTGGCGGTCTCCAGCGGGTGGATGTCATTTTGCGTCGGGTTCCGGATTGTGCCTGTGATCCCCTGCTTGGCACGAGCCGGACATTTCCCGGTATCCCCGGCCTGCTTCAGGCGATCAGGGCAGGCAATGTGGCTATAAGCAATGCGCTTGGGTCCGGTGTTCTTGAATCTCCGGGCCTGTTCGCCCTGCTGCCAAGGTTATGCCGGGACATTCTGGGCGAGCCCCTGATCCTTGAAAATACGGATTCATTCTGGCTGGGAACCCGGGATACCCAGCTTCGGGTGGTAGAAGAGATAAAAAGCAATGCCCGGTCCATGACCCTTTACAGCGCGTTCAGCCCGGCCCATACCCGGGTGGTGCATACCCGATTCCTGGCCGGGTCTAAAAAACAAGAACTGATTAATGCCATCCAGGCCACGCCCTATGCCTGGGCCGGCCATTATCCGGTTGAGCCTTTTACCGTGCCGGCCTGGTCGGAACAGGGGGTGAAAAACAGGCACACAGCTGTGCGTATATTCTCTACCTCCATCACTGAAAATGCCGGTACCGCGCCTGCAAAAATTTCGGATCAGGTAGAAGCTGCTGTCATGTCCGGTGGATTGTCCCGGGTGGCAGATGACCCGGAAACCCTTGTTTTGTCCGGTACCCAGGGAAAAGGGCAGGGGGCAAAAGATGCCTGGTGTCTGTCCGATCGGCCTACAGAATTTAAAAGCATGCTTCATCGCTTTACCACTCCCTTTGAAATTCACAGAGGAAGTGATTTGCCCAGCCGTGTGGCTGATAACATGCTGTGGCTGGGGCGCTACATGGAGCGTACAGAAGGGATGCTGCGGGTTATCCGAAGTGTTTTGATGCGGGTGCACAGTGAAACCCAACTGAACAAAGTTAGTGAAATGCCGTTTTTTCTCAGGGTCATGGCCAATTTGGACATTGTTTCTTCGGGCCTTGGCCGGCCTGATGCCTCGTTTTCGGTAAGCCTTATTGAAAAAGAGTTATACGCCTCCATCTACGGGGTTCAGATACAAAGCAGTATTCTTAACTGTCTGAACAACGCCATCCAGGTGGCAGACCGGGTAAGGGACCGCCTCTCTGATGATTCCTGGTATATTCTTGGCCGCATTGAAAAAGGGCTGGTCCGGATAAATCCCAAAAATCAGAGTACTGAAATCCTGGAGATGCTTAGCGACATTATTCTGAATATGTCTGCCTTTGCAGGCCTTGCTTTGGAAAGCATGACCCGGGGAATGGGGTGGCGATTTATGGATATGGGGCGGCGGATTGAGCGGGCCCTTCATATGATAACCGTTATGACCAGTCTGATTCAGGGGAACACGGTTCCGGATTCCAGCGACCTTGAGGCCGTGCTTGAGGTGGCGGACAGCCGCATCACCTACCACACCCGGTACCGGACTACCCTGCACATGGAGCCCCTGGTGGACCTGCTGCTGCTGGATGAGATAAACCCACGGTCGGTGGGATTTCAGCTGGCAGCCCTTTATTCCCACCTGGAAACCCTGCCTAAGCCCCAACCTTTTCCTTTCCGGACAAAGGAGGAGAAAATTATCCTGGATCTGACCACCCGGTTGCGCCTGGCAGATACTCAGGAGTTGATGATACTTGGGAAAAAGCATGTGCTGCCCAACCTTGATGCCTTGCTGAAAAAACTGAATAAGGAATTGCAGGGCCTTGCCGACAGCATCACCCAGCACTATTTAAGCCGGATCGAAACGGAAAAACAGCTCAACGGTCAGTTTGCAGGTAAAGGTTACCCTGTGGTCGGGGCTGTGGTAGGAACGGTGAATAATGAAATATAAAATTAGCCACCGGACCCATTATCAATATGACTCTCCGGCCTCATTGTCCCATAGCGAACTGGTGCTGATACCCAGAAATTCAGAGTTCCAGACCTGTACCCATAGCCGGGTTTCACTGAATCCCGAACCCTCTGTCCGGTCCATGCGCCAGGATTATTTTGGTAACACCGTGATCAATATATGTCTGGAAAGCCCTCATTCTGAGCTTGATATCCTGGCTGAAGCCGAGGTCACCCTTCATCCGGCAGTTCGGTTGGTGCCGGAGCAGACCCAGCCCTGGGAACAGGTCAAAGAGGCGATGATGCGGTATGAAACCTCTAAGGATCTGGAGGCCCTTGAATTTCTCTTTGCCTCTCCCATGGTCCAGTCCAATAAAGAAATTGAACGATGGGCAGCTGAAATATTTGCGCCGGGCATTCCGGTACTCCGGGCCGCCCTTGACCTGTCCCATAGAATTTTTACGGAATTTTCCTACGATCCCAATGCCACCAATACATTTACCCCCCTTGCCAAGGCTTTTGAGATAAAACGAGGTGTGTGTCAGGACTTTGCCCATGTGGGCATTGCCTGTCTTCGGGCCATGGGACTTGCCGCCCGGTATGTCAGCGGTTATCTGAATACCCAGCCTCCGCCCGGAAAGTCAAAGCTGGTGGGTGCGGATGCCTCCCATGCCTGGCTCTCCATTTATATTCCGGGGCTTGGATGGGTGGATATGGATCCCACCAACGATGTCATGCCCAATGATCAGCATATTACCCTGGCATGGGGACGAGATTACGGGGATGTCACCCCGGTCCGGGGTTCGGTGCTTGGCGGCGGCAACCACCGTCTCCAGGTGGCTGTGGATGTGGTGCAGCTATAAGAAGCCTGCGTTTGATCGTGCCTGAACGGGAACCGTGTTTTTTGACAAAAGGCCCCTATCTGCAACGCCGCAGATGGGGGATTTTCGTTCAAAGACTTGGTATATTATTCCAAATGATCCGGGGGCGCCTTAAAAGTGCCTTTCAAAATATTGTCCTGGCCATGGAAAATTTTTTCTACGCTTCTTTCACCCGATACCAGGTCGCCACCATGCAGGGTAGAACAAAAAGGGTCAGGATCGTGGCCCCCAAAAGTCCGCCGCCAATACTTACGGCCATGGGACCCCAGAATTTATCCACGGCCAGGGGCACCATGCCCAGAATGGCCGCCGCCGCCGTGAGCATAATGGGCCTGAACCGGAACACCGTGGCCGTGATAATGGCATGGTAGCGGTCTTCTCCGGCAGCCACCTGGCGGTCGATCTGGTCCATGAGAATCACCGAGTTGCGGATGATGATGCCGGACAGGGCCAGAATGCCGAGCTGGGATAAAAAGCCCATGGGCATGTCAAAAATCAGAAGAGAGGCAATCACCCCCATCAGCCCGAGAGGAGCTGTTAAAAGGGTCAGGATCATGTTGGGGATATTCTGCAGCTGGATCATCAAAAGGATCACAATAATCATGAGCATCGCCGGCACCATCTCCAGGATATAGCCCGTGGCTTTTTCGCTTTGTTCCGAAAGTCCGCCGATATCAATGGAATACCCCGCAGGGAGGCTCTTCCGGACAGATTTCAGGGACGCATATATTTTTTCACTGGCATCGTTGCCGGTGACGCCTGTCACAGTGTCCGCCTGCACCGTAATGGTGGGCAAAAGGTTGCGGCGCCAGATCAGGCCCTCTTCCATGCCGAAGCGGATATCGGCAATCTGTTCCAGTGGGATGGTTTTACCCTGGCCCACATGGATGGGAAGTGTCCGAATATCATCCAAATCCTGCCGATCGCCTGCAGACAAGCGGAATACGATATCAACGGTTTTGTCCCTTTCCCTGAATTCACTGACCGGGATGCCCGAGAGCTGGGACTGGATGGCCAGTGCCAGGTCGGAACTTGTGACCCCAAGCATCCTGGCCTTGTCCTGGTCCACGTTTAATTGAAGTTTCTTGGTTTTTTCATACCAGTTGAAATTGATCTTTTTTAAATTTGGGTCTGCGGCCATCACATCTTTGACCTGGCCTGCAATCTGTCGCACCTTTGCATAGTCACGCCCTGATACACGCAGCATCACTGGGTACGGCTCCGGCGGCCCCATCTGGAGGGTCTGCAGATGCCCCCGGACATTGGGAAAGTCGTTGTCCAGAAGATTTTGGATCTGATTTTGAAGCTGCTTTCGTTCCTTGAGTCCCTTGGCCACAATGATGAACTGGGCAAAATTGGACTGTGGCATCACCGGTTCAAAGGTGAGTACAAATCGCGGTCCGCCGGAGCCCACATAACAGGCAAAGTGATCAATGTTGGGGTTGTCCGAGATGGCGTTGATAAAGGCTTTGGCCTGCTTATCCGTGGCCTGAATGGAGGCGCCTTCGGGCAAGGTGAGATCCACCACCAGTTCCGGGCGCACAGAACCGGGAAAGAACTCTTCCCTGACATATTTAAAACCGTGCAGGGCAAAAACAAAACCTGTGGCAGTAAGAATCAGCACCACATATCTGAACCGCAGGCAGCAGACCAGAAGCTGCCTGAATACCCGGTAAAAGGCTTTGTCATAAATGTCTTTTTCCCTTTCCCCTGTTTTTGTGGGATGGGCCTTGATCAGATAAGTCCCAAGCAACGGGGTCACCATGACCGACACCACCCATGAAAGGATCAGGGAGAGACCGATGACCGGGAATATCGTTCTGCAGAACTCCGAGGAAACGCCGTCTGCAAAACCAATGGGGATGAATCCGGCACAGGTGATAAGCGTCCCGGTGAGCATGGGAAAGGCAGTAACGGTATAGGCAAAGCAGGCTGCCTTTACTTTGTCCAGCCCCTGCTCCAGCTTTACGGCCATCATCTCCACAGAGATCATGGCATCGTCCACCAGAAGACCCAGGGAGATAATCAGCGCGCCTAAAGAGACCCGGTGCAGGTCAATGCCTGCCATTTTCATGGAAAGAAAGGTGGCGGCAATCACCAGGGGGATACAAAGGGCCACCACCATCCCCGAACGAAGGCCAAGGCTTAAAAAACTGACCACAAGAATAATGGCAATGGCCTCGGCCATGGTTTTGACAAATTCGTCAATGGCATCCTTGACCACCATGGGCTGATTGGCCACCTGGTGGATGTCAAACCCCAGGGGCATGTTCTGCTTGATCCGTGTAAAGGCTGCTTCAAGATCCTGGCCCAGCTTGAGAATATTGTCCCCATCTGCCATGGAAACGGCAATGCCGATGGCAGGTTTCCCGTTGTAATACATCTTGGGTTCGCTGGGGTCTGCATAGGCCCGTCGGATCGTGGCAATATCCCCCAGCCGGAAGGAGCGGTCCAGCACCCGGATGGGAAGTTGCCGCAGGGCTGAGATATTATCAAAAAGGCCTGTAATCCTTATAAACACATTATCAGTTGAGGTTTCCAGCATACCCGACGGGGTCACGGTGTTCTGCTTTTTGATGACAGCGGCCACAAGCAGTGGGTCAATACCCATGCTGGCCAGTTTTCTGCTGTCCATTTCAATATATATTTTTTCCGGCTGAACCCCTTCCAGTGTCACCTTTTTAACGCTTTTCATCATCAGAAGATCCTGGCGGATATCTTCGGCCTTTTCCCGCATCTGTTCGTAGGAAAAACCGTCTGATGTCAGGGCATAAATATTGCCGTAAACATCATCAAACCGGTCATTGAAATAGGGGCCTAATATGCCTTTAGGCAGGTCATCCGTCATGTTGTTAACCGTGTTGCGCACCTCAATCCATGTGGGTCGGATGCTGCCTGCATCCACGGTGTCCTTGATGTTGACATAGATGACCGCTGTCTGGTGCCTGGAGTAGCTTTCAAGGAAATCCAGGCCGGGGATATCCTGCAGTTCCTTTTCAATTTTATCCGTGACCTGCTGTTCCACCTCGGTTGCCGACGCACCGGGCCAGCCCACGGCGAGGATCATCTGGCGTATGGTGAAATTGGGGTCTTCCATGCGCCCCATGCCCTGGTAGGCATAGACCCCGGCCACAGCCGTCAACACAATACAGAACCAGATAAGCTGCCGGTGGTTCAAGGACCATTCGGTTAAATTGAAGTGTTTCATTTTATAGATCTTTCGTTCCCTGACGTTGGGTTCGAACCTGCTGTCCTTGTGAAAGCTTGTGTACGCCGGTGGTGACAATTTCATCACCCGGGGAGAGACCCTCAATGACCTCGATCTCTTCTCCGGGCCCGGCCTTTCCCGGCTTGATTTTCTGCAGCCCGGTTCTATGATTTTTAATCACCCATACCATGGGCATATCGCCGGTCTGGTAGACCGCGGACAGCGGGATAAAAATTTTGCTGCTGCCGCCTTCATGTTCGGCACTGACCGCAGAGGCGGTCATGCCCAGTCGAACAGTGTCCGGGGGATCATCAATAAGCGTAATTCGGGCCTTGTAGGTCCGTGTAATGGGATCCGCCACAGGCGATACATACCGGACCTGCCCCTGCACCACCAGGTCCGGAAGTGCCCAGAAACTGACATGAAAAAGGGAGCCTGGACTAAATTGTGCCACCTGGTTCTCGGGCACAAAGATTTCAACCTCCCGCTGGTCTCCCTTGGCCATGATGACTACGGGCATGCCTGCGGCCACCACCTGACCGGTTTCTGCCCGGACATCAAGCACCACACCGTTACTGTCGGCTTTGAGATTACAATAGTCCAGCTGGTTGCCCGCCTGGGTACGCTGGGCCCGGGCCTGCTTTAATACCGCCCTGGCCGAGTCAGCGTCGTTCTGGTAACGGTCAATCTCAGACTTGCTCATGTAATCTTTTTTATAAAGGGCCTTAAAGCGCTTGAGCAGGTCCGCGGCCAGCCTGTATTGACTTTCGGCTGCATCCACCTGGGCTCTGGCTGCCGTCACGGCCTCTTTGATATCTTTGGGGTCCACCTGCATGAGCAGATCCCCTGCCTTGACCCGGGTGCCGGTTTCCACATGGCGGGAAATGACCTTGCCTGGGATCCGGAATCCCAAAACGGCCTCATACCGTGCCCGGACCTCGCCTGAAAAGAGATGCGCCGGCTGGGTGTTTTGAGCGGAAATAACCATGCTGGTGACAAGGGGCAAAAGTTCCGGCGAGGCCTGTTTGGATTCCTGTTCCAGGGGATTGTTGCACCCGGCCAGAGACATGAGGGATATCGCACACAGAACTATCACTGTGATCCAATATTTTTTTCTGCCTTGCTTCATCAGGGGTTACTCCTTTCCCATGGCGCGTTCCAGTTCGGATACTGCAATGTTATACATACTTAATGCGTGAATATAGTTGGTTTTTGCCCGGGTCATGGCCACTTCGGCATCCAGCCGTTCCAGAGAGGTGCTTAACCCCACCCGGTAGCGGGTCCGGGCTGCATCCAGGGCTTCCAGGGCCGTATCCAGGGATTTTTGGGCCACATCAATGGATTCAAAAGCGGCCCGGGCATCGTGATATGATTTCTCCACCGCCAGGCGAATGCCCCTGAACAGCTGCTTTTTTGCGATCCGGGCTTTTTCAAGCCCCCGGGCGGCCTGGGCCTTTTTATGGCTGGTTCGGCCATTGTCAAACAGAT
>AMWB02133926.1_pt1 | contig 11725 bp, 10 predicted proteins | sample 200311 | NCBI WGS metagenome assembly AMWB02 (sample SAMN02737377, study PRJNA173069) | bioreactor metagenome | biome: anode biofilm in microbial fuel cells | place: USA: California | collected 2010-12-16 | reverse complement strand
ACAAAAATTATGATTGTAGAAAAGGCAAAAACCCGCCTAGAGTTAACCCAAAACAATTTTCCCCTTGTTTCAAGAGTGTGGACATTTTCTTGTTTGCTTTCGTTTGTATAAGGAGAAAAATATGGATGACGAATCTAAAATTATGATGGCACGTTTTGTATCGGCTGTAGAAAAAATGGGAGATGAGTTAAACAAAGCGTCGTCCACAGTCTCTCGAAATGAAGCCAACAATATAAAACAAAACGATACCAATTCTGCCCATAATGTTAATAATCATTCTGTTCAAATGCTGAGCCAGGGGATTTCTTCTTTAGGGAATGAACGTGCTGGAGTGAGTTTGTTGTCTTCTATTCCAGGAGGAGCACCAGCTGGTGCTGTTGCGGGTCAATTTTTTGGTGGTGCTGTTTATCAGCAACAACATGCTCGTACTTATGAAAAGATGGAAGATTATGCTAAAGCTGCAGGCGAAGCTGGCATTCTTTTGGGCAAAGATGACATGCAAAAACTGCAAACGTTCTATAAAACCCAGGGAGAAACAATTACGGCAAATATGGAAGAAGTCGCAGCGAAGCAGGGACTCGGCGGCGAAAGACTTAATAGGATGTATTATCAAGCCCAACGTGATGCTTTGCAGGTACTGAAAGAAGGTCCCTCAGAGTCCCTAACCATGGCTTCGTTAGCACCAATGGTGCCGGGTGTTGGAATGTTGTATCAGGGCAAAAGTATGATTGATTATCTTTTCGATTTAAATCGTCAGGCCCAGAAAAAAGAAATGGAAGGGCGATAAGTATGGCAACAGTAACATATAATGGTTACGCATTGCCAAATGTTTATGGGGCTTTTCAGTATAACGAAAACGAAATACAAATTTCTTTTTCATGTAATTTCATAGTCACTGCGTCTTCAGAATCTGCATTAGTTACAGCGTGTCAAGCAGCCGAAGAAAAATTAACAGAAAAAAACAAAGATTTGTCAGTTGTTTTTGGAGGTACTACAGAATTATCTTTTTCGCATTCTGGCTGTACAGGCTTTTCATCTCGCCCCCATTTAACAAAAAATGCTGGCGTATTGGCAACGGGCACTTCCCGTGATTATAATTTTTCTGTTGCAATACAGCTTCCATTTACACAGTCGGGTTATGATTGCAGACGCGAGGCCGGCTTTAATGTGGATTATTTGCCAACACGTCAAAAACAAGTATCATTCCAAATGCTTTATACCTGTTCGACCAGTGCTACTGCAATTGCAAACTATACAGCATATGGCAAAGCATGGGCTACAACCATTCTTACAACTATCGGAGGAAATTTTGAACTTATTAGCGAACACCTACAGGAGGAACAAGAAAGAAAAATTATTAACGCCTCTCTGGTTTATAAAGAAATTTTGACCAATCAAAGTACATCGGGCGTTGACGATACATCTATTGTTAATCCTACAGTAAATTATTCTTGTTCAATTGAGCAACAAACTGGTAAAGGTATTACATCAAATCTTGTATCGGATCCGCTTGTTAGAATTCATTTAACATATTCTACAGCCCTAGACAAAACTGTGGTTGGTAGCGATTTAAATACAGCATACTATCAGAGAGTTAGACCATATTTGATACAAAATGCTTATACGGTCTTAGGACTGGCTTCTTATAAATCATCTGGTAGAAATTATATAGTAGAATCCGAAAACAAAAATATAGACAACTATAACTATCATATTTCAGGTAGTCTTTCTTTTATTGCATTAAAAAGTTTGACAACCATTTTGCAACTCACAGAATCTGTGAGTATCACAGATAATCCCAATATCGTTTTTAAGAAATTGTGGAATGGTCAAGACTATACATTTAATATGTATTCTGTAGGGAAAATAATGATGCTACAAAGGACTGTGACCATCGCGCAGTTTAGTAAAATGCCCACGATACCTATTCCATTAACCACACAATTCGCACCGGCTGATTGTACATGGAAAAAAGTATTTCCTACAGTTTCACAATATCGCTTAGATGTTTGGGGCGTTGGTTCTGAGGGAACGTCAAACCTATTAAAGAAAATCGAAGTTTATTTTGCAACGTTTTCAGAACAATATTTAGCAGTACGGGCGGCTACTATGATGGGTGGTGCCAGCGCAAACATTTTAGGATAGAGGCTATATGGTTAACGAATGGAAATGTCCAAATGTAACAATCGGTGGCCTGCCTATACCAGAGCAAGAATTTACTTGGGCCTTGACTGCGGGGCCACGTCCATACATTACAGACTTTTGGATACCAATGTCTGATTATGAAAAATTTTTAGCATTATCTAACCCAGTAACAATTCAATGGGAGGTCACAGGCGGAGTACGGGGAGAGCCCGAATTCCAAATCATTACATTTAAAAATGCTTGGCTATTAACACCTGCGCGTATTGATAATTTTCAGTGTATTTGGAGAATTGCTGATGCGCGTTGGTATTGGCAGGGCAAAAAAATGTCGTTTTGCTATAACAAAACGAGAATAAAAAATGAGGTTGGCAAAGTTGTATCTCCTAATGAAGTTACTCCTGCAAAACTACGTGAGCCTTATGATACTTTTGCTCAAGGTCGCTATATTCCGTGGACAGTTAAGGCGGATGGCAAACCCTATTCTATAAAAGAAATTTTGGAAAGAGAGTTTGCCATTCTCAAAATTCCAACTGTAAAATGGACAGGCCAAGATTTATCTTTTATCTTAGAAAATTTAGAAATGGAAGGCGAGGATATATATCGCGGTATTACACATTTACTTGATCTTGGACGCATGAACATTTCAATTAACCCAGATGGTGAAGCATATTTTTATTCCTTATTTTCCTATGATTACAATCAAGAAAATATTTTAACAACACACATTGCCAATTTGATGAAAACACAACCCGGTATTATTTACAAACAAAACAAGCGAAAAATTCGTCCATTTGCTGTTGACATACATTTTGAAAAAAAAATAGAGACTTGGTTTACAGTTGGTGAAATATCGAATGCGTATCCAGCGAGTGAATACAAAAAACGCCCGGTTGTAGGTATAGCTCCTCTGAATGGTGTATGGTCAAGACAAGATATTGATGAAAGACGTGTGATAGGAATTATAAATGTAATTCAAGCACCTTTGCCGGTGATTATAGACGGCAAAAAGATAAATATTGGTGAATGGGTTCCCTTGCACAAATTTTTGGCTGCTTATGGTATAGATGAAGATTTTGTGAGGACGGGCTATTTTAGTGGACTTATGGAAACCAAACTACAAATGAAGTTGGTTGCTGATTTGGGTATTGCTTATGACCAAGCCAAACGAATTGCTTGTCATGTAGCTGGTGCCATTAAAGAAAGCTATCGTCAAATTTTTATGATAGAGCCTTATTGGATGGATCGAATTTCGCATTGGGAAACAAGACGGGTTTCTGTGATTAATAATTATGATAGATATTCTCCTATTTCTCCTCTCTTTGCTGATTATTGCGTTATTCCATATTTACGCGATCCAGTGCAGGCCAAGGGATTAGCTACTTGGAATACTGAGGTGTATAATTGGCTTGTAGATACAGAGGATCCAATCAGACAAAAACCAACACCTGGCACAGTCCAGATTATGAATCAGCCGCTTGGAATATTTCGTATTTCATATCCTTCTCCCATGGATCAAACAACGTATACAATAGTTCCATTTGCATTAGATGTTTTACCTTTCCCGGCAGTCAACGCCTCTGCTCCTTTTTTGAAAAATAGCAAACCACGCCCTAGTTATACACTCAATACAATTTTATCGGTGGTTTGGTCTGTAGATGCCAAAGACAGTTTTTTGCCCAATGGAAAATTGTTAGATCGCGATTCTAAATATTTTTCTATTCCTGTCGGTTTTGGTCAAGAGGGAGAACGCGATTTTCATCCCATCGAATATTATTCGCGTGTAGAATATGCGCGGTATGCGGTGGACTCTATTTTGCCAGCAAACTATTCATTTTTACAAGCATTGAGTTACTCCGAAGCCGCCCGCATGATGATTGGATTTAAAGATTTTTTTGCGGGTACGATTACGGGCGCGGGATACGTGCCAGCAAAATGTGTTGGGAATATCAACTCAATTGTATATTCTTTTTCTCCTGCAAGCGGGCTTGAAACAACAATTGATATGAGAGATTCTTTACCTGTTCCTATGCTTGAACACAATTTGAAGCAAGAATATATTGATTTTTTACGCAAACATATCTCTCGTGTTGACAACGCCAATGAATCAATGGCAGGAGGCATCTAATGTTTTTACGAGATTTTGTTACTGCCGGATTTAAAATTTTTCGAGAAAAGACATCTGGTGTCGCTCCTGAGCGCAAAGCAAATCAGGGATTTGAAGTGACAGATCAGTCGGTTGTTAATGGCGATTATAGTGTAACCAACGGGGGTGAAGAGGAGGGGTGGCTTTTCTTAAATAAAGGGAGCGGCCGGAATATTGGCTCCTGGGTACAGGCTTGTCCAGCGGTTTATGATTCTTCTGCTGGCACAGTTTTACCCATGAAAAACAAGACTCAAACAACCGACTCGGATTATGCAACAAAAACAACCTCGTCAAGCGCGGGAGATTCTTCTTCTGCAGTACATATTGCAACTGTAGATGGTTCAAAGATTCCCGGTATTATTGTGACCTGCCCCAATCATTCAGCACAAGAGCAAGTTTTTTTCCCTATTGCTACCGAAGTAACAATTCGATATGCCCGCATCGCATGGAATTTTTCTTATCTTGAGGATCAGAGTGAGGCAGAATTAATGACCTACAATACTACAACACACACATTTGTTGCCTCTACAAATACGATATGGATTGATTCTTGGATGTCTTTACCCAATCTTGTTTTTGAGACAGCCGGTGATGCTACTATTTTTGAGGTACAAAAAATAGGAACTGCAATTCGGCGTAGTGTAACACGAGATTTATATTATGCAAAAAAATGTATATCAGATGAAGGCACTCGTTATTTATCCTTCCAAGGCTTAGCAACCTACTATAATAATAGCCGAGCAATAGATGTTAGATTAATGGCCTCCGAAACGCCTTGGTTAACGCCTGAATTAAGTGTGATTAAAACAAGTGTTGGTAGCAAAACAAGAATTAACAATCTTAGTATTTCCTTGGCCAAGGAGTGGCGAGGAACTGGTAATTCAGGACATTTTAAATGGGCAAGATTGCAATCGCACGCTCCATTACTTGCCGCCCCTGTTAGACCAGTATTAAATAATCGTGACGAAAAATTGTTTACGGATTTTAATCTTTTACCAAATCAACAAACTATTAGCATGTATTGTGCAGTGTAGGTTACTATGGACTTATTAAATTATGAGACTCCTGGTAGTGAACGTGCCCAAATACCAGGCCTTACTAGCAATATTCCCTACATTGTTAATGAAGACTATTGTATGTTGGTAAAAATTACATCACCAGCAACAAGCACCGGAGGAATTTATCCGGTAAATAGCTATGAATCTGGCGGCCCTTGTATTGTTAAAGGAGAGAAGATTTGGGATATGGGCAATCCCAAAAAAGAATTCTTTTTTTTATTGCTCAAAGCTGGCAAATCGGGTTATCCCACACCTGACGAAGTTCAGTATCAACAAACAATTCCTATTTATCGTGTAGGAGAATACAATAGCGCAGGCATCAGTGGTTTTGAATTACATAAAGAAGATACTAGTAAAATTTCTTGGGTTGCTTTTGTTGGCGCGCCGCCTATGGTTTTGATTCGTATGTATAGTGCCACAACAGGATATTCTGTTGAGTGGCGTAATGGGCAATGGACTACCATAGGACAAACAAAAACAGTCCAGACAATGGGCACTCATTTTTACGGCACTGCGTTAACTACCGGTGATCTCTATTTGGGATATGAAACACCGAATTTTTATTTGGTTGAAATGCGGGGTTATGGAGAGCTCGCAAAAACAATTTCGACATCTATTACTCAATTAAGAATTGAGATAGATGTCGATGCAAGTGGAAAAATTTTAGACCTTAGAATGATTGAGGCCCTATGAAAAATTATGATACTCCCAACATAGAATTTCATAATGATTTTTCCATACCTGAAGATAGAGTAATTCTTGCTCAAAGGAACGCCGAACAAATTCAAAAATTTTGGGATGATACTTATTCCTATTTCTTACAAGTGCCTTCAGCTAATACCAATAATTTATCAGATATTTTCCCTATTTATCGTACCGGCGATTTCAACAGCAATGGTACGGAAGGCTTTGAACGACATACAGAAAATGCAGGACTTGCTTCTTGGTGGTCAGCACCAACAGACAATGTTTTTTTTATAAAAATTATTTCTGGAATTTCTAAGACTGCTATTCAAATAGATATTTCAACTGGCCAACAAATCGGAATAACAAAAAGTTATATTATCTTAGACTATGGACAATCTCACGGAGTACCCGACGTAAGAACCGGCGAGATTTATCCGGCTATTATAATTGGCGAACAATGGGGCATTATTATCAATGGCTATGGAACAAAAGTCATTACAAAATTAAGTTTGTTCACATGGAAAGACATCGATCTAAGTTTGTCTTTAGATTTGGACGCACAAGGCCATTTACTTAATGCCACATTAAATTATGCCGGTATATGGTATGGTGTAAAAGAATTGTATAGTCGCTTTTATACATGGGGTTGGGGTAGTCCCTTGATTCCAGATATAGGTAAAAATTTATATTATGAATCAACAATTGGATTAAATACAACAATTGCTACGTTTTTGTTTAAACCCAAAGTAGAAAAACTCTCTGTCCGTTCATTTGTTTATGCAACAAAAATGTGGGATGGAGAAGAAGTTATCGGCGTAGATAATCAGACACCAACTCCGTATTATGCTGTCGATAGTACATATATTCAGCCAATCCATTTCCCTGATTATTATATAAATCACTATCCTTTAGCTCTCAATACAAATAGTGATTTATGTTTAATTTGGGTACAGGTTCAAGAATATAAACAATATTCGTATTCCTCTTGGACTGGCTATGGTCAAGTAGTTTTTCGTAAAAAAAGCGGAGGCATTTGGCAAACCCCGGAGTATTTGTATACAGAAGATAGAGTCGGATTGACCTATCAAAACGTGGCTGAAATTTTTCCGGGTTGTGTTTTTAACAATAATGCTTTTGGTATTGGATGGTATCAAAAACACAACGGAACTAGCCGTGACTATTATTTTCGTATTTATAATACGGGCACGTGGGGTGCAGAGGCTAGCAATGGTTCTTTAACGTCATATTCGGGAATAACCAATGCGGCTTGTGAGTCTAATAATGATCGTGGATATTTAATCGTTGCGTGCGCGCCTGATAGTATGCGTTATTATAATCAACTTTTTGCATTGGTTTATAGTGGAGGCGCGTGGGCTACAACACAAATAGATGATTTGTCAACTAATGAGTTGGATTATAGCAGAGTACGTGCGACATATCAGTTTGCCTTAGTTGATAACCAACAAAAGGGACTTGTCAGTTTTTTACAAAAAGTTACTTCCACACGTTATACAGCATATACTCGCTTTTACGATTCCACTGGTTGGTCTAGTTTAACAACGCATACATTCGCAGGTGGTGGTGCTTTTTATGGCAATTCAACTCTTTGGCATAATACAGGCCTTGCATATAATGGAACTTATGCCGTTTTACTAGCCTATGGTTGGGATGGAACTGATGTTGGAACTTATGGCCTTTATGCTGATATATACAATGGTAGTAGCTGGTCTGGATTTTCAGCACTAGCAACACTTACAATCGGCGATTATGTTATCAACAATATGCCTAATTATGCAATGGGTTGTTATATTGATACAAACAACCACATTTATGTTGTTTTTAAAGAAGGCAATGACATTAAAATTGGATACTACACTACGTCGTGGGCCACAGTAACCATTAGCACTGCTAATGGAAAAAACCCTGCAATAAATGGTTCAGGAGATCGCGTTTTAATAGCATGGGAACAGTCCAATCAAATTTATTCTGTCTTAGGAGAAGATGGCAGTTATACACTACCAAAAAGAATTTCTTTTTATAATCCAGGTGCCAATTATCTTTCGATTTTGCCCACTTACTATAGTATGTTACTACAGCCTCAAATTAAAATTCATTCTACCCAGTATTTGGCTTTTGCCGGTTATGAAGCTGTTGGAGATCAGACAAATGTTTTTGCAAAAAAAACGACAGAGTCATATGTGGCAAATACCGGATTCTGGACTTAATATCAGAAAGGGTTACTTATGAAAATTAGTACCAGTCCCAAAATTCTTTCATTTATACAACAAAAACGGCCCGATATTAGAGTTACCACACAAAACAACGCATATTTGATTATGGGTATCGAAGAGTCAGAATTTATAAATTTTTTGGAGGCTAATCATCTTGTCTTTGAAAGACAAGATACGTTAATCATCATCAAAGAGCAAGAAAAGGTAGTCACAAATCCAACACCACAAAATGTAGTAAAAATTAAAAACGAAACAAGTGAACAACCACCAGCAATGCCCGTACCAGTTGATAATCTCTATAACGCGCTATTTGGATTCCAAACACAGCTTTTAGCTCAAGCCCGGCTTGAATTGCAGTCTGGTTTGGATGCTACGAAGCAAGCAATGTCTCAACAAATTGCCGAGCTACAAAATATGGTCACGATTGCCAAACAAGATATGGCTACTTTGTCAGTTGACCTCAAGAAAAATATTGGCCAAAATAAACAAGAAATAGATACCTTGCTTATTAACACACGCCAAACAATTGAGGCAAAAATCGCAAACATTAATGAGCTGGCAATCGCAGCACAAAAAGAAATTGCACAAGCAAAGGCTGATTCAATTGCTAATATCTCAGAGCAAACACAGCATCTGCAAATCCAAATTAACGCGATTTATGAAAAGCTACAAACACAAGATCAAGAAAATACCAAGTCACATATTGCATTCGTAGCATTCATTGATACTCTCAAAAAAGCATGGAGTGATTTAATGATGACTCTAGACGGCAACGCTTGTCCAGTATCCAAACCAATATCTAGTCAAAAAAAATAGGAATTATACATGGATGGAAAATCAAACGAAGAATCATATAAAGAAGTTAATATCGAAGAATTTTCCTCCATGTTACACAAACCCAAGAGGGTTGTTATCGGCCCGTGTGAAGGTCAAAAAATACAAATATATCCTTCGACTTCGATTTATCTACGGGCCGATGTTTATGATGATTTTGAATGTAACATGGAAAATAGATCGTGTATTTGGTCAACAAATGATTTGCAAGCCATTCAGATTTTGCCTATCAGTCCCGGCATACAACTCGGTTGTAAATCTTCGCAAGAAGTATATATTGTCGCTTTAGACAAGCTCGGCTCATACCAAATTACGGCGATCTATAGTGAAAAAGAAATTAAAATACAGTCAACAATCGAGGTTGTTATCATGGAAAAAACAACTACCATTGCAAAAAATTCTGCACCGACAGCGGTGATTGATACTGCAAAAGAAATTGCTAAAACAACACCAGAACCAGCGATTAAAGAGGACAAATTACCAATCATTCAAAATAGCCAATCCGAACAAATCCGCGTCAATAACAATATGGATATCGAACGAAAAATCACTAGCACCAAAATTAGCTTGACCGAAACCAGCTTAGAGGAAAGGAGAAAACAACAGCAAGAAATTAGTAGTCAACATAACAAAAAATCTTTTTTAACGCGCACAGTTGAGCTTACAGATCCTACTACAAACCAAGACGCTTGGGTAGCAACAATGGCTTATATTTGTTTTGCAACTGGATTCACATATATTGAGCAAGGCAATTATCTAGCTGGCGCGTTGCTTATTCTATGCTTTTCTATCTTTGCTATTGCCAAACAAGGTCTGCCAGAGGGGCCATTTACGCGCTGGATTAAACAGCGATCATCGTCAACTATTAGCAACGTTCGCAAAACTATTATCGGTGACAAATAGGAGTATAGACAATGCCCACACCACAAAACTCAACGCCCGTCGTATCACAATCTGCCTATACAGTTGCTTTACTAGGCGTTTTACATTGTCAAGAAACTAAGCAAGAAAATTTTGATGTGCTAGATATTCCCGTGGAATTTGGGCAGGTTTTAGTTAACGAGATTAATAAAACAATTGCCGAGATTGCTATAAGTCAAGGCCATAATACAACAGCTCTTTATCAGTTTAGAAAATATATTGCGCTTGGTGGCGAGGCTTTGGTTATACAGGCTTTTTGTGAAATAAAAAAATGTAATGTGGCCATTAAAATTATGTTGCCTAAGTGTTCTGACCAAATTAAGTTTGCCAATATTTCTGTACGTGATCAAGGCGAGCATGCCGCGCCAGAGCTTATTTATTTTCAAAGACAACGCAATTTCCTTGCTAATTTTCTAGCAAGAAAAACAGGCTCAACTGGGCTTGAGGCAGAAAGAAAACTTGCATCTGCGGCAGCAATTCGATTCAATCGTGGCGCGTTAATTCAAGAGCAAATAGCAAGCCTGCTCGAGCAGTCCACCGAGTTATCACAATATGGCTATATTCCTAAAGTTTTTGAGATTGTTGATACTCAAAAAGCATTTTATACAATGGAATATCTTGACGACGTTTCACTTGAAAAATGGATTCAAATTGCTACTGATCTCCAGCGCACAACTTTTTTAAGCAACATACTACTTTTTTTTGAAAACGTGATTCATAAATACGGAATTGTTCACTGCGATATTAAACCCGAAAACATTTTTGTACGTGACTGCAGGCCAATTATTATAGACTTTGGAATGGCCAAGAATTTAAATAAACCTGCTAATGTTACACTGCCCGGTACTCAATTAGGATCTCCATTATATCAACCACCGGAGTTTAAAAATGCGGCTGAATCACGCAGTTATTCTGCAGATATATATGAGCTGGGACTTTTACTTTGGGTTGTGATTGTTGGCGTGATGCCTAATATTTCTAACATTATTAGAGTTGAACAAATTGATTTTAAACGTCTATTTCCTGACTGGAAATTGCCTAATGGCATAAAAGAAATTTTTCTTAAAGCGACTCAACAAAACCAAACTGATAGGTATGATGATATACAAACATTCCGAAAAGATTTTCAACGCCTTACTCAATTTAAAATGGGGAAAATTCCCCCTTTATTGCCGCCTCCTGAGGAAATAAAACTTTTGCCACCGGGCTGGCAAAATACCGTTCCCAACAAAAATTTTGTTCCTATTTTAGAGTCTTTTTTAAAGTCAATGGGCTATAATTGGAAAATATAATTCATTAGGTGATATTATGCTTAAAACAAAATTAACAGCTCTTACTTTGACAGGGGGAGATGATACTGTAACAGATAGTACAATTCCCTTATATCGGCGTATCCAAATAGAAAACAAGACAGGCTCCAATATTCAATATAAAATTAATGGTTCAACTGACTATGTAAATTTAGTTGATGGAGAAATGTTTTATCTTGATTCCAATGATCCCAACGAAGCATGTCAAGATACTGTTACAATGAAGGGGACTGGAACTATTAAGATCGAAATTCAATACTATGTTTAATTGAGAAAATTTATGAAAACAAAAGATCAAAATCAATTAACTGCTGACCAAGAAGCGGCCATGGATGCAAACACCGCTTTGAACGCCAGTAATCCCGTCGCTGACATGGCTTCTATTCCTACAGTGCC
>AMWB02129782.1_pt1 | contig 11725 bp, 6 predicted proteins | sample 200311 | NCBI WGS metagenome assembly AMWB02 (sample SAMN02737377, study PRJNA173069) | bioreactor metagenome | biome: anode biofilm in microbial fuel cells | place: USA: California | collected 2010-12-16 | reverse complement strand
GTACGGCAGGCAGAACCCGCCCCCGCAGCCGATCTCCAGTACGTGGTCGCCGGGCTTGATGCCGCTGCGCTCGATCACACGCACGGGGTCCTGCAGCTTCGCGCGCAGCCGCGAGTTGAGGAATATGGTGATGAACGACGGTGCAGGAAAATGCCAGTTGCGCCGGATCAGCCGCAGGATGACCTGGTACGCGCCAAAGCCCAGGATGACATAACCAATAATCTTGAGAGTGTTAAGGAAGGAAGACATGAGCACCTCCTGTGTGAAAAGGCATTTACATTATTGCACAAAAGCATTGAAACGCTCTTCACGTTTTTGTGTATCATTAACTCATCACACCCCACGAATGGAGCGCCAGAATGTTCAAAAGCCTGCTCAACCTGTTCAAACGCCCGGCGGAGGCAAAGACCGCTGAGGAAAGGGGCGCCAATGCTGACAACATACGCAAATACGCCAAGTTCAACTTCGTCACCCCGGCAAGGCAACGCGGAGAGAAACGCGTTACCTTCAGCGCCATGGACATCCACCGCGGATTGCACCCCCCCACGGCCTACCCGCTCATCTGCGGCGCCATCGACGCCAAAAAGTTCGCCGAATTCGCCCGATTGGAGCTCGTCAAACGCGAGGGCGTCAAACAGGGCGCTTCCGCCAAATGGACTTTCAAGGTGCTGTGAGAGGTGCACCCGTCACGGGTATAATTAGCCAACCTAAAAACCGAAAGGCGCAATTATGCCCGGATTGACCCCCGGCCGCCGCTGGCAGGCCGCTTACCGACCCTTCAAGAACACATCCCCCGCCGATAAGATCGAGGCAGGCATCGAACGCACGATCAAGGGCGCCATCTGGGGCTGCCGGATGTGCGGCAATTGCCTGCTGCAGGAAACAGCTTTCATCTGCCCGATGGAATGTCCCAAGGGACTGCGCAACGGTCCCTGCGGCGGCTCCACCCCCGAACACTGTTACGTGGATCCCACCCGCCCGTGCATCTGGTACAAGATCTACGAGCGCGCCGAGAAGATGGGGCGCCTGGACCGCCTGATGGAAGTGCTGCCCCCCCTGGACTGGGACAAGACCGGCACCTCGGCCTTCGCCGACCTGCGCCACAACCTGAAGGCGCATGGCGGATTGAGTGCCGTCTGGCGCTTAATCACCGCCCGTCCCGAAGAGCGCAAGCGCAAATGGGATAACTTCTTCTACGAAGTGCGCCAGCCCGACTGGTGGCAGGGCGACGCCCTCCCGCACCCCGCGCCGCCGCATGAACCCGTCTCCAGGCTGGAGCGCGTGCTGAGCGAGGGCGGGTTTGCCATCACCGCCGAGATCTCGCCGCCAGTGACCGCCGATCCGGCTGAAGCAGTCAAGAAGATCCTCATGCTGAAGGAGTATGTGGACGCGGTCAACTTCACCGACAATCCGTCCGCCACCCCGCGCATGTCCTCGCTGGCGTGCGCGTTGATCGCCTTGCAGAACGGCGTTGAGCCGGTACTGCAGGTGGCAGCGCGCGACCGCACACGCATGGGACTGCAGGGCGAAGTGCTGGGTGCTGCTGCACTGGGCATCCGCAACATCCTGTGCCTCACCGGCGATCACCCGCGCACCGGCCTGCCCCCCAATGGGCGCATGGACATCTGGGACCTGGACGCGATCCAGATGCTGTGGATCATCCGCCAGATGCGCGACGAGGGACACTTCCTCGACTGCCGCGAGATCAAGTGCGTACCGCAAGCCTTCCTCGGAGCCGCCGGTTCACCCAACTCCTCCACTCCCCTCATCCAGGCCATCCGCGAGGAGAAGAAGGTCAACGCTGGCGCGCAGTTCCTGCAGACCAACCTGATCTTTGACTACGAGCGTTTTGTGGAGTACCTGGAAGCGCTGGAACGGCGCGACGTCACCACACGTGCGCCGCTGCTGGCGGGCATTTCACCGATACGAAGCGTCAAAGCCGCACGCTTCATGAACAACATCCCCGGCGTGCGTGTGCCCGAAGCCTACATCAAGCGCATGGAAGGCTCGGCAGACCCGAAGGAGGAATCGGTACAGATGACGCTGGAGCTGATCGACAAGATCAAGCGGCTCCCCGGCGTGCGCGGCATGCACTTCATGTCGGTCTCCTGGGAGTCGATCGTGCCGAGGTTGATAAAAGAGAGCGGGTTGAAAAGAAGCGAGAGTAGAGAGTAGAGAGTAGAGAGTAGAAATTTGAGATTGGTTAGTAGTGAGCGGTTATCGGCTATCAGCCAAGGATGACCGCTTATTGGTTATTTGGGTGAGGTGTTCGAGCGTGAGGTGGGTCAGGTCCGGCACGATGAGATCAGCCTGCTGCAGCGCCTCCGGCGGGTTGGTGGTGAGCACGGCAATGCAGCGCATGCCGCCGCGCTTGGCGGCCTCCACACCCGGCACAGCATCCTCAATCACCAGGCAGTCTGCCGGAGATACGCTAAGCTGCTGCGCCGCCAGCAGGAATACTGCCGGGTCTGGTTTTCCGCTCAGCTTTGCCCCCGAGACAACCGCCGAGAACCACCTGTGCACGTGCAGTTCATTCAACAGCGCGCTGATGTTCTCCGGCGGTGCAGAAGAAGCCACCGCCTGCGGCAAACCCAGTGACTCGAAGCGCTCCAGCCATTCCGCCACTCCGGGCAGAAAGCGCGTGATTCCGCGCACACTTTCCCGAAAATAGACCTCTTTGCGATCCGACACCGCCTGGAAGTCCGCTTCGGGCAGGTCCACACCCAGCAGTGTCTTCAGGATGGAACGGTTGTTCATGCCGAAAGTGCGCCGGAAATCGTCCAGTGTAAAGGGATGATCAAGTTCTGCGAAGATGCGCGACCAGGCGCGGAAGTGCGTATCGAAGGTGTCGACGAGCACGCCGTCCATGTCCCACAGGATTGCTTTGAAAGGGAGGGGGGTTGTCATGCGGGCAATTATACCCGCGGTTGCCAGCCACGCGGAACCCATGATAGCGTACGGATAAGCTGGCGGTCATTTCTTCTTGCACTTTTTCACACCTCATCCTAAAATTAAATACCCTGCAAACTTCACGGGGATTTTGAACAAGTTTGTTGTTCATGGTACAAAACTAAAACCAAAGGAGAACCTGATGAAACAAAGATTGTTTAAGATATTCTCACTAACGGTAATCATCGCAATGATCTTCGGCTTTGCACCACTGCAGGCGCAGGCAGCGGTTCCCCCCGAGCTGTTCTTCTCTGAATACATTGAGGGCTCGAGCTACAACAAAGCGCTGGAAATCTATAACCCCACCGGGGCGGCGGTTGACCTCGCAGCAGGGGTTTATACGATTCAACAGTACTCCAATGGGGGTACCAGCGCATCAGCCACAATAACCCTGACGGGCACGTTAGCTGCCGGGGATGTGTACGTGGTCACTCAGGGAAACGCGGTCGATGAAATCAAATCGGTCGCGGACTTGATCTTTGGCACAACTTCGCTCTTCAACGGCGATGATGCGATCGTGCTGCGCAAGAACGGCGTTGTCATTGATGCAATCGGGCAGGTCGGTTTCGACCCTGGCACACAATGGGGCGTTGACCTCATCAGCACTGCTGACAACACACTGCGCCGTAAGTGCGGCATCTTCGTGGGCGATCCGATCGAAACGGACGCGTTTGATCCCTCAATCGAATGGTTGGGGTACGCGAACGATACGTTTGGAGGGTTGGGCACGCATGAGGCAACCTGCCTGCCCAAGATCAACGAATTCTCCGCCAATACCACCACCAGCACAGACGTGGAATACGTGGAAATTCACGGCGAACCACTTTACGATTTCAGCACTTACGCTGTGCTGGAGATCGAGGGCGATACAACTACGACCCCGGGTTATGGAGTTGTAGATGAAGTGATCAGCCTGGGTACAACGGATGCCAATGGATTGTACCTGGCCAACCTGGCAAACGGAACTCTTGAGAACGGCACCATCACACTGCTGCTGGTGAATAACTTCACAGGATTATTGGGCAACGACCTGGATACAAACGACGATGGTTTGTTTGACGTCACGCCGTGGGATGCCATTGTGGATTCTGTGGCAGTGAATGATGGCGGCGCTGGTGACATTACCTATGGCACCCCGGCTCTTGGGGTGGCTTACGATGGTCTCTCCTTTGCTCCAGGCGGCGCTTCGCGCATCCCAGACGGGTTTGATACGGATGCTGCCACCGACTGGGTGCGCAACGACTTCGACCTGGCGGGAATCCCCACCTACACCGGCACGCTCGTGCTGGGCGAGGCTTACAACACTCCCGGCGCACTTAACGCGGTGTTCGTTCCACCCCCAGAAGCCTGCGGAGACCCGTACACGCTGATCTCCGCGGTGCAGGGCAACGGCCTTGCCAGCCCGCTGGTTGGCACTGAGGTCGCGGTGGAAGGCATCGTGGTGGGTGATTTCCAGAACAACGCTTCAGTCGATGATGGCAACCTCAACGGTTTTCACCTGCAATCAGCGGACAGCGACTTTGACGCTGACTCGGCCACCTCTGAAGGCGTTTTCATCTATTACTCCAGCAACGTTCTGGATGTAGTGGCTGGTGACGGCGTGCGCGTCAGGGGTACGATCTCGGAATACAATGGAATGACCGAGATCACTGCTTCGCAGGTCTGGGCGTGCTCCACCGGCAATGTGGTAACCCCCACTGCGATCGATCTGCCCGCAGATAGTTTGACCGAGTTTGAAGCCTACGAAGGCATGCTGGTCACCTTCCCGCAGGATTTGATCATCTCCGAATACTTCAACTTTGACCAGTTCGGCGAGATCGTGCTCACTTCTGAGCGACACATGACCCCGACCGCGGTATACGAGCCCGGATCTATGGAATATACGGACGCTGTGCAGGCTTACCTGTTGGACAAGATCACACTGGATGACGGACGTTCAGCATCCAACCCGGATCCCGCGATCCACCCCAACGGTGAGGTCTTTGACCTGGACAACCTGTTCCGCGGCGGCGACATCTTAACAAATGTCACCGGTGTGGTCGACTATAGCTTCAACCTGTACCGCATCCAACCCACTGTAGGAGCGGATTACACTCCCGCCAACCCCCGCCCGGCTGAACCGGAAGAAGTGGGCGGTACCCTCAAGGTGGTCTCGATGAACACGCTCAACTACTTTACAACCCTTGATGATGGTGTGAATGATATCTGCGGACCCCTTGGTGACCAGGAATGCCGCGGCGCGGACACGCAGACTGAGTTCGATCGCCAGCACGCCAAGCTCGTGGCAGCCATCGTGGAGATGGATCCCGATGTGATCGGCCTGATCGAAGTTGAGAACAACATCACAGATGAACCGATGGAGATCCTGGTCGATGGGCTAAACGATGCCCTGGGTGAAGAGGTTTATGCTTATGTTCCCACCGGCGCGATCGGGAGCGACGCGATCCGCGCGGCATTGATCTACAAACCGGCCACCGTATCCATGCTCGGTGATTACGCCATCCTGGATTCGACAGTTGATGCGAGGTTCCTGGATGATTACAACCGCCCGGTGCTCGCGCAGACCTTCCAGGAAAACCAAAGCGGCGGCATCTTCACCGTGGCGGTCAACCACCTCAAATCAAAGGGTTCCAGTTGCGACGCCATCGGTGACCCGGACCTGGGTGACGGTGCCGGTAATTGCGACAATACCCGCGAAGCTGCAGCGAAAGCTGAAGTGGACTGGCTGGCCACCGACCCGACCGGAAGCGGCGACCCGGACTTCCTCATCATTGGCGACCTGAACTCGTATGACAAGGAAGACCCGATCGACGCCATCAAAGCTGGTCCGGATGACATCCTGGGCACCGCGGATGATTACTTTGACCTGGTCTTCGAGTTCCAGGGTGAAGACGCATACTCCTACGTCTTCGATGGACAAATGGGCTACCTGGACTTTGCCATCAGCGGTGACATGGTAAGCCAGGTGACCGGTACTTCGGTATGGCATGTTAACGCAGATGAACCAGACCTGATCGATTACGACATGAGCTACAAGAAAGATGCCCAGGATCTGCTTTACGCTCCAGATCCCTACCGCTATTCAGATCATGATCCGGTCATCATCGGACTCGACCTGGTTTACTTTGAAGCTGGTGGACCGTTCTCGGTGGTGGAAAATGGAACAGTTGCTCTCACAGTTCCGCCACGCAAGATGGATCTGAATGAAGGCGCGCTGACCTACGCCTGGGACCTGGACGGTGATGGCATCTATGAAACCCCGGGGCGCGCAGTTACCTTTGATGCAACCGGCCTGGCAGCTCCACAGTCACTGGTTGTGAAAGTTCAAGCGACCAACTCGCTGGGTTACTCGACGTATAGCGCGGTGATCGTGAACGTGATCTACGACTTCCGCGGCTTCCTTGGCCAGGTGGATAATCAACCCATCCTCAACATTGCCATTGCCGGCAACGTGATCCCGGTCAAGTTCAGCCTGAATGGCGACAAGGGGCTTGACATCTTTGCAGCAGGTACACCAACAGTGGAAAAGGTATACTGCCCGATCACTTACGACAAGAACGTGGTCGAAAAATATGTCACCCTAACCGATCCGTTGCTCTCCTACAATGCCACCAAGGACAAATACAAGTTCACCTGGCAGACGGATGCAGCCTGGGCAGGCACCTGCCAGCTGGTCACCATCGAGTTGAACGACGGCACCACGCATACAGCGCTGTTCAAGTTCAAATAAAGGTTAAGGATTGTTACCAAACAAGGGCGCATAACCTGCGCCCTTGTTTTGATCTATTGAGATTACCGGTCAAACCGGGGAATGATACCGTCGTTCCAGGGTGGGCGTTAATCTTCCCCTACTCCACCGGTCGCGATCACTCGCGCCTGCTCGACATACTCAAGCGACTGGTGACGGAAATAGGTGTTGTAGAGCGTGGCGTAGTGCCCGCCGCCGGCGAGGAGCTGGCGGTGATCGCCCTCCTCTATGATCCTGCCGTTCTCCATCACAATGATGCGGTCAGCGGACTTGACCGTCGATAATCTATGCGCAATTAATATACTGGTGGATTGCTGCAGGATGAGGTCGAGCGCCTGTTGGATCTGCCATTCGGTGAACGGGTCAATGCTGGCGGTGGCTTCATCCAGGATGAAGATGGCGGGGTGCTGCACAAGCACGCGCATCAGCGCCACCAGCTGCCTTTGACCCATTGAGAGCCGCCCGCCGCGTTCGCCGACCTGTGATTCCAGCCCCTGCGGCAGCGTGTCCAGCCACTCTCCCCCGCCAATGCGTCGAGCTAACGTGAGAATTTCAGCATCACTCGCGCCGCGGTGCGCGTATCGAATATTCTCCGCCACGGTCCCCGAAAACAGGAACGGCACCTGCGAGACCACACCCAGGTTGCGGCGGTACTCCTCCAGGTTGAAGGTGCGGATATCATGACCATCGATCAATAGCCGGCCGCCCTGGAATTCGTAGAAGCGGGCGATGAGCTTGGCTACCGAGGTTTTGCCGGCGCCGGTGTGCCCGACAATGGCCAGGTTCTCTCCGGATTTGATCTCGAGGTTGAACCCATCCAGGATCTGTTCACTCTCCTTGTAATGGAAGGAGACATCCTGGAAGGAGATCTGCCCTTTCAACGGCGGGACGGGATTACTGGCCGTTTGAATAACCACGGTGGGGGTATCGATGAGGGCGAATACGCGTTCGGAGGCCGAAAGCCCGTTCTGGATCGAGGTCCAGAAGGACGTGAGGTTCATGATCGGGAAGAGGAAACGGTCCAGGCTAAGGATGAAGAGATACCACGCGCCCAGCGTGACAGCACCTTTGATCACACTGTGACCGCCGGCGAGCACCATCACAGCTGTGGCGATCATCGCCAGGGCGTTGAGGGCGGGAAAGACCACTGAAAGCACCAACCCGCGGCGTACATTCACGCCGTATGAGGTTTCATTCGCGTTGTTGAATTCTGCGAAGATCCCCGCCTCCTGGCGGAAGTTCTTGGCAACCGCGATGCCGCTGACCGTCTCCTTGATCGTGCTGTTCACATTGGCCATGGCGCGCATGCCCTGGCGGGTGGCCTTTCGGGCAACGGTGCGGTAGGCAATTCCCAGGACGAGGACAACGGGGATGATGGCGAAGACGTACATGGTCAATTGCCACTGGATATTGAGCAGCACAACCGCCAGGATGAGCGATTCGATGAACATGCTCGCCACATCCGTGATGAGGGTGACCAGCTCGCCGAAATCGCGCGTGTCCGATGTGATGCGCGAGACGATCTTGCCTGAAGAAAATTCATCATAGAACGAGAGGTCATGTTCCACAGAAGCCTTGTAGGCATCCGAAGAGAGCTGCGCCACCACCTCAGCGATGGCCGTGGAAGTGAGCCGGCGTAAGCCGAAATTGAAGAGCCAGATGGCCACACCCACCAGCAGCACCGCCACAGCGACCAGTACCAGGCTGAGCACCTGCGGAAGTCCTTCGAGCAGGTCGATGCCGCGGCTGACGATAACGGGGAGCAGCGCTCCTGCCCCGGCGACCAGCAAAGTGAGCAGCGAGATGAGCACCAGGCGCTTCTTCTGCGGCTTGAAATAGCCCACGATCCGGCGCGCCAGTTCGCGGTCGTTGTAGGTGCGGTCGTATTTTTCAGCGTCTAACGAACTAAAGAAGCCCATAAAACCCCGATAAATCGAGAACTGTGAATCGAAAATCGTGAACCGTCATCATTATTTCATCCGATTCACTAATCCCGATTTTCCATTCCCGAAAGTTACTCATTGAATATCCTCCGGTAAGCGTCGCTGGTGCGAAGGAGATCTTCGTGCGTTCCACTTGCCGCCAGCTGCCCGTTGCGGATGACGAGGATGAGATCCGCCCAGCGGATTTGAGACAGGCGGTGAGTGATGATGAAGGTGGTGCGTCCGCGTGCCGCGGCATAGATCGCACGCTGGATGTGGTCCTCGGTGGCGGAGTCGATCGCGCTGGTGGAATCATCCAGCATAAGGATGCGCGGATCGGTAAGGAAGGCTCGTGCCAGTGCCAGCCTCTGCCGTTGACCGCCTGAAAGCGTCACCCCGCGCTCGCCGATGACCGTGTCGTAGCCCTCGGAGAAGGAGGAAATGAACTCGTGCGCCTGCGCGGCTTTCGCCGCGGCGATGATCTCTTCGCGGGTGGCGTCCGGTTTACCAAAGGCGATGTTGTCGGCGATGGAACGTGAGAAGAGGAAGATATCCTGTTCAATGATCGAAATGTTGCGGCGCAGGTTGGCCAGGTTCCAATCGCGCACATCCACGCCGTCCACCAGCACCTGCCCGGCGCTGACGTCGTAGGTGCGGTTGATAAGACGCACCAGTGAGGTCTTGCCGGAGCCGGTCTGCCCGACGATGGCCACAGTCTGACCGGGTTGAACAGTAAAACTGACATTTTCCAGCACCGGTTGCCCGCCCTCGTAACGGAAGGTGACATCCCGGAATTCCACTTCACCGCGTAACGGAAGGGCGTGGCCGGCAAGGTTCTGGTCCAGGTTATTCTCACGGTTCATCAACTCAAGAATACGTTTTCCGCCCGCCAGGCCGAGCGAGATGCGCGAATACGCCCATAAGGACGAAAAAGTCGGAAAATCAAGCATGAGCAGGAGACCAAAATAACCGACAACCGCGCCGATGTCGATCAGACCGCGCTGGAAGAGCAGCAGTGCGTGCAGCAGACCGGCTGCCAGGGCGATGCCGTAGAGCAGCAACGGCAGGAACTTGGATTCCTTGCGTCCCTGGGCGATCGCGGCATCGCGGTACCGCTTAATATTGTGATCGAAAAGGGCGATCTCGCCGGATTCCTGGGCAGAGCCTTTGACAGTCTCGATTCCGTCGAGGGATTCAGCCAGGCGAATATTCAACACGCCGAAGGATTCGCGCACCTCTTCAGTGATGGGTGCGAGACCCCTCATATATATTCTGAGTACAACAAAGTAAAGCACAATGAAAACGCCGGGCACCAGCATTAGGGAAACGTTGTAACGGGGAGCAGCGATGAATGGGAAGATGAGAAAAGCCAGCGATCCGACCACCATATTGAGACCGGGGCTGAAGAGGAAGTTCACCTCGCGCACGTCGTTGGTGGCACGCGCCATGGTATCTCCCACAGGCTGCAGGTTATGGAAGGTCATGCTCTTGCTGAGCAGACTGGCGTAAAGTTCGCGGCGCACGTTGCGCTCGATACGCTGTGCGCAGAACTCAAAGCCGAAGTTGCGCGAGAACTGCAGTACACCGCGTCCCAGGCCACAGGCGATGATGATCCAGAAGATACGCAGCAGCGCCCGGGGATCAAATACCTCTGCGGCAACCACGTTGAAGGCTTCGCCGATCTGCACACTGGCCACCGCCATCAACCCGGCGTTGCCCAGTGCACCCACCAGCGCAAGGAGCAGGATCCACCACTCGTGCAGGGCGTGTGAGATCACCCAGCGCACCGGCGAGCGGCGGTCAGTTTTATATTGCGGCGGAATGGTATATTCAGCAGTCGTAGTGGTTGTCATAAAGATTATTTTGTCTCTTGCGTTGTGGGCGATTTTGCAGACAACGCCTTGTATTGTAACCCAAGAAATTAGCCGGTGGGGACGAAAAGGACTACAGACTTAGAAAATTGTAGGGGAGGTTCAAGAACCTCCCCTACGACCGTATTTACTATTTCAATCAGCTTGATCTACTCTAGCCGCGGATCACCTTCCAATGGCGGTGGAACCTCGTACTTCTGCGCCGGAGGAATTTCACCGCTCACTGGTGGAGGGGTACCTAGCGGATGAAGGGTGCGGAAGGCGAGGGTCCAAATATTGGAGGTATACACCCCGAACATCCCGGCGAGAAAACTGATTGGTAATAATGTGACCGCTACAAAGAAGGGCAGCGCCACCAGCACGCCGATGAAAACGGCCACCCCCACCGGTACACTCAGGCTGGACAGCAGGTACGCCAACCCTCCGGGAAGCGCTGCCACCAGCGCACCGGGAAAAGCCAGCACGGCGTAAGCAGGGATGAGCAGGAAGAAGGCGATCATCGCCGCAAAACCAAAAGCAATGCCCAGACCTGTTTGCACCAGTCCAAGCACAACCGTTGCCCAGAACTTACCTTTGAACATCTGCCAGCCGCGCTTGAACGCTTCTCCAACTCGTAGATTTTCAAGTGTCACAAAGCGCGCCACGTACTGCCGCAGCAGCGATACCAGTACCATAAAGAGAATGAACGCCAGGAAGAACAGGCTGATGATGATAAGGCCTGCAATCGCCGCCGGTGAAAGGTTCGTGGAGCTGCCTTCAACCAGCCGCCAGACCAATAAGCCCATGGCGCCGATCAGTACTACGATAATGGCAAAAGCGGGTGTGCCAATGAGCAGGTCCACCAGAAAGAGCCGCCAGGCGCGCCCATCCCAGCCAAGCCGCCAGCCTTCCCTGAAGGTCACCTTGTTGCCTGTGCGCGCGTAATCATCCACCAGACGTATGACCGCGGTCTCGCTTGGGTAGCGCACCAGGGCAAGCAGCAGACCAACCAACAGAGAGATACCAATGATGACAGCAACGATGGCAAACGCGGAGCGGATGGCGCGCTCTTCAGTGGCGAACATCGGTGTGATCGTGTCCTCAAACCAGGTAACCGCCTCTTGCAGCCACTGTGGCATCGCCTGGTCAACATTCCAGGAGCCCCATTCGCCATCAAACCAATCTGAACCGGTAGTTGGCAGGTTGGCTGTACCGCTTGCACCGCCACCGCCACCGCCACCGCCACCACCTCCCCC
>AMWB02166615.1_pt1 | contig 11730 bp, 15 predicted proteins | sample 200311 | NCBI WGS metagenome assembly AMWB02 (sample SAMN02737377, study PRJNA173069) | bioreactor metagenome | biome: anode biofilm in microbial fuel cells | place: USA: California | collected 2010-12-16 | reverse complement strand
AAATTGCGATTGGATGAAGCAAAAAAAGAAGGCCTGAAGATCCATCTGACTGGGGTGCCGACCTTTATGATTAATAACGAACACAAAATTGTCGGTGCTCAGCCAATAAATGCATTTACAGATATCCTGGACAAGATTGCAAAGGCCAACATATGAAACTGAATATCGGATCTATTGCCCCAAATTTTGCCTCAAATGATTGTAACGGCAGGTACATAAATCTTGCCTACTTGTGATCGAAAATGGACCTGTTGTACTTGTTTTTCTGAGAGGATTCCCATACCCTGATCATCCATCGCAATTTCATGAAACTCTGAACGAGATGGGTTATCAGGATATAGTTATCAGCGATCTGAATATGCTGGTATCTGAGGTTCACCAAGGATTTCGGGACAACGATCAATCCGATCACTGGTTTGTCGTGCAGACAGTTTACAAGCCACGATAACATTGGATAGCTTGAATAAAACTCGTATGAATCAACGGGCGGACATGTTTTCCCGATGATGGTTCAAATGACAGTTCCTTCCCGGTCAAATTTGGAGCGTGTTCCAAAATTCAACCTTACTGCATCACATTGACAGGATTATTCTAATATGCTATCAAATGATATATAATAAGTTTGAACCAGCAATTGGAGCCCTTCCATGACTGACCGGATCATCCTTCATCTTGACATGAATGCTTTTTTCGCCAGTGTCGAGCAGCAGGCAAATCCAGAACTGCGGGGAAAACCAATTGCTGTTATTGGCTCCAACGGCAGGACCGTGATCACAACCGCCTCATATGAAGCCAGGAAATTTGGCGTCAAAACCGGCATGGCCATCTGGGAAGCCAAACGTCAGTGCCCTCAGATCATCTTTGTCGTTGGGGACAACCGCAAATACACCTACACCTCAACCCGAATTTTCAACATGATCCTGGATTACACGCCCCTGGTGGAGGTGTTCAGCATTGATGAAGCGTTTCTTGATGTCACACACTCCCTTAAAATATTTGGCACTCCGGAGCGCATTGTCTACTTATTAAAGGCCCGGATAAAGCATAGTTTCGGCTTGACCTGCTCTGTCGGCATCGGTCCAAATAAGCTTCTTGCAAAACTTGCCAGCGATATGAAAAAGCCGGATGGGCTGACGATCATTCACCCGGATGAAGTGTCTCAAGTACCGGAGCCCCTGCCCATTAGGGATCTCTGCGGTATCGGTTCCAGAATGGAGAAAAATTTAAACCTTCTGGGAATTAAAACTATTGGGGATCTGGGACGGTTTCCGGTTGATATTCTGAAAAGGAAGTTTGGCATCAACGGCCAGCACCTGCATGATATGGGTTTGGGTATTGACCACAGCCCGGTTGTTCCTGCAAGTGATCAGGACAGTGTCAAATCTGTCGGACACTCAATGACACTGCGGCGTGACGTTTCCCGGCGCCAGGATATTCTCAAATACCTGCTCCAGTTATCTGAAATGGTCGGAAGACGGGATAGACGATATGGTGTTCCCGGTAAAACAATTCATCTTTATATCAGATACGCTGACTTTTATTCCAGCATTGGCAAACAGCAGACCCTGGCAAATCCCATCAACCAGAGTGATGATATTTATAAAGCAGCGGTCGATATTCTGGATACAGTCGAGCTCCAGCAGCCGGTGCGGCTTCTTGGGGTTCGTCTGACCAATTTGAAGTATCACGTGGCGCAGTTGCCGCTGTTTCCGCAGGAACGAAGAAAGGCGCTTATGGTTCGGGCCATGGATGCAGTCAATAACCGGTATGGAGACGAGACCGTCACCTTTGCCAGCCTTATGGATACAGAGGAAAAGGGCAGTCATGTGATTTCGCCGGCATGGCGACCAGACGGGATTCAATGTGTCGATATCAAGTAATGAAAATCCGGTTTCGATATAGATACGATCGTTTGCAGGAAATGTTGATCAGAAAACTGCAAACCACGGATGTGAAATTTCGCATTCGAGCTGACAGGAGCATCGAATTCTCAGAGAAATGGCACCCCGAAGTTGATGCTGAAGTAAATGAACTCCGTTTTGAAATATTTCAAGAACCCGTAATCCGGATTTGGAAAGAGAGCGAAGATATTTCCAATATTCTGTACCGACTTGCTGACAAAAATATACCATTCGTCATTGAAAAACATAACGGAATTGACTGGATCGTTTATGAAAAAGCCGATATCGATTCCTTCTGCAAAATTGAGACTGATATCGGAGTACAACAGATTTCCTCAGATCCGACCAATATAAAATGAGTATTATCATTCCACATGACAAGCTGAGCCAGGAAGCATTACAGGGGCTTATAGAGGAGTTCGTAACCAGGGATGGCACCGATACCGGCTACACTGAAGGCAGCTTGGAGGGAAATGTTGAAATGGTCATGCGCCAGTTGGTCCGTGGGGATGTGTGCATTGTCTATGATGAGGCCGCGCAGACCGCCAATATTGTACCAAATGAAAAATGCCAGAATTATTTCTGAAGAGGAAGGGTAGGGCAAGAAGAGAGACACATATGTGCATCCTGGATAGCGACATTGCTCTCATTAAGCCGCACCTCTCCCGTGTGTGAATCTGTGTGAGACTTTTATTCCAAAATTGACTAAAATATGGAAAATCTGCAAAAATCTGACAAACGATATATTCAATGTTTATAATAAGTTGTTCTAATATTGGATGTTATGAAGATCGAGGGCACGTGACTACGAATCCGTCGGTCGAACGTTCGAATCGTTTCGGGCGCGCCAACAAAAACAAGGGGTTATCTTAACAGGTAACCCCTTTTATTTTGGATCGTGCCCCAAAAACTCATTTTGTCCCACCCCTGAACAATTACTAAATCGCGGCATCTTGTCACGTAACGCCGGTATCTTTCTTGATTGTTATTTCCTTCTGAGGAAAAGGTATGTCAATCTTTCCCTCCCGAAAAGCCTGATGGATACCCCGAAGGATCATATCTCGGGCAAATCCCCGATCGCAAGGGTCCTTGATCCAGGCCAGAAGTTCCAATTCCACCGCCGAATCAACAAAATCCCGGCACCGCACCCTTGGCGCTGGTTCTTGAAGAACGTATGGGTTATCCTTCAAGGAAGCCAGAAGGATATTTTCAACCTCTGGCAGGTCACTGTCGTAGGCGACTCCTACGCGACACCTGATGCGATACTGCGGAAGAAGGCTGGTCTCATTCATGATCTTGGAGCTGACCATTACCGAATTGGGAATGGATATATGAACGTCGTCACGGGTGCGTATTCGGGTGCTGCGAATACCGATGTTAACCACTTCACCGCGTTCCCCGCTACTTAAAACAACGAAATCCCCGATGTGATAGGGTCGATCCAGAAAGATGGTAATCCCACCGAAGAAATCAGAGAGCGCATCTCTGGCGGCAAGGGCGCCAACCGCTGTTACAAGACCTGCCGAAGTCAGCAGCGGACTGAGATCAAGGGACCAGACCCGCAGCAAAACATAGCAGCCTCCGGTGATAAGCAGAATGGTGATCAGGTTGCTGATGAGTGCCAGGGAGTGGACGATATTGGCTTCCTCGGAGTGTTGATCGGTAATTCGGGAAAAGTAGAATCGGCATATTGCAACCAGTTGCCAGGTCCAGGCGATCACCGGCAGCGATTGCATCATTGCAAGGAATTCGTCCCACCAGAAATAATCTTTCAAACCTGCCCGCTCAATGGCATCATCGGCAAAAATGGCAATCGTTGTCAGAATCAGCGGCAACCAGATGCGCCGAAGTGCGGCAGACTGGGCCGTAAAGGAAGAAGCAGATGTCCTGCCTCCGGCGAATTTAATCAATACCAGATACAGGACATAGCCCAGGAGCGTTCCGAACAGCAGAATAAGTCCGCCGTGAGCAAAAGGGTTTACGTGGAACCATTGTATCAACATAATCGTTTCTCGTTTGATATTTCCTTGTTGTCGCCTTTCAGCTTGTGAGTACATTCGGGACAAATGCCGTGGACTTAAGCATATGCTCCTTCTTTACGTATTCTTTGAAAACTATCCAACGATCGTCCAACCATACTTTTCTGCACCAGGCGCATACGCGCAGGAACCGCTCCACACGATCAAGTTGCCTGAGCAGTAAAACGGTGCCTGCGATTACCAGGAGGGCAACCATTGCAACGGAAACTGTTTCAGATATAATGATGTCAAAGGGTTTGTCCATCTGTTTCATCAAACATCCCCGGCTGATATCTTGACATATATTGCGTGGTCGGGTGAATTGCGAGATGAAATTCAAAAAGTAGTTTTCACAACTGCCGAATGATCATTTCGACGTTTTCCTCTAAACTGCCATCCGTGTAGCCCGTATCGGTGCCGTCCCGGGTTACGAACTCCTCAATAAGTCCCTGTAAGGCTGTCTGTCTCAATCTGTCATGTTGGATGGTGATGCCTATTTATCCAACAATACAAAGGGCTACATATGGGATAAGGTTAAACAAAAGAATGCCGATCTTGTAAATCGCCATTCCTGTATAATGAATGGCGTCAAATTGCTCGGCATTCAATCGAAACCATCGACTGTGTAATGAATACATCCGATTGTGGGCAAGCATGAAAAACAAAAACCACACAAGGATCATGCCATAGTTGATGACGGTGCACCACAACAGGAAATTTCGCACAATCTCAATATTCATTGGCCTTTCTCCATATAAGCAGGGGTGTTCGAGTCAGCGTGCCATCATATTTTTCCATTAGTTACCAAGACTGCAAAGGATTCAAAAGATCGGTCGTATGTCCGTTCAGCATCTTTTGGAAAGAAGCATCCGGGCAATTCTCTGCTTTTCAGATGGTAACTCACACAATCGCAGCAAATACCTTTTCGACTGCAGGGCTCATAGGTACAGTTACATCGCTTAAGATTCTTCTCTTTTTTACATTCCATTGCATCTCCCGCCTTTTCACAGTTCTGAATATTTTCAATCAGTGACAAATCTATTCTTGAAATGTCTTTTCCATAATATGGAGAATTTGTCAAAGCATCAAGCCGCCGGTTCATTGAAAAAAAACTACTTTATATCGACGCACCGAATCCCGTCAGGCCGCCAAGCCGGCGAAATCACGTGACTGCCTTTTTCCTCGGAGTCCATAAGGCTGGCAAAAGTTACGGTATCGTCTCCATAACGATTATTCACTGCATCCATGGCCCGGACCATGAGCGCTTTTCTTCGTTCCTGCGGGAACAAGGGAAGCTGGGCGTCGTTATACTGCAAATTGGTCAGCCGAACCCCCAGAAGCCTCACGGGTTGCTGAAGCTCAATTGTATCCAGGATATCGACTGCCGCTTTATAAATATCATCGCTCAGGCGGATGGGATTTGCCTGAGTCTGCTGCTTGCCGATACTGGAATAGAAATCGGCATACCGGATATATAGATTCACGGTTTTACCGGAGACACCATATCGCCTGGCTCGCCTGCCAACCATTTCAGACAACTGGAGCAGGTATTTGAGAATATCCTGGCGCCGGGAAACGTCCTGCCTCAGCGTCATGGAGTGTCCGACGGATTTGACCCTGTCCTGATCACTTGCCGGAACCACCGGGCTGTGATCGATGCCCAGACCCATATCATGCAGATGCTGGCCGATGATGCCGAACTTTCTTTTCAGAATATCCACCGGAAACCGTCCCAGATCCCCGATTGTCTTGATTCCCAGAAGATTCAAAAGACGGTTCATGCGGGAACCGACACCGCAAAGATCCTTGATGGGCAGGGGATCTATTACCTGAGACACTTCATCCGGACGAATGATTGTCAGCCCATCCGGTTTTTTCATATCGCTGGCAAGCTTGGCAAGAAGTTTGTTGGGAGCAACTCCGACAGAACAGGTCAAGCCAAAACTCTGCTTTATCCTGGCTTTCATCAGGTACACGATGCGCTCCGGAGAGCCGAATAGTTTAAGGGAATGCGTGACATCCAGAAATGCCTCGTCGATGCTGAACACTTCCACCAGCGGGGTGTAATCCAGCATCATGTGGAAAATCCGGGTGGAGGTGTAGGTGTATTTGCGGTTGTCTCCGACGACAAGAATGATCCGGGGGCACTGGCGTTTGGCTTCCCAGATGGCCATGCCGGTCTTGACGCCGAATTTTCGGGCTTCGTAGGAGGCGGTCGTAATCACCGTTCTGCCGTTGGAGCCGATAACGGCAATCGGTTTTCCCCGCAGCGCCGGATTTGCCTGCTGCTCGACACTGGCAAAAAAAGCATTCATGTCAAGATGAAGAATGATCCGGTCCTTCATGGCGCCGCTGTCTTCTGGCATGGCATTACTCCGTCTGCTGGGAATTCAGGGTCCAGGTCTGGTCATGCGGATTGAAAATAAGCTCATACAGCACTTCGCCGTCAGTGACTGTATAATGCAAATAATGAGCTTCGCCGATCTTGTCCTTCCAGTGATAGGTGGTTTCAACAACCTTGTGCTGCTTATGGTTTAACTCGAACCAGACTGGCCGAATACGTTTTCCCGGTTCATAGATGACGGCAATGCGGATGGGATCGCCTCTTAACATCATCTCAGTCATAGCTCCGTATGGTTTTCAGGAGTTTTCCGACAATGACGGTTTCCGTATCGTTTTCATGAATTAAAATGGGCCTCATGTGTCGGTTTTCAGGCTGAAGTCGGATATGGTCGTCTTCATGGTAAAATCGCTTCAATGTTGCAGCGCCGTCTATCAGCGCAACGACGATTTCCCCGTTTTCAGCAGTTGGCTGCGGCCGGATGAGCGCAAGATCTCCATCAAGTATGTGCGCATCGATCATGCTGTCTCCCTTGACCCTCAGAAAGAAGCAACCATCACCTTTCACCCATTCGGGAGAGACCCCGCAGTAGCCTTCAATGCTTTCGACAGCCGGCTGGGGTAGTCCTGCGTGGACCGTTCCGACGATGGGAAGCAAAGCCAGGGCTTCTGATTTTCCGGATTTTTCGGTCAGGACAATGCCCCGGGAGCTGCCTCCCCTCCGTCGCAGATAACCTTTTTTCTCGATGGCTTCAATGTGATGAAGCGCGGTCACGGTGCCGCTTGTACCGATATGTGCGGAAATTTCCCGAAGGGTCGGCGGCGCCCCGAGCGTGTCAATGCACTTGCTGATAAAGTCCAGAACCTGCTGCTGGCGCTGGGTAAGATTTTCCATGTTCCCCCAATATTCTGTCGTTAGACATCTATATCATTTGATAGCATATCGGAATCATACAGTCAAGAAGGAGAAGCTTGAGATGAAATCCAGCCTTAAAGGGGAACTGCAATGTAAATCTGCCGCACATCATGAATCGAAAAACTGTTGCGGGAGATAAGGACAGCAAATAAAGAACACCCGGGTTCACCCATTCTGCTGTTTGACCTGCGTCAACGTGTACCCGGTTTGAATAAAGAAGAAGTTGACGACAGTATTCTTGAACTGGCACAATCCGAAGGCTACCAACTGATTCGACATCTTTATCCAGGAAATCTGAACAAACAGGAGTTGGAGTTGATGGTACCCGACGGTGGCAATCTATTTCTGCCGATTGGTCTTGTTTATGGTGTGTGTTATGTGGACAAGACTGATTATTGCAATAAGTATCTCCACTGCAATCATGACAACAACGATGATTACGCCAAGAATGAGAATTTGCGACCAAATGGCGCCCGAATGCCCTCTGTTTCGGTTTGAATATGTACCTTATATTTTAATAAAAAAAGGTAACGCCACCAATACAACACCTGAAATGACAAGGATATACATGTTCGAAGTAAAATATGGGAATACCATTAACCCTATGCCGCAAAAAAGCGGAATCACAGCTTTTTGTTTTTTGCCATAAACAAAAAACCCTAAACCTATTGAACCAAATATCACTCCCCATATCAAAGCCGATGTACTATCCATTTTTAATCTTTCATATTTCTGGCGTATCACTGCCAGTTGAGCAGCATAGCGCCATTGCTTGTTCTACGGCAACTGCTACCGCTACCGATGCTCCCACCATGGGGTTGTTGCCCATTCCAATAAGCCCCATCATTTCAACATGGGCGGGAACCGATGATGAGCCGGCAAACTGTGCATCTGAATGCATCCGTCCCATCGTGTCGGTCATGCCATAGGATGCAGGACCTGCTCCCATATTGTCGGGATGAAGGGTTCTCCCCGTTCCGCCGCCGGATGCGACCGAGAAAAACTTCTTTCCCGCAAGAAGGCGTTCTTTTTTGTAAATGGCCATGACAGGATGCTGGAAACGCGTCGGGTTTGTTGAATTCCCGGTAATGGCAATATCAACCGTTTCCAGGTGCATGATTGCAACCCCTTCACGCACGTCATCGGCCCCATAACAATTGACAACGGCGCGTTCGCCTGAGGAGTAGGCCTTTTTCTTTACCACGGAAACTTTTCCGGTTGCATAATCGAAAGCTGTTTCAACATGGGTAAATCCATTGATGCGGGCGATGATTTGAGCCGCATCTTTTCCCAATCCGTTGAGAATGACGCGAAGCGGAACATTTCGCGCCTTATTTGCTGAACGCGCCAGACCAATGGCGCCTTCAGCCGCCGCAAACGATTCGTGACCCGCACAAAAGGCGAAACACGCGGTTTCTTCCTGCAGAAGCATGGAAGCCAGATTGCCATGGCCAACCCCCACTTGACGGTCATCGGCAACAGAGCCGGGGATACAAAACGCCTGGAGTCCTTCACCCAGCGTCTTTGCAATATCCGCTGCACTCCTCTGCCCCTTTTTAATTGCGGCTGCGGCGCCAATCAGATACGCCCAGCCGGCATTTTCAAATGCAATCGGCTGAATATTTCTGACGATTTTTTTTACATCAATGCCTTTTTCGGTACATACCTTCTCGGCATCTTCCAAAGAAAGTATTCCATACCGGGCAAGAAAAGGTGCAATCTGATTGATTCTTCTGTCGTATCCTTCAAATAATGCCATTTTCAGCTCCTTATTCTTTCCGGGGATTGATGGTTTTGACAGCATCCGCGAAGCGGCCATAGGTGCCACTGGCCTTTTCAAGAGCGCTTTGTGCATCCATACCTTTTGCGATATTATCCATCATAACGCCAAGTTGGACAAATTTATATCCGATGATTTCGCTGTAGCCGTCAAGGGCGATTTCCGTAACATACCCTTCGGCCATTTCAAGATACCGGGCGCCTTTTTCATGGGTGCCATACATGGTAGCGGTCACGCTTCTAAGTCCTTTTCCCAGATCTTCAAGGCCAGCACCAATGGGAAGCCCGCCTTCGGAAAAGGCGGTTTGCGTACGGCCGTAAACAATTTGAAGGAAAAGCTCGCGCATTGCCACATTGATGGCATCACACACAAGATCGCTGTTCATCGCTTCAAGAATCGTTTTTCCGGGCAGAATTTCAGCCGCCATCGCAGCGGAATGCGTCATGCCGGAACAGCCGATTGTTTCGACCAGTGCTTCTTCAATGATGCCACTTTTTACATTCAGGGTCAGTTTACAGGCTCCCTGTTGAGGGGCGCACCATCCGACGCCATGAGTTAAACCGAAAATATCTTTAATCTCTTTGGCCCGAACCCATTTCCCTTCTTGAGGAATAGGAGCTGGGCCATTTTTAGGACCTTTGGCGACAATACACATATGTGCAATTTCATGGGTACTTTCCACGGGCTGGTTCTCCTTTGGATAAGAGGTCTTTAGCTATATAGAAAATGCGGAAACAGAATGAGCCACCCAACACAATAGAACCATAGGTCTGCCGTTTTCTCAAGAAATTTATCATGAAATATCATTGATTCTATCGATTTCAAAATGTAGAGTTGATTTGAACAAAGATATCGCCAATACTACTATATTTAGTGGTTTAAATCTGCTTGACACTCAATATATACATATCTTATGATTAAAACCAAATGTCAATCAGGAGGCCATTGTCATGAGAAATTGGTTTTTCGCATTGCTCGTTGTATCTTTTCTGGCCTGCCCGGCTTGGGCCAAAGAAGCCCCGGGTAAGAAAGTCGCCAAAACTTCCCCATCAAAATCGGCTGTACTGGTTAAGCCGGCCGCCAAGCCGAACAGTACCAAACAAACGCCACCGCCGGAGATTGTGGCGCCCTACCAGGCTTTTATTGTTGTTGAAGCTGAAACCGGCATGGTCATAGAAGGGGATAATATCCATCAGAAATGTCGGCCGGCCAGCATCACCAAGCTGATGCTGGCCGCTGTGGTTCTGGAAAAACTGAAAGGCGGGCAAATCAAGCTCGACGATAAAGTGACCGTTTCGATGGAGGCGGCATCCATGGGCGGCAGTCAGGTTTATCTTAAGGCCGGAGAAGTTTTTTCACTGGATGAAATGATGCGGGCTGTTATGGTGGCTTCAGCCAATGATGCGGCGTATGCCGTGGCGGAGTTCATCGCAGGCAGCCGAAATGCGTTTGTGGATATGATGAACGAAAAGGCCAGGCAACTCAACATGGTGGATTCGCAATTTCATTCCATGCATGGTCTGCCGCCTTCCAAGGACCAGGAACCGGACATATCCTCTCCGTCCGACCTTGCCATTCTGGCCAGGGAACTGGTTCACTATCCCCAATTGTTAACTTGGACTTCCCTGAAAACGGAACCTTTCCGTGATGGCACGCTGATCATGCGGAATCACAACAATCTGATGAATCGATTCTCCGGCATGGATGGACTTAAGACCGGTTTTTTCCGCGAAGCAGGCTACAGTATTGTGGCGACTGCCAGGCGAAACGATCTGCGACTGATCGCGGTGGTCATGGGCAGTCCGGCAGCTAAAATCCGAGATGGCATCGTTGACGAAAAATTGAAAAAAGCTTTTGGCCAATATGAAATGGTATCCGTGATAAAGCAGGGAGACATCGTTGAAAAAGAGATTGCGTTGCCGGATGGGAAGCAAAAGAGCTTAAAGCCGGTAGCAGCCTCCGGCTTTTCCTATCCCCTTGCGCGTGACAAGAAAAAATTGCTCACCAAAAACATCAACCTCCCGGAACAAGTTAACGGGGAGATTAAGCAAGGCCAGCGGATGGGGGAGATGGTGATCAACTTCAACAACGAAGTCGTGGGAAAGGTGGAGTTGGTTTCACCGATAAATGTGCCCAAGCGCGGTTTCTTTTCAAGGATATTCAACTAATCCGCGGCCATTGCCAGCACAAGAAGCAGGAAAAGTCATGACTTCCCCCAAAAGGGGGGATGCCAAATGAAGGGAAAGAGAATGTGCCGGAAGCGTTAAAAGTGCTAAAGAACATATCCGGCAAAAAAATGATATGCGGACAGTTGGCTCAGAATTTCATGCAGCGATGATTCCATCAACCGTCTGAAAAAAATATGTTTTTTATCCTTTGCGTAAATTGCGGATACCTTGCCGGAGATCCCTCCGAGCTGGCCCGCCCATTCAATGGCGTCTTCCAGATTGCCCAGTCGGTCAACCAGCCCCAACCCAAGCGCATTTTCACCGGACAATATCCGGCCATCGGCCACGGACGCCACCTTTGCGTATTCAAGATGCCTGCCTTCCGCAATTGCCGTGATGAACTGTCGATGAACCTGATCCGAAAACGTCTGTAGAATGGTTTTTTCGGCATCCGTCATGGAACGCGCCGGAGAGCCGATATCCTTGTACAGTCCGCTCTTGATGACAACCGGAGTTATGCCGATTTTCTGAAGCAGCCCCTGGATGTCCGCATACCCCATGATGACGCCGATGCTTCCGGTTATCGTGCCCGGATTGGCGACGATGC
>AMWB02067508.1_pt1 | contig 11737 bp, 5 predicted proteins | sample 200311 | NCBI WGS metagenome assembly AMWB02 (sample SAMN02737377, study PRJNA173069) | bioreactor metagenome | biome: anode biofilm in microbial fuel cells | place: USA: California | collected 2010-12-16 | reverse complement strand
CGACGACACCGCCGGTAGCGCCGGAAGCGCAAGCCATCCAGGCCCTTTCAGACCCAGACCCACTGCCTGAGGCGTGGTTCCGGCAAATTGCGCGACTCTATTCCGCTGACCTGCCTCTGGGAAAAGGGCCGCTTATCGCGGCAGAACGGATGTACCGGCAGTTGCCGCAAATGGGTATCGCGGACCCGCCGAGACGACCGACCGTCAGGACCGCCCCGCAGGACCGCCCCCTTCCCGAACGCACGGCGGCGGACGCTTCCGCAGCCGCTGAATTGCACCCAGGCGGCACGCCGGAAACCAACGCCCCGGAAAAAGACTGGGTCCACCCGGCTGAAACACAGATCGTCGCCGTGCCCGAATATCTGGAAAAGCCGATCTGGCTGGTGGAAAAAACACGGGAGGCCGAACTCTACAGCAACCGGCTGCACATCATCACCACCCACACGATCGACAACGTCCCCCGCAAATACCTGCAATTTCCACGCGGCGCGACACCCGGCAGCAAAACCATTCAAGCGACGCAACGGGTCGGCGGCATCGTCTTCCACACATCTGAAAGTGATCTTTTCCCCTTCAGCCCGGAAATGAACAATTCGATCAAAAACAATACCGCAAAGCTGATCCAACACCTGAGGCGCAACAAAAGCTACAACTATTTCATCGATCGTTTCGGCCGGGTGTATCGCATTGTGCGCGAGGACCACGCCGCGTTTCATGCCGGTCATGCCGTCTGGTCTGACTCGGAAAATTATTACCTCAACCTGAATCATGCATTTATCGGGATCTGCTTTGAGGGCCGCGATTTTGAAACGCCGACGGACCAGGCGGAGGAGGCACAAGCAGATGCCCCCATGATCATCGCCATGTCCACCAGTTCCATCAACGAGGCACAACTCGTGTCCGGAAAAGAATTGACCGACTGGCTGAGAGTCCAATACCACATCCATGAGCGCAATTGCGTACCGCACGGGTTGGTTTCGATCAATCCGCAGGAAAAACTCATCGGGCGCCATCTGGATTTGGCGCACGGTTTTCCTTTTGAGCGTTTTAATTTGAACGACAAATACCAGAGCCTGCTGCCTTCGATCGTCGATTTTGGGTTTGCCTACGACCGCTTCTTCGAAAACATTTTTCAGGGCAATCCGTGGCCGGGCGCGCGGCGCTCCATGGTGCTTTTGAACCGGCTGGCCAGGGAAAAACAAATGAGTCTGATCACCTATCAAAAAAGTCTGTGGGACCGGTTCGACGCGTATTATGCCCTTGAGCGGGGTCTCAAAGGCAGTGATTCGAAAATTGTCAAAAAAAACGAAAAAGTCGCCCCTTCAGAAACCGCTCGAATGCAATAACGGCCTTTCCGGCGCGGGATGCGATGCCATACCAGGAGGTGCGAGCGAGTGGTTCAATCCGAGACGCCGGTGGACAGATCGGCGCCGGTCTGGTATACGCTGAAGAACGACAAACCAAAACATTTGGAGAGATTATGGACCGGACAAAATGGCGTTGCCTGGTGTGCGGATATGTCACCGAAGGTCAGAGACCGCCTAGCCACTGCCCGATCTGCGGCGTTTCAGCGGGCATGTTCGAACGCATGGACGCCGGGCAGGCGTCCGAAACCGCAGGGAAAAAGTGACCCCGCGCAGGGGCGCTTCACCACCCGGCCATCGTTGCATTGCCGGCATCCGGCCTTCATCGGCGGGCCGCTTGAGCCCGCTTAAACCTCACTGAGCGGGCTTCTCAACCCAGCCTGAAGGGTGGGTTTTGCCCGAATCCGGTCTTTTTCGGTCCGGCATCGATTCCGATTATGGCCGCCACCCGCCTTTGCCGCTGCACCGCATTGCCACGCATTTGAACATACCATCATGATTTCTCATGTAAACCGGATATTTCACGGTTTCTTTCGTGATTTGGTTTTCATCCCTTCTTCTAGTGAGGTATTGCCAACGGATTACCACTCTTCTGCGACACACATCAGATTACCAATTCTTGTTACAATTTCGGCTGGATGACGATTTATGTAGAGATGTCTACCTGATGCATGCAGGGTTTTGACATGTGGTATTACAATTGCAGGATTGGGGATCGCAAGAAGTGGGTGGCCCCCGGGCCCACATCCTTTCGGAAAGGGAGTTGACCGAAGAGCACGGAAATATTGCGACCCTTTGAACGCTGTGCCTCCATGCCTGGATCAAATATCCCGATTTTGTGCAGAGAAACTATTTTTTTGGAAAAACGATGAACGGTTCGCCGCTTTAAACATGCTCAAAAGAGAGCCTCTTGAATCAACGCTTTCTGTTTTTATCGCATAAGTATATTTTTTCAAATGGTTATAACCAACCCCAGAAAATTCAGCAAATGATAATGCACGCTTTTTTTTATTCTGAGAAGAGAAAGGGGGCAAAATGAGTCGTAAAGAGAAGCTGGCGGCGATTGTGGGATCGGGCAATGTCCGGGATGATGAAGAAAGTATCACTGCTTGCGCCAGGGACATGAGTTTCGTCAATCGGGTTCGGCCGGCATGTGTGGTTACGCCCGGCACGCCCGACGATGTTCACAAGATTATTCTGTGGGCCAACGAGACGCGAACGGCGTTGGTACCGGTCAGCAGCGGTGCGCCACATTTCAGAGGCGACACGGTGCCTAGTACCGGAGGGGCGGTCATCGTCGATTTGAGCCGGATGAACAAGGTGGTATTTGTGGACCGACCGCGCCGCGTGGCGATGGTTGAACCGGGAGTGACCTTCGGCGAACTGATTCCAGCAGTCAGAAAAGAGGGCCTTCGACTGAACATGCCTCTGTTACCGCGCAAATCCAAATCAGTTGTCGGCAGCATCCTCGAACGCGAACCGGTGACCATGCCGAAATATCAATGGGATGTTTCCGACCCGCTGGCCTGCGCCGGACTTTATTTTGGCAGTGGCGATGCGTTTCGCACCGGACAGGCCGCCGGTCCAGGCACGATCGAGGAACAGTGGAAGGTCGGCGGCGTCCAAAAAGCGCCCTATGGACCGGGCACTGGTTCGTGGCACCGGTTGATTCAAGGAGCCCAGGGCTCCCTGGGCATTGTGACCTGGATGTCGATGCGTTGCGAGTTGCTGCCCAGCATCGAAGAGCCTTTCGTAATTGGCTGCGACAGTCTGAACACCCTGCTTGAAATGTCTCACTGGCTGATTCGTCTGGGCATGGTCAATGAGTGTTTTATTCTCAACAACGTCAATTTGGCCGCCATCTTCGCCAAAAAATTCCCGGCCGATTTTCTGAGCCTCAAAGCCAATTTGCCGCCCTGGACGCTGTTTTATACTGTAGCCGGCTATGAATGCCTGCCCGAGGAGAGAGTCACGGCGCATATCGAGGACATCACTTCGCTGACCCAGCGTTTGTATGTGCAGCCTGGTCGATCGGTCGGCGGCGTCTCCGCAAATGCCCTGTTGAAGGCAGTTCAGCAACCTTCAGCCGAACCTTACTGGAAACTGCGCTTTAAAGGCGCCTGCGAAGACATTTTCTTTTTGACTATCCAGGACAAGCTCGAAGGTCAAATCGAGTGCATGAAACAGTTGGCGGAAAAAGCACTCTACCCGGCCAGCACCTTGGGAGTATATATCCAACCGGTCGTTCAAGGGACCAGCTACCACTGCGAATTTAATTTATTCTTCGATTCAACCGACGAAAAAGAGCGCGCGCGCCTGAAGGCCCTGACCACCGCGGCCACCAGATCTTTGATTGATAGAGGGGCCTTTTTCTCGCGGCCGTATGGCGAGGACGCCGCGATGATACTCAACAAGGACGCCGCGACCGTTGATATCATCCAAAAGATCAAAAAGATATTCGATCCGAACAATGTGATGAATCCCGGAAAAATGGCTTCATAGATCACAACGCCTTTATTTTTTGAATCGATACAGGAGGTAGCCAAGATGTCACTGGAACAGTATCAAGACGATTTGGAAAAATGCCATCGCTGTTCATGCTGCAAATTTATTCCTTTTCAAATGGTCGATGGCTATAAATACGTGAATGTGTGTCCCAGTATTTCCAAGTTCAATTTCCACAGCTACTCGGGCGGCGGACGGCTGCAGATCGGCGCCGCGATGCTCAAAAACGGCTTCACCTATACCGACAAATTGATGCACATTGTTGAAAATTGCCAGCTGTGCGGGGCCTGCGGGGTTTCGTGCAACTATGCGATGGATATGGAAGTAATGCAACCCATCGCCGAATTTAAGATGAAATGCGTTGAAGACGGTCACACGAACAAGACGTTGGACAAAACAATTGCCTTGCTGCGCAAACAGGGCACGATGGTGCCGGCCGCCAAAGTCAAGCGTGGGGATTGGGCCAAGGGGCTCGATCTGAAAGATGCCACCCGGGAACAGGTTGACGTGCTGTATCATGTCGGATGTGCGACCAGCTATGATCCCGAGCTGCAAAAATTGGCCCGCGCCGTTGCAAAAATCCTTCAAAAATCAGGCGTCAACTTCGGCATTGCCGGCGACGCCGAGACATGCTGCGGCGGGCGGGCCTATCAGATGGGTTACAAACAGGATTTTATCAATCAGGCTAAAAAGAACATGGCCATGATCGAAAAAGCCGGCGTGAAAACAGTGGTGACCGCATGCGCCGACGGCTATCAGGCCTTTAAGGTGCTCTATGACCAGTACAAACTGCGCGGTGATCTTGAAGTGCTGCACATGACCGAATACATGGACCGGCTCATGAAAGCCGGCAAACTCAAGCTGCGTAAGAAAATCGACATGGTCGTCACCTACCACGACCCTTGTCGGCTTGGCCGATTGGGAGAGCCGTGGATTCATTGGCAAGGCAAAAAGATCCCCGGCGACCGCTATGTGTTCGACCCGCCCAAAATTTACCGGCGCGGCACCCACGGCATTTATGATCCGCCGCGCGACGTGCTTAAAGCTATCCCCGGGGTCAAGCTTACTGAAATGACCCGGATCAGAGAATACGCCTGGTGCTGCGGCGCTGGCGGCGGTGTCAACGAGTCTAATCCCGAATTCGCCCGATGGACGGCCCTGGACCGCATCGAGGAAGCCACCGCCACAGGCGCGGAAGCGATCGTGACGGCCTGCCCCTGGTGCGAAAACACCCTCGGCGCGGCGATCAAGCAATCGGGCAGCGCCATCAAGGTTTACGATATCGTTGAACTGGTTGAAAAATCCATCTAATCAAGGGGGTAATGCATCATGGCGTTAAGCAAAGAGATTTACTCGGCATTGGAAGATGTGGTGGGGCCTGAATATATCTGTGACGACCCGGTCATTATGCCCTCGTATCACGGCATTGCGCATGAAGCGGTGATCCTTCCGGAAAATACCGCCCAGGTCCAGGCGATCGTCAAGCTGTGCAATAAATTTAAACTGAAATTCAGGGCGGTGTGCACGGGTTGGACGGGGGTGTTCGCCCCGGGAATGCTTTATCTGGATCTGCGCCGGATGAATCGCATTATCGAAATCAACGAAAAAAACATGTACGCGGTGGTTGAACCCTATGTCATTACCGCCCAGCTGCAGGCCGAACTGTTCAAACGCGGGCTGCACATGAACGTCAAGGGGGCCGGCGTGAACTGCACGGCCATGCTGCGCGGGCACGGCCATCTGGACCAGAGCACCAGCGGCGATGATCGCAACCATCTGGCCATTGAGTGGGTCACGCCAGAAGGCGACGTCGTGCGCTCAGGCTCTTTGGGAACGGTCGATGAGTGGTTCAGCGGCGACGGTCCCGGGCCTTCGCTGCGCAGCATTTTGACCAGCGCCGTGCCGCCGGGCACCACGCCAGGTATTTTTACCAAAGCCGCGATGAAGGTCTATCACTATCCCGGCCCGGCGCGTTTTCCAGTGACAGGCACTTCGCCTGATTACTACTTGAGCGAAATTCCGCCCAATTTCATGGCGCGTTACTACAGCTTTCCTTCCATAGAAAAAATGTGGGAGGCCGAACTCAAGCTTGGCGAAAACGAAATTTGTTTCGAGCTGATGGGCTTCAATGTGGCCATGGTGGCCGCCAACATCACCACCTGCAACGAAGATGAAGAAAAAGTCTTTAAAAAACTGAGCCAGGAAGTCCAGGGCCCGGGTTTTTTCGTCATCATCGCCGGCAATTCGGCCGCGGACTTCGAATACAAGAAAAAGGCGCTGGAGCAAATCGTCAGCCAGGCCAACGGCAAATCACTAAAATCACTGGAGGATCCCAAAACCGAGGGTATTTTGATTTGCCAGTGCATCCGTATCTCGGCGTCCATTCGAGAGACCTTCCGTCCGGGCGGCATGTTCAAATCGATTCCGATCATGGGCCAAAGGGATTTGACCATCCGCTGGGCTGTCGGCGCGGGTAAGGCCAAGGAACCTTTGATCAAAAAAGGCTTGATCACCGATGACGGCGGCGCCTTTTTCGGCTGGGGGGTCGAGCAGGGCCATCTGGGCAAAACCGAAATATTCTGCAAATTCGATCCGACCAACACCGAAGCCTTCGAGGCGGTCATGAAATGGAAGGACGATGAAGCCTACAGGGCTTTTAAAGAACGCTATTTTGCCATCACCATGGACGCCAGTGACGAAATCGGCGAAGCGCTCTCCAATTACCTCATGTGGTGGCGAAAAATTCGGCAGTCCCTTGATCCCACGGGTGTGTCGCCGGAGGCTGGCGCCCTGGTCTGATCCGTGTGATTTGTTGGAAGAGCGCAATCAGCGCGGTTTATTGACGCTTTCCACACATAGAATAGGGATGTCCATTTGCTGCCGATTCCGCAACTTTGGCGCCCAGAAACCCAAAACGCGAATTGCGTTCAAAAGTTTAGGCTGCGATCCAAACGGACACTGAGTATAGCGCAAATTTTAATGAGAAGTAAAGATGTCCTGCGCGCTTGAGACAGTGTCCGTTTTTTCCTGGTTTTATCGTCGTGAAGGGTGTGCTGAAAGCCACCTCACGCCGCTGTTAAAAAAGGGTCTCACTGCCCGCCCACTGTTTTTTTTTGATACCCAATTTTTTGATACGCGAAGCCAGCGTCGACGGATTAATTTGCAAAATTTCAGCGGCACCGCCCGGACCATATAATTTACCTCGACATAGGCGCAGCGCTTCGAGGATATTCTGCCGGATATTCTCATCAAACGTGTTCAGCTTAAAATTACGTGTTTCAGCATGATTTCCGTTTTCAATGGTCGGCAACTGGAAAAACTCGCCACTGCTTGACAGCATCCCTCTTTGAATGACGTTTTCCAATTCGCGGATATTGCCCGGCCAGTGATGACGCATCAATGCCTGCATCACCTGTTCGGTAAATTTCAGGGGGGGGGTCTTCTCCCTGGCACCCCATAAATCGAGAAAATATTGAGCCAGCAAAGGAATGTCATCCCTGCGTTCCCGTAATGGCGGCACAGTGATTGGATAGACATTTATCCTGTAAAACAAGTCCTCTCTGAAGAGACCCTCCCGCACTTGCTGGTCCAAATTTTTATTGGTGGCCGCGATTAATCGAAAATCGGAAGTCAAGATCTCTTTGCCTCCCCCGACACGCTCAAACTCCTTGCTTTGCAACACGCGTAACAACCGCGCCTGAATATCCAGTGAAAGGTCGCCGATTTCATCCAGGAAAATGGTACCCCCATTCGCCAGTTCGAAACGCCCGATACTGCGCGTGACGGCTCCTGTGAAAGCCCCTTTTTCATGACCGAACAACTCGCTGGTAATGAGACTCTCGGATAGTGAACTGCACTGCACGATAACGAATGGCTTATCACAACGCGGGCTGAGTCTGTGAATCGCACTGGCGATGACATTTTTGCCGACACCTGTTTCACCCGTAATCAGCACGGCTGTGTCGGATGGCGCGACTTTCGCAACTTTTGATAATGTTTCTAAGAAAGCGGGGCTTTTACCGATCAGCCCCTCGATCTTCGCACATTCGTTGTCTTTCGGGGCTTGGTAAATCGTCTCCAGCTTCTCCCGCTGGATGTTTTTTTCAACCTGCTCCCACGCCTCTTCGCGGTCCAGCTCCAAGCCGATTAAAATCGATAAGAATGATAATATTTTCAGATCGGAAGGTTTGAAAATATTTCCCAACAGTCGATTGTCATGATAGAGAACACCGGTCACCCTGCTTTGTTGGATGACCGGTATACAAAAACGCGAACGGATGGAATCCTGGGAGAAGGTCACCCCGTTTTCAGCAGGTTCCGGTTCGGAAATAAAGCCTTTTTCGTTTTGAATCACTTTTTCGATCAATTTGAGGGAGCCCTCGAACGCCGGGCTGTTGATCTGCTCCCAAGTGATATTCTTGGAAGCGCGCAGTTTGAAATTCAAGCGACCGGTTCCCTCCTGGATCAGAAGTAAGGCCCCCCTTTCAGCTCCGGTGATTCGGTTGGCGGCGGTGATAATCTGCTGAAGTAATCTGTTCTTTTCACTCTTTTCGGTCAATCTTTCCGACAAACCGAAGAGTTCCTCCAATATCAAGTTTCCTTGTTCCTCCTTTTCCAGCAACGGTCTCAGGTCGTCCGGAATAAGGCCTTGATAAGCGGGCGGAACATTACCCCCGGCGTGTTCGAGAATGGTTTTGGCCTTTTTTTCCTTTCCGATGCCGAGGTAAAATCGCGCCAGAGCCATCTGCGTTTTGATGATTTCAGTCACGTGACCGGTATGTTCTAGCAGTTTGAGGGATTTTTGAAACGCCTGGATGATGCTCAGATGCGGAGCATTGTGTCCGCTGTCATATAAGGCCTGATATCGGAACGCGATCCCATTGAGGAACACATTACTCAATCCATGCAAGTGATCGATCTCTTTTTTCAGGTCCCAACCGGTATCCAATTGCACGTGCATCGTCTCGGCGTGCCACAAAATTTCCAGCAGAAGCTTGTTGAGATGTAAATTGCCGCGCAAATCGTAACTAAGTTTGGTGTACCGCTCAAAAAATTTTAAAAACTCCTTGCTGTTTTTTTTGTGGGCGAATACCACCGCCAGCAACAGGACGACCTGCGCTTTGATTCGCAGGTTATTGGACTCATCGGCCTCCTTGAGCGCGATCTTCAAGTAGCTGAGGGCGTCCTCGATGCGCTCGATGGACAGCATCGCCATGGCGATGGTCGAGCTGGCATACGCCGCCAAATATTTATCTCCGTGTTCAAGGCAGTAATTGCGCAAGGTATCGAGCATTCCCAACCCATGCGTCATCTGGCCGACCATGGTGTAACAGTGGCCGACCAGCATAGCCGCCAGAGTCGGAAATGAGCCGATCGGCACGCGCTGCACATCCGGCACGCTGCGTTCGTACATGTCAATTACGTCGCGAAACAACCCCTGCCAAAACGTAAAATAGATGCGAAACACAGTGGACTGCGCGATGAGTTCAGGATCCCCGGACGCTTCGACCTTGGCAAACGCGGCTTTAAATCGCTGGAAGGATTTAGCCTCTTCCGCGCTGAGCCGTTCATATATGGCGATATGCATATCCAGCAGATACAAAACGTTCTTTTTCCGAATGCGTTTCGCCCGCTCCTTGGCCTCTTCAAAAATCTTTATGAAATGCTGCGGATCGCTTTTGCCCAGATCGCAGTTGGACAATCCGAGGGCCGCCTGAATAAACAGCCGATCTACGTTTTCACCCTGCTGCGAACGCAAAGCGTCAACAACATGCTTGAAACACATAACGGCCTGGTCTTTGTATAGCCTTTTTGCGTAAATGGCGCCGGCACGGATGATCCACTCGCAATCTTGTGCGTCGTTTTGCAGCGCCATCAAATGTTTGGAGATTAAAAGCGGTTTTGCATCTTCTTCCGGCATTTCACGAATGAGGATGGAGGCGATATTGCGGTGAAAGCGCTCCCTTTGGCCCTCTCCCAGCTGATTGATCCACTGCTGGCGACTATCCAGTTCGAAGGCGTAAACGGCCGGTTTGACATTACGGATTGGACCATGCGCGGTGTTCTCTTCCAGAATGGAAATGATCGTGGATGCTTTCAATCCGGTTATCTCAACCAACCAGTCAATCGAAAAATCACCTTCGAACATAGAGGCCAGTTGCAGAACAAAATTCTTTTGGAGAGCGTCGGAAGTCAAGGCGCTGGAGTTGTCCGTCATTGCTTTATGTCCAGAATGAGTTGGAGGGATGATCAGAATATCCGCCAAGGCGGTTTATCTGTCAATAACCAATAATGGTCATCATGATTAATCGTGTTTTACTGGATATATCATGATTGTGCCACTTTTTTTTCAAACGAATGAAAAAAGGCGATCGTTACCAAACGTGCAGCCGTGGCCCCAAGCATTAATTATACATATAATTTCATATGGTTAAAATATTTTCAGCTCCGCTTTTTTCCGCTATGAGCGACTTTTGTTTTGGCATACCGCATGCACTGGACTGCGAGTTAGCCCACCCTACTTAACTCAACATTCAGGGAGAAATTCGATGGCAAAAAAAAAACAGGAGCATGGAAAATCTTCCGGCAAGGCGTCCTCAGGGCCGACCCACGATAAAACGGTTTTTAAATCGTTTGGCCAATGCAGTTTTGCCGGCAATTCGGAGCCTTCATTGGTCGATGTGAAAAATGGTAAAATTTTACGGATTCGGCCGATTCACTACGACAGGTACTATTCCAAAAAGGATCTTAATTTCTGGAAAATTTCCAAGAACGGCAAGACTTTTGAATTATTGATGAAATCCCAGCAGCCAGCCTACCAGTTGGCCTACAAGAAACGCGTCTACTCCCCCAATCGCATCAAGTATCCTTTGAAAAGGGTGGACTGGGACCCCAACGGCGAGCGCAATCCCCAGAATCGCGGCAAAAGCAAATTCAAGAGGATATCCTGGGATGAGGCCACCGACATCATCGCGGCTGAGATCAAACGCATTCAGTCCACCTACGGCAAAAACGCAGTGCTGTGCCACGGCGACGGCCACGGCGAAACCAAGACCGTCCACGGCCCGCACGGCTGCCAGATAAGGCTCATGGCCGAAACCGGCGGCTACACCTTGGCGGTTCGTAATGTTGACAGCTGGGAGGGCTGGACGTGGGGCGCAATGCACATGTGGGGCACGATGTACCGTGGCCTGATGGACCCGACCGACAACCTGCTCAAAGACGTTACCGAGCATACGGAAATGCTCATGCACATCGGCTGCGACCTGGAAACGACGCCATGGGGGTTTTCCTCCCAGTTTGCCAGCCGCGTCCTCTATTTCTGGACCGAAGTCGGCAAGAAGCAAATCTTCATCTGTCCCGACCTGAACTACTCGGCGGCCATTCACGCCGACAAATGGGTCCCCATCCTTCCCAACACCGATACGGCCCTGTTGCTGGCCATTGCACAGGTGTGGCTGACAGAACAAACCTACGACAAGGAATATATCGCCACCCATGCGGTTGGGTTCGAAAAATTCGCTGACTATGTGTTGGGCAAAGAGGATGGCATTCCCAAAACGCCTGAGTGGGCCTCACCCAAATGCGCGGTGCCGGAGTGGACCATCAGGGCCATCGCTCGTCAGTGGGCCAAGAAGACCACTTCCACCATCCACTATTATGGCGGCAGTTATATCCGCGGCCCTTACTCGCACGAGCCGGCCCGCATGGAAGTGTGCCTGCTGGGCATGCAGGGTTTGGGAAAGCCGGGCGTGCATCAATACAACACCATGGGCCGCAGCTTTGATTTTCCCGGCCCCACCCGCGAAATGCGGCTGCACAGCGGCGGCTATGCGGCATGGACGGGTAATTTACAACTGTTTCCGAAA
>AMWB02043828.1_pt1 | contig 11751 bp, 7 predicted proteins | sample 200311 | NCBI WGS metagenome assembly AMWB02 (sample SAMN02737377, study PRJNA173069) | bioreactor metagenome | biome: anode biofilm in microbial fuel cells | place: USA: California | collected 2010-12-16 | reverse complement strand
TTGTGGGCCTTATAACCGTGCAGATCCTGAAATCATCGGGATGCAGGGTGTTTGGCGTGGACCTTGACGAATCCAAGGTAAAGCTTGCAAAGGAACTAGGTGCAGATGTTGCAGTGTCCCGGAACTCTCCGGGACTTGAGGACAGCATTTTCCAGTTCACAAGGGGAATAGGTGCAGATTCCACCATAATCGCTGCAGCTACAAAGTCCAATGATCCGGTGGCTTTTGCAGGCAAGGTCACAAGAGAAAGAGGAAAGGTTGTCATAGTCGGCCTTGTGGGTATGGACATACCCCGTGAGGATTACTATAATAAAGAGATAGAATTGCGCGTTTCAAGGTCATACGGCCCTGGCAGGTATGACAGGACCTATGAGGAGTTCGGCCAGGATTACCCGGCAAGTTATGTAAGGTGGACCGAGAACAGGAACATGGAGGCTTTTGCAGACCTGCTATCCATGGGTAATTTCTCCATGGAGAAGATCATCACCCATGAATTCCCCGTTGAGAAAGCTCCTGAAGCTTATGATATTATCAATGCAAGGAAACCATATCTCGGAATCCTGCTTGAGTATGATGTGGATAAGCAGATAGAAGATAAGGTCGAACTGAAAGCTCCACAGGCCGTACAAAAGGTTGACATGCCTGTTGTAGGTGTCATCGGGGCGGGTATCTTTGCGACCAGCACACTACTTCCAAACCTTGCAAAGATTAGGAACATAAGGCTGCGGGGTCTTGCAGCTGCCAGCGGGATAAGCTCGGAATCCGTTGCCAAACAGTACGGTTTTGAATACTGTACGTCTGACCATCAGAAGATCATGACCGACCCGGACATCAACTGTGTGATAATTGCTACCCGTAACAGCCTGCACGCACCTCTTGTTATCGAGGCTCTCAAGAACAAGAAGAATGTTCTTGTCGAAAAACCCCTTGCCATCAACGAAGAGGAACTTCGTGCAATAGAATCCACATGGAAAGAACATGGCGGCCTGCTCATGGTAGGTTTCAACAGGCGCTACTCCGAACTTGGCATGAAACTGCGGGATTTCTTCAGGAACCGCAGCCAGCCCATGGTCGCAATTTACCGCGTGAACGCCGAATCTATCCCGCATGACCACTGGATATACGATCCCTCAGAAGGCGGTGGCCGTATAATCACAGAATGCTGTCATTTCATCGATTTCCTGCAGTACATCATTGGTTCCTCTCCAAAGGAAGTCTTTGCAAAGAAGATCGAAACTTCAACCAACAGCCCGGAAGACAGCGAGAATGTATCCATCACTCTGTCCTTTGAAGATGGTTCTGTTGGAACTATCATTTACACTACTCATGGTGATAGTTCAGTTTCTAAAGAACAAGCCGAGTTCTTCGCAGATGGTATGGTGGGGGTGCTCACTGATTTCAAACAGCTTGAACTGGTGAAAGGTGGAAAGAAGACGAAGATCTCTAGGAAACTGGCTACAGAGAAAGGACATAAGAATGAACTAGAGGCATTTTTTGAGTGTATCAAGCAAAATGAAATTGTTGAAATTGCATCTAATGTTCTGACAACCCTTGCCACATTTAAAGCAGTGGAATCTATACAAAGTGGAACGCAGTCTAAAATCCAATCCAAAAAACGAGGCTGTTAATGTTAAACAAAATGAATCTATTTTCAAATGGGATGGCTTCTCAGGCATTTAATATTTTAGTAAAAAACAGCCTTACTTTTAAAAACACATACGATATTTTGCAGAAATCACAATGGTGGAGCGCTGACAAGTTAGAAGAGTATCAACTTGAACAATTAAGTAAATTGTTAGATCATGCTTACACAAATGTGCCTTATTATACAAAGGTCTTTGATGAACAGGGTTTAAAACCAAAAGATTTTCAAGATTTAAAGGATTTAGAAAAATTGCCATTTCTGACAAAAGATATAGTACGTGCCAATTTCAAAGACCTTTGTGCTCGAAATTATTCTCCTAGCAGGTTTCAGCTCGTTAATACAGGAGGTTCTACAGGTACTCCACTAGAGTTCTATCTTGAAAAAGGCGTTACAGATGCTAAAGAATGGGCATTTATGAAAACTCAATGGGATAGGGTAGGGTATCGTTTCAGGGATAAGTGTGCTATTTTCAGAGGATATAAGGTTCCAGTTTCTGAAAACACTTTTTGGAAATCCCAATTACTTGGGAGATGGATGCTGTTCTCTTCATATGATATCAATTCCAATAATATTTCAAGATATATTCTAAAATTGAGGACTTTCAGTCCTAGTTTTATCCAAGCGTATCCATCTGCAATCACTCTTTTGGCAAAAAATCTAAATGAAAATAATGCAGCTAGCCTGCCAAAATTAAAAGCCATATTATGCGGCTCAGAAAATTTATTTCCAATTCAACGAAAGTATCTTGAAGATGCTTTCAATACACGTGTCTATAGTTGGTACGGTCAAACTGAAAAAGTGGTTCTTGCTGGTGAATGCGAGTTGAATGGTCATTATCACATCTTTCCCGAATATGGAGTTACAGAATTGATAGATAAGGATGGAAATACAATTAAAGAAGGCACTGGAGAAATTATTGGAACCGGATTTAATAATTATTCAATGCCATTGATTAGGTACAAAACAGCTGATATAGGTACTTTATCAAACAAAAAGTGTGAATGCGGAAGGGAGTATCCATTACTTGAAAGAGTTGAGGGTAGGTCTCATGATATGATTGTAACAAAGGATAGTACAATGATTACTCTCACTGCTCTTATATTTGGTCAACATTTCAATGCATTTTCTAACATAAAAGAATTTCAATTAGTTCAACAAAGAAAAGGAGAATTAATATTCAATATTGTAAAAACTAATAAGTATAATATTAATGATGAAAACGAAATATCAAATAAAATAGAAAATATATCGCATAACCAGATTGAAGTATTTTTCAATTATGTGGATTTTATTCCTAAAACAGAACGTGGAAAACATAAGTTTTTGATACAAAAATTGAAAGTTTAATTGAGTGGTATCAATGGTAAATATTTATAATGACTCTTATATTTCAAAAATAACCAAAAACGAACTACTGTCTAGGAATTATGAATATGAGCCTTTAGTTTCCTTTTGTATACCTGTCAAAAATGAAGAAGGTGAATTTGAAGAGTGTTTGCGATCAATACGAGAACAGAATTATGATAAAATTGAAATTATTGTAGTAGATGGTCATTCCACTGATAATACTGTGATGATTGCAGAAAAGTATGGTTGTGATATTTATTATGATAATGTATCTCTTGCTAATTCTAGACAAATTAGTATTGAAAAAAGTAAAGGGGAAATTCTTGCAATATGGGATGGAGATATAACAATTCCTCATAATAATTGGTTAAAAGATGCTGTAAAAGTGTTTAAATTAAACTCAAATATAAGTACAGTATGGCCTACATTAATTCCTCCTCATTATTCTTCATGGGCACAGAAATGTTACAATGCTCATTCGATGAAAATCTTTGAAAATAGAGTCACATTTTCAAGAGGGATTTTTGGTGGAGGTAACTCATTATTTAGGAGAGAACATGTTATGTCTGTCGGAGGCTTTGACACCACATATAATTTTGGGGAAGATATGATTCTGGCAAAGAGATTAAAGAATGCTGGTTATAGTGTTGTACAGTATCATGATCCAATTATCCATGATACAATGAAGTCTTTACGGGAAATATACATTCGATCGTTGTGGGGATCGAAAGCATTTGAGTCTAAAGGACTGGCTTTTTATCAACAAAGCAAATTTGATATTTTTAAAGAACAGTATTATCTGGGGTTTAAAGGAATGCTGAATGGATTGTTACGAGGTCAATTCTTTTGGCTTATATTTCCACTTTTAATCATGGTTAAATCCATAGCATACGGAAAAAGCATCTTTTTGGCAAAGAATTAATGATTGCTTAAGTTACAAATTTTCAAAGAGAGAAATAATTATGGTAGATTATGTACTTATAACTCCTGTCAAAAATGAAGAAGAATACCTTCCAATTCTCGCAGATTCTATAATAAATCAAACAACGATACCAAAGATATGGGTTATTGTAGATGGTAACAGTATAGATAATACCCCTAACATAATCAAAGAATTATGTCAGCGTTTTGATTGGATATATTTTCATAAACAAAAACAGATAACTAAACAAAAAAACCACTTAAATTTTGCTTATGGTGTTCAAGAAGGTTATGAATGTTGTCAACATATAGCTCAAGAAAAGAATATAACATATGATTATGTCGGAAAACTTGATGCAGATGTGATTCTCCCAAAAGAATTCTTTGAAAAACTGATATATAAATTTGAACGAAATCCACTTTTAGGTGTTGTAAGTGGAGTTTCACATAATCTAAAATCAAAACCATGTTTACAAAAATATACTAATATCAAAGAAAAAGATTATATCACAAATAATTATTTACCTGATGAATTACCTGATAAACGGCTATATAGAAAAAAATACCTAGATGAAGTAGGACAATTTCCATTATCCAAATATTCTCCTGATACGGTTTTACTCGCAAAATTTAGGATTAAAGGATGGGATATAAAAACATTTGATGATATACATTTTTTTAACTTAAGGGATGACACTGGAACAGAACGAAACTTGTGGAAATCAGCTAAATCTTACGGTGAAAATAGGTTTTATTTAAATTATAATCCATTCTTGGTTTTAATTAATACTTTAATGCTAATGCTAAAAAAACCGCATTATACTGCACTTGCATATGTTTATGGATATACATCAAGCTTGATATTTAAAAAAGAAAAAATTCATGATAAAGAAATCCAATACTATTTTATGTCAGTTAGACCCCGAGAAATTCTAAAAATGGTCCAAAATAAACAGTATACTATATTTTGTTTACGTAGATAAATATGGTTAAAAATTATATAATGGGGATGATTGATTGCTACTTAATAAAAAGTATGATGCCAATATTAATTCAATTATAGCTGTTTTATTGATTTTTTCTGGTTTCTTAATTGTTTTAGTTTCAAGATACTATCATTTAAATCAATCATATATCGGTTATGCAATTATTGTGGGAAGTGTTGCTTATGCCGTAATTAAAAGGAAATTACTAAATAATATTGCAAATCTAGATGAATTGAATTTAAGTAGATCACTTCATTTGTTGTTATGCCTATGTTTCTTTATTATGCTCAATATGAGTATTCTTTTGTTAAGGTACACTTCTGAACCATATCATAGACCATTAGGTTATTTTGTAACTATTTCTATCGCATGCTCACTTATCGGGATTCAAATATTTAACACGTCTAACATTAGTAATAAAAAATACCAGGACTTAAATGTTTATTTTATTTTATTAGAAATTTTTGTACTATCTTTTTATCTTCGATGGAGTATTTATTATCTATTTCCTGGGGTTCAAGGTGTTGATCCATGGTATCATATAGGCTTTATTCAAGAAATAATTAATTTAGGGAAAATTGATGGTGTTTTATATTCTTCTTATTCAAGCACTCCAATTATGCATTCTGAAATAACAATCTTAAAAATAATTACTGCAATGAATATAAAAAATTCATATTTTATGATTAGTATTGCTGGTATTCTAATTACATTATTTGTTTTTTTAATTGGGAAGCGTATGTTTGGTATAAAAATAGGATTGCTATCTACGCTGATACTAAATATGTCTGACCAATTCATAAATTTTGGAATTCAAATTACACCGATGATATTAGGCGCATATTATTTTATTATCTTGTTTTACATTGTTTATACTCCATCAGAGTTTAAAAAAAAGGACCATATTTTTTTATCATCTTTTTGTATCCTAATTTTTACCGTCATAATTTTGACTCATACAATTGCAACATTTGTAACATCGATTATACTGATTATATCATTCCTTCTTTTAGAATTTACTGTCATTTTAAATCAAAAAAACAAAAAAATTGAAGGTTTTGATATAAATCTAAGTATATTTCTAGTATCAATATTTATTATTGGTTTCATATCTTATTGGATATTTGCTTTTGGTGGTAGTGGACATACTTCTTTTTTTAACAATGTTGTATTAAGTTTTAACAATGCTATGCACTCTTCGAACCTGGGAGATGTAGAATTAGTTACACAAGCCTCAAAATTAAATTCATTTGTTATAGGATTAAACCATTTAGGCTATTCATTTTTATTATTATTTGGGATTATCGGTGGTATGATATCTATTACCATAAAGAAATATAGAAACTTAGGAATAGTACTATCAGTTATTTCTGGAGTAATTATCTTTTGGATATACATTCCTTCTTTGATGGGATCAAATGCTACACTTCCACATAGGTGGTTTTTGTTTCTATATCCTTTGCTTTCTATTTTAGCAGCCGCTGGTATTTATTTTTTAATTCAATCAATTGACGGCACAAATAAAAAGTATAAAGTTATATTAATTTTTATAACATTATTCCTTTTAAATTTTTTTATGATTACAAATTCATTAACCAACTACGACAGTCCTATTTATCCACCTGATCGCGTTGATGATTTTTCATATTCTCGTTCTTGCTATTATGAAAGTGAAATAAATGTTGGTGATTTCATCAATTCAAATTATAATGGAAGCATTGTTACGGATTATAGATATCTTAATATAATGAGGTATTGGTATCAATTTAATAATATCTCATTTATATCAATAGAAAATCCATCAAGTTATAGTGACGGGTTAATTTTACTCAGAAATAGCATTTCAAAAGGATTTATTTCTGATACAACTACAAATTATATGTTTGTTTACAAGAAAACACCGCAATCATTGTTAGATACTTTAGGGTCTGGCAAATATATTGCTATTTATAATAATGGTGAAGTTACTATGTATTTAGCAAAAAATACTGGTCAAGTGGAAACATGAATAAGAAAATTGTAGTTATGAACTTTTCAGCAGCATTAATCCAAGAAGATTGCATAAAAGGAAAAAATACAGGTGCGCATTACTACGATACACAAAAAAAAGTATTGTTCTCACATTTAAAGTCTGAATTTCCAGAAGAAAATTTAACTGTCATAGGCTTCAATACAGACTTAAAATTTCGGATAAGGAATATTGATGCTACTGAAATTATTCAATATCCTGGATTTTATAATTCCATATTATCAAGTTTCTTGTTCAACATCGTCAGTTTCTTGCATCTGTTGTTGTTGAGACCCTCCTTAATCTATGCATATACAGATGGATTACTATATCCGTATATGGGTACCTCTTTTTATTCCAAATTATTTAGTGTTCCCTTCTTTGTAGATTTACGTAATCCTCCATATTCATTGTATATCAATGAATCGACATCAGTATACAAAAGAATAGGTATAAAAATTACAGATTATATCTGTATGCGTTTTAGTAATGTACTGATACATGTCAGTGAAAATGCTAAAGAAATGATTAAAAAGAAAAGAATGTTTTATGAAAAAAGTATCGTGGTACCTTCTTGTGCCCCAGAAATTCTATTTGAAAAGAAAAAAGTTTGTCATATTAATAAGGATGTAACATTTGCAACATGGGGAGTTATTAATAAGCCAAGAAAACTAGAGCTGATAATTAAAGCTTTTATAAGAGCACAAGAATTAAATCCAAAATCAACATCCAAGTTTTTTGTAATTGGTGAAGGAGATGATTTAGATAATCTTAAAGAAATAGTTAAAACTTCAAAAATATCGAATATTATTTTTAAAGGCTATATGGATCAAAACAAATTGTTTGATTTTTTAAGTAATGTATCAGTTGCTGTAATACCAATCCCTCCAGAAAACACATTCTATTTGGTAAGTTCTCCACTTAAATTAGCAGAAGCGGTCACTTTGGAAATGCCGATTATTGCAAGTGCTATTAAACCAAATAATATTGTTGATGCATGTAATCTTGGTATCTTATCAAACCACGATATTGAAAGTTATGCACAAGCCTTTATTCAGTTTGAAAACTTTTCAGAATCCAAGATGAATAAATATCAAACAAATTGCAAAAATATTAAATATATTTTTAAACCTTCATTCATATTTAAGGATGTTACAACTTTGATTCAATATTATCTCTATAATCATTGAAGTATATATGAGTTTAAGGGTAGTGATTTTTTCAAACTTGTGTAGCAATTGAAGACCGCATTCTACTGACTTTTATCAATATGCGTATGTATAAAATATATTTATGTAATTATGTTTAGTCTCTAATTAATTTTCTCAATATGTCAAAATCATCCCTTGAAATACTTTTTGTTAAGTACAAAGCTGCAAAGTATACAATAAATGCAGAAAAGAATACGAGATACAGATTTAAATCTTTCAAGACATATACCCATAAGCTCAGAATTAAGCCTGACATCAGTGGTCTTACAAATGTAAGACCGAATGAAATTTTATGAAAATTATTTGAAATAATTATGAAACACAAAATTACAAGCAGTGTCTCTGTTAATATCGTACTAATAGCTGCACCAATATAACTATAATTAGGAATTAATAGAAGATTTAATAAAATATTAATTAAAGCTGCTACAGCAGTAACAATCGCAGCTACATTCTGTTTGTTCACTGATACGAGCATAAATGAAATAACCATGTAAATAAAAATAAGTAAGATATCCCATGCTAAAATCTGAAGGACAATGATTGAAGAATAAAATTGTTTTCCATAGAATAAAAGTATTATTTTATTTGCGAGTAAAGTTAAAATAATTGCAATAAAAACTGCGACTATTACCAAATACCGCAGTGCTTTTTCATAAACAGTTTTCAGTGAATTTTCAGCTGAAACTGAAAAATTTGCCATTAATGGGAATAGAGCGCTCATGAATAATTGTGCTATTGGTGTGAAACCAAGAATTAAGTTATAAGCAGCATTATACCAACCAACAGCTGAGTCTCCAATCATTATAGAAAGCATTATAGTATCTATTCTTTTATACATAAATCCAAATACAGATAGAAAACTTATCGGTAAAGCAATTTTTATTGTATCCTTTAGAAAATAAAACTTAAATTGTATATTGGGTTTTGTAATTGTCTTGATACAAATCATAAAACTTATTATGAAATCAAGAATAGCAGATAAAACATAAATGATTCCAATTTCAATCAATCCATAACCAAGAAAAAGAACTATTAAACTAGATGAAACTCTTATAATGCTTATGATTATTGTAGGTCCGGATTCAAATTGCATTTTTTCAAATGCCCTAAATGTTAATTTGAATACTTCAGACAAAGAAACTATACAAATATAAATCCCAAATAAATATACAATATTTTTTGTGTCTGAAGGATATTTCATAAAATTGATTAATAGCACTATTGTACTGAAGACTACAATAGATAAAATAAATCTCAAACTTAGTAAATTGCTTACATATTTGTTAGCTTCTGAGTTATATTTTGCAACTTCTCTTATAAGTAAGGTATTATATCCTAAATCTAAGAATACAGTGAAAAAGGCTGTAAATGTGAGAGCGAATGAAAATTTTCCAAAAAGGATATCGCCCAAAAAACGAGCAATAAAAATTGTTAGTATAAGAGATGATACTGATACAATAAATTGTGCACCGGTTAACAATAAAGTGTTTTTTGCAATTTTTTGAAATACGTTCATAAAATCAGCTCTAACAATAATGTGTGCAATCACTACTTAAATCAAACAATTAAATTACTGAATATGGAGTAATTTTTGGATTACAATATTTTAATTGATTTGGCAAATTCATCTTAGATGTTTAACGGAATGGTGTATCTCTATTCTTTATGCATATCTGTTTTTTACATATATTTTTATCAAATGCCAGCCTCACCAACAATGTTAATGGCGTTTGCAGTGTCTTTTATATATTGAAGTCAATAATGTTTCGTGTATCTACAATGTTCACATTTTTCATCAAATTTATGAATTTTTTTACGCACATTTTTTTATAAATAGAATGATCCGTCAGCACCACAATACAATCGCTCCCTTCCACAGCCTCTTCCAGACTCAATATAGGATACTCGAACTCCTTCACAAGCGGATCATAGATCTTAACAGTAAATCCTTCCTTCTCAGCCAGTTTAATAAACTTCAATGCCGGAGTCGCTCTTGTGTCAGCTATATCCCCCTTATAAGCCACACCGAACACAGTGATTACAGGATTCTCGATGCCATTGACCATTTCCTTGACTTTTTTCAGGACATGGATGGGCATGGAATCGTTGATGTTGCGGGCAAGGGTAATCAAACTGCTGTTATTAGCGTTCTCAGTAAGGAACCAGGGATCTATGGCTATGCAGTGCCCACCAACTCCCGGACCCGGCTTGTGGATATTTACCCTGGGGTGCTTGTTGGCTATCTCGATGGCTTCCCATATGTTAATTCCATAATCTTCAGCAAGCATTGACAATTCGTTGGCAAGGGCGATGTTCACGTCACGGTAGGTATTCTCCATGAGCTTGATCATCTCGGCAGTGGTGCTGGTGGTAAGGTACAGGTTGCCTTTGACAAAACAGGAGTACAGATCCCGTGTCATTTCAGTGGCTTTCTCATCAAGGCCTCCGATGACCCTGTCGTTGTTAACCATCTCGTGCAGGGTATTGCCAGGAATGGCACGTTCCGGGCAGTGGGATATGTAGAAATCCTGGGATGCTTTCAGGCCAGATCTTTCAAGGATTATCCGTACCCTTTTCTCACAGGTCTTGGGCGGGATGGTGGATTCGATGATCACGAGATTACCCTGTTTCAGATATGGAACTATCATTTCACAGGCAGAGATGACGTATTTCAGGTCTGCCATACGGAATTCAGCATCGAAAGGTGTTGGGACAGCTACAAGAAATGCATCAGCATCTTCAACCTGTGTGGAAGCACGGAAAGCAGCTTTCTGCATGGCACTGTCCAGCAGTTCCTGGAAACCTTTTTCCTCAAAGTGCATCTTTCCCTGCTGCAGACTTGCAACAACTCTCTCGCTGACATCAACACCCACTACATCAACGCCATTGTTGGCAAACAGCAGGGCAGTGGGCAATCCAATGTACCCCAATCCAAGAACACACATCTTTGTCATCTTAACACCAGACAACCAATAAATTCGCGATCAGTCCATTGATCATTATTTTCCCCGCATCCCCTTCACCATAGGGGTTCTTCCACCTATTTCCCACCTGCATCATCTGCCTTGTACAAGCAGCAATATCCTTACCAGCGATCACATTCGCCCCCACATCCACCGTCTCCGGCCTTTCCGTGTTATCTCTTAACGTAACACAGGGCACACCTAGGATACACGCTTCTTCCTGCAATCCGCCACTATCTGTAAGAATAAGCCTTGCACTGCTTTCAAGCTGCAGGAATTCCAGATATCCTGCGGGTTCTGTGATGCGCACTCCTGAAGGCACCTGCAATCCGAACTCATGCATCATCTTCACGGTGCGGGGATGGGCAGGGAAGATTATGGGCAGGTGGAACTCGTCGTAAACCTGCCTGAAGCCATCGAGTATGGCAGATAAACGCTCCCTGCTGTCCGTGTTCTCAGCCCGGTGCACGGTGGTGAGGAAATAGCCTTTCTCCTTAAGGTCCATGTCCCTGAGGGTATTGACCTTCTGTTTAGAAATCTCCAGGTTCTGGTACACGGCATCCACAACGGTGTTGCCTGTGACGAAGATCTTTTCCTGCGGGATGCCTTCGGCAAGCAGGTTGAGCTTTGAGGTTTCGGTGGGTGCAAAAAGATGATCGGAAATATG
>AMWB02153901.1_pt1 | contig 11753 bp, 10 predicted proteins | sample 200311 | NCBI WGS metagenome assembly AMWB02 (sample SAMN02737377, study PRJNA173069) | bioreactor metagenome | biome: anode biofilm in microbial fuel cells | place: USA: California | collected 2010-12-16 | reverse complement strand
CTGGCCGGGTTCAAACGTGCGCGATGCGCGTTTTTTCGAGCTGGCGCTGCGCGAAACTTTCAGCCAGGCCCGCATCACGGCTTTCGGGTCGACCCGCAAAGCCCACACGCGTGCGGTCGACGACCCCAACCTCAAAGCCATGGTCGCCAGCCAGGCGCCGGCGGTGGCCATCGTCGGCAAAACCTGGCCGCTGCACATCGAAGCGGTCATGGGCAACACCCGCGCCGAAAATCTGGCGATGATCCGGGACAGTGTGAGCCATCTCAAACAGCTGGGCCGCGAAGTGATTTACGATGCGGAGCATTTTTTCGATGCCTATGCCGAGGACTCCGCTTATGCTTTGGAAACGCTGCTCACGGCGTTCAACAGCGGCGCCGATGTCCTGGTGTTGTGCGATACCAACGGCGGCTCGCTGCCCTTTGCCGTCGAGCAGGCAGTGGCCGATGTCATCGCCTATTTCCGGGAGCACCACCAGTCGGTTCCGCGCATCGGCATCCACGCGCACAACGACTGCGGATTGGCGGTGGCCAACAGTATCACCGCCGTTCGGGCCGGGGCCACGATGGTGCAGGGCACCGTCAACGGTTACGGCGAACGCTGCGGCAATGCCGATCTGACCAGCATCATACCGATTTTGAACCTTAAAATGGGCCGCGTGAGCATTCCGGCCGACAAACTCAAGCGGCTCAAATCGCTGTCGCGTTTCGTGAGCGAAACGGCCAATATGATTCCGCTCAATTCGAGACCTTTTGTCGGCAAGAGCGCCTTCGCCCACAAAGGCGGACTGCATGTCAACGCCATCATGAAAGTGCCGCAGGCCTACGAGCACATCGATCCCACCCTGGTGGGCAACGAACGCCGCGTGCTGGTCTCCGATCTGGGCGGTAAAAGCAACGTGGTCTACAAAGCACGCGAACTGGGGGTTGAACTGGGCGACGGCAGCGACAATCAAAAAATCATCTCCCAGATCAAGGAACTGGAAAGCCAGGGTTACCAATACGACGTAGCCGACGGCTCGATGAAAATTTTGCTGCAAAAAATGACCGAACAGTTCAAACCATTGTTCGACCTCGAATCGTTCCGCGTGACGATCGAAAAAGACAAAGATCAGCCGTGCAGCGCCCACGCCACGATTAAAATCGCCGTGAACGGGGCGCAGGAAATCACGGCCGCCGAGGGCCAGGGACCGGTCAGCGCTCTGGACAACGCCCTGCGCAAAGCGCTGGGCAAATTCTACCCGACCGATCTGAACAGCATGCAACTGGTCGACTTCAAGGTGCGCGTCATCGACGGCCGTGATGGCACGGCCGCCAAAGTCCGCGTGTTCATAGAGTCACGCGACCACGAAGAAATCTGGAGCACCATCGGCGTTTCCGAAGATATTATCGAAGCCAGCTGGCAAGCCCTGGCGGACAGTTTTCAATTCAAACTGGCCAAGCTGACTTGATCGAAAAGGCAGAAAATGAACGCTATTTTTCGAAAAGGTGATGATCACGCCGCAGGCTTTGCCCTGCGGCCCATGCTTGACGTCGTTCGAATCCATCAATGGCCATCGCGCTCTTTTAAAGAACTATCAGTGAGGTAAACATATGCCCGAAATGGTAAAAATATTCGACACGACATTGCGTGACGGCGAACAATCGCCGGGCGCCAGCATGAACACGGCCGAAAAGCTGCGACTGGCCGTGCAACTTGAAAAATTGGGGGTGGACATCATCGAAGCCGGTTTTCCCGCGGCCTCCGAGGGAGATTTCGAGGCTGTCTCCCAGATTGCCGGTCGGCTGAAAACCACCGAAGTGGCCGGACTGGCGCGCGCCAACAAGCAGGACATCGACAGAGCCTGGGGTGCCATACGCCACGCGGTTCTGCCGCGCATCCACACCTTCATCGCCACTTCCGACATCCATCTGGAATACAAACTGAAAATGAATCGGCAACAGGTGCTCGAAGCCGCCGTCGAAGCGGTGCGCTACGCCAAAACCCTCACCGCCAACGTGGAGTTTTCCGCGGAGGACGGGTCGCGCAGTGATCGCGATTTTCTGTGCAGCGTGTTCGAAGCAGCGATCGCCGCCGGCGCGACCACGGTCAACCTGCCCGACACGGTGGGGTACGCGATTCCCAGCGAATTCGGCGAACTGGTCAAATATGTGATGACCCACACACCCAACATCCATCAGGCGGTGCTCAGCGTCCACTGCCACAATGACCTGGGGCTGGCCACGGCCAACACCATCGCCGCGCTCAGCGCCGGGGCGCGCCAGGCCGAGGTGTGCGTCAACGGCATCGGCGAACGCGCCGGCAACACCTCGCTGGAAGAGGTGGTGATGGCGCTGCACACCCGGCCGAATTATCTGCCGCTGACCACGCGCATTCGAACCGAGCAGATCTACCCCACCAGCCGCTTAGTCAGCATGATCACCGGCATCATGGTTCAGCCCAACAAGGCCATTGTGGGGGCCAATGCTTTTGCGCACGAAGCCGGCATCCACCAGGACGGCATGCTCAAAAATCCCATGACCTACGAGATCATGCGGCCCGACACCATCGGGTTGAGCACCAACAAACTGGTTCTGGGCAAACACAGTGGCCGCCATGCCCTGCGCACGCATCTCAAAGACCTCGGCTACGATCTGTCTGATGAGGAATTGAATGTGGTTTTCACCAAATTCAAAGCACTGGCCGACAAGAAAAAACATGTCATGGACGAGGATCTGGAAGCCATCGTCACCGAAGGCGTGCTGCGACTGGCGGAAACCTTCATGCTGGAATATCTGCATGTCACATCCGGCACAACGGTTCTGCCCATGGCCAGCGTCAAACTATCCATCAATGGCCGCTCGGTACAGGATGCCGGCTATGGCAACGGGCCGATCGACGCGGCATACAACACCATTGCCAAATTGACCAACACCCAGGCGGAGCTGCTGCGCTTTTCCATCAGCGCGCTGACAGGCGGCACCGATGCCCAGGGCGAGGTGACGGTTCGCCTCAGGGAAAACGGTCTGACCGCTCTGGGTCGCGGTTCAGACCCGGACATCATCACCGCCAGCGCCCTGGCTTTCATCAATGGGCTCAACCGGCTGGAATATCTCAAAACCCATCCCGTGGAAACCGCCCAGAGCCTGTAAGTGAATCGTGGTTTTGCGAATATCAAAAGGCGACTTCTCGCGAAGTCGCCTTTTTTATTTCAACCCGCCGAATTTAATTGTTATGCTTTTTCCGCGGTGCCCTGCACCAGAGCGTTGAGGATGGTCAGGCGCTGGTCGAGCTGGGACTGCAGCACATCGGTTTCTTCTTTTTTAAGGTGTTTGAACTTGCCCAGCATGTTGGTCAGTTCGGTGACCGGCTTGGGGCTGGAAACCTTTTGCGTGATGCTGTAGCGGCCCTGTTCGCACTGCCACAGCGGAAAGTAGTTGGTGCGCACGGCCTGGCGGCACACGGCGATCGATGCGTCCATCGGAATCTTCCAGCCCACCAGACAGGGGCAAAACACGTGCAGATAGACCGTGCCCTTTTTGACCATCTCCTTGGCCTTGACCAGCTTTTTGGCGTAGTCTTCCAGATGGCTCAAGGTGGCCGTGGCCACGTAGGGAATGTTGTGCATCGACATGATCATGGGCATGTTCTTGGCCCCGGTCTTTTTGCCCTTGCTCAGCGCGCCCAGCGGCGTGGTCGAGGTCGAGGCGCCGAAGGGCGTGGCTGAGCTGCGCTGAATGCCCGTGTTCATGTAGCCTTCGTTGTCGTAGCAGATGTAGATGATGTTCTCGTTGCGCTCGGCCGCCCCGGACAGCGTCTGATAGCCGATGTCCACCGCGCAGCCGTCGCCGGTAAAACACACGATCGTGGCATCGATGCCCTGTTTGCGGTACGCACGGGCAATGCCCGATGCGCTGGAGGCCACTCCGGTCATGGTGCAGGCATAGTAGGCGTGATTGTGCCAGGACCCGACGTTCTGGCCATGCAGCACCGGCGCCGAACACGACGGCGTGCCCACAAATAGGATCTCTTTGCCCAGTACCCGCGATACAAAGCGCAGGTTTAACTCCATGGTGCATCCGGCACAGGGCGATATGCCTCCGGCAAATTGATCCTCGTTCTGGTAATAGTCGAATACCGGCAGCTTTTTCTTCTGGGTCGTTGTTGCCATTGTCTTCCTCGCTTTAGGGTAACCAGGTCACTTGCTGATAGGCGTTGCCCTGGGATGCGTTGTCAATGTCGTCGATCATCCGGCCAATGTGATCCTTGGTGATGTCCATGTTGGCCAAACCGTCAATGAAGCTGAGCATGGGCACGATGCCGATCTCGGGCGTGATCGCGCGCACTTCCATGTAGATCGGCCCGCAGTTCCAGCCAAAGCCGATGCTGCGGTCGAGCACCCCGATGGCTTTTTTGCCCTTGAGCACCCGGGCCAGCCGCTCGACGGGAAAGGGCCGGAACAATCTGAGCTTGACCAGCCCGACTTTGACCCCCTGCTCGCGCTTGGCGTCGATCACCGTGCGCGCGGTGCCCACGGCGCTGCCCGAGGTGATCAAAACAATGTCGGCATCCTCGCAGCGGTACTCTTCGATCTGGCCCTGGTAGGCCCGGCCGAATGCCTTGGCAAAATCGGCGTCGATCTGATCGATTTTGGGCTTGACCCGCTCCATGGCCGCCATGTGCTTTTTGCGCAACTCCACATAGCCGGCGCCGATGCCGTGGCTGCCGCAGCCAACCGGCACGCCGGGCAACAGTTTGGGCCGCGCCGGCTGGCTTTTGAGCACCGACAGATAATCGTCTACCTGGCCGATCGAGGCCATCTTCACCGATTCGGCCAGATACGATAAATAGTAGCCGTCGTAGTTGAGCATCACCGGCAGCTGAATGTCGTGGTCTTCGGCCAGACGAAAACTCTGAATCACCATGTCGAAAATCTCCTGGCAATCTTCGACGATCAGCTGCACCCAGCCCACATCGCGCACCGATATCATGTCCTGCTGGCCCGAACACACCGCGTGAATGCCCGGCGGCTCGCGGTTGACGTTGACCATCACCACCGGGGCGCGATAGCCGCCGGTGTTAAACAGCGCATCGTACATGTACACCAGCCCGTAGGAAGACGTGGCCGTAAAGGTGCGCGCCCCGGCCATCGAGGCCCCGCACACCACGTTCTGCGCCGAGTTTTCCCCCTCAACGGTCACGTACTCGCACTCGAGCTGTCCGTCGGCGTGAAACTTGGCCAACTGCTCGATCAGCTCGCTTTGCGGCGTGATCGGATAGGCCGCAACCACTTCCGGACGACACAACATCGCCGCATAGGCCGCCGCGGCATTGCCGGTGACTACCTTGATCTGCTCTTCAAATCGCACAGTCATCGCTGAATCCTCCTTCGGGGCTCATCGTAATTGCCCCTTTGGGGCACTCTTTGGCGCACACGCCGCAGCCTTTGCAATAGTCCAGATTGGCCTGGTAAAACCCGTCGGCCTGCTCGACAATGCACTGCGGCGGACAATACGTGTAGCAAATCCCGCACTGGTTGCACTTTTCTTTGTCGACCACCGGCCGCTCGGTGCGCCAGTCGCCGGTGTTCAAACACAACTTTATCTTTCTGGCGTCGGACCACGACGCTTCGGTCTGAAAAATGCACTCACCCTGTTGCTCTAATCCCATTTGCGTACCTCCACTTCATGGTATCCGCGCTCGACATTGCGAACGTTTTTTTGCAGCATGCTGCCCTCAAAATACTCTTGCAGCGACTTTAACACCGACTCTAACTTGAGCCAGCCCGTGGTGGCCGCCAGCGCCCCGAGCAAACAGGTGTTGGGTATGTCCCGGCCTATTTCGCACAAGGCGATCTGCGTGGCGTTGATGATCCCCGCGGTCTTTAAATTGGGCGTCGGCGGCTTTTCAAACGGCCTGGGCGTGTTCAAAATCAACACCCCGCCGGGCTTTAACCCGTCAAATAAGGTCTTGATCCCCAACAGCGTCGGATCGATCACGATCAGACAGTCCGGCTCGTAAATCTGCGTTTTTTCCCGCATCGGCGCATCGTCGATCCGCGAAAAAGCCACTACCGGCATCCCCCGCCGCTCAAACCCGTACATCGGAAAGCTCGCTACGCATTTGCCTTCGATCGCCGCGGCCGACGCCAACATCTTGGCCGCCATCACCGCGCCTTGCCCCCCTCTGCCGTGTACTCGGATTTCTTTCATGAATTCCCCTTGTTTTTTATTTGTTCAGCGTATGTCTGTTGTCCCGGCAAAATAAACCCGCTGGTTTTCGCTTTGTACTTCCACGGAAAATAAAAGGGTCATCCAATTCCGCATCCGACCGGCTGTCCAAAAAATAACAGCCGCAGCCTTGTACAACCCGCGGACTCATCGGTGCTCCTCGTGCTTGCGCGCAGGACCGGTGAGACAAGAATTTAAAATCTCAAACACTGGCAAATTGCTTGGCAGCGCGGCTTCCAGTGCGTTTTTCTTTGCCGGATGGAGCCATAGCCCCTACCAGCTGCGGTGCGGATGAAGAAAACCACACACGCCCGCGGGGGCCACTCTGTGTTTGGAATCGTGATGCGTTTTTTGAAACGAATGCTTTAAGTTGAATGAATCTGGTTCGACCTTAACGAATTTCACTAATCATATTCCGATTGGGTGTCAAGCAAAAAAACCCCAAAGGTGGCCTGCCCCCTTTTCCTCTTTTAAAAAGAATATTGAAAACAATGTGTTAAAATAAATGAAAACAAAGTTGAAAGCGTCTCCGACAATTTATCTTGGGGTACTGTATGCTTTTTTTATTGACGCTGCCCGATGGACCCGTTAACCTTGACCTATGCTGCTGATCCGAAGTTCTTTCCATGGCGGCTTTCGATGAGGCAACGCAATTTACGAAGTGTTCGCCTGTTACGGGTAAAACACGACAGATTTTTTCAGCACCGTTTAAACAGGAGGGGGGGGGCGATTTCCGCCGACCCGGAGAATACATAGCGGTCCCCTGTTCTGTCTCGACTCCATAAAGGTTCAGTAACCGGCTTTTCCGGCGGGTCGTCGCGTGTGCGTTTCACTTTAATCGCGGAAAGGAGGTCTATCGCCAGGCGCAGAAATTACATGAAATTCATAACCGACTTGAATCGTGAGGGGTGCTTATCCAAGATGCGGTAAACTTGGTAACGAACGCTAAATCAGGAGGTAGTAATGAAGAAAGTACTTTCCATGACCCTTTATGCCGTTTTCGCAATCAGCCTTTTCATCTCCGCCCTCGCGGCCAATGCTTCCGCCGCCACGATCGAGCTGAAATTCACCCACAGTTTTTCGCCCAAACACGTTCTGCAAACCGGAGTTTTCGAGCCTTGGGGAAAGAAGCTCGCCGAGCAGACCAACGGCCAGGTCAAAGTGACCATGTTCCCGGGCGGCGCTCTCGGCAAGCCGGGTGACCTGTACAAGTTGGCGGAAAAGGGGATCGCCGACATCGTCTATTTGCTGCACGATTACTCTCCAGGCCGGTTCCCCATGACATCGGTGTTCGAACTGCCCTTCATGACGCCTACCTCCACTATCGCCAGCGAAGCAATGTGGAAAACTTTTGAAAAGCATCCCGACTTCCAAAAAGAGTACAGCAATTACAAGGTGCTCGGGCTTTACTGCCATGCCGCAGGTCATTTCCATACAACCAAAAAAGCCATTCGGTCCACTGACGATTTCAAGGGCCTGAAAATCCGCACGGCCAGTCCTTCAGTTACGGAGGCCTTGAAAATATTCGGCGCCATCCCCGTGGAGATGCCGATTACCGAAACCTACACCGCGATGGAGAGAGGGGTGGTCGATGGCACCGTCGTGCCATTTGAGGGGTTGGTGACCTTCAAGTTGCACGAATTGGCAAAGTATTCAACGTTGACCGATTTTTACACGGTGACCATGGCCAGCTTGATGAATAAGGCCAAATATGACTCTTTGCCGGATGATGTCAAAAAAGTCATCGACGACAACAGCGGCTTTGTCATGTCCAGCTGGTGCGGTAAGCGCTTTGACGAAACAGAGGCCCCCATGAAAAAAGATGCTTTGGCCAGTGGGCTCGAAGCCATTACTTTGCCGGAGGCCGAATTGCAAAAATTGCACGATCTGACCATTCCCTTGCGTGAATCCTGGGTCAAGTCCATGTCTGATCGTGGGCTGGACGGCAAACCCGTGCTTGCAGACGCACTCGGGTTTCTGGGTTTAAAATAAATCGTCCACGCCAAGACAGTGAGGGATTCCGGAAAAGTGTTGTATGGCCCGGTTCCCTCCATCTTTTGTTAACCTTTCTTTGCATGTCAAGGAGCTGTGGAAATCATGCGTTCTGAGACGATTGCCAAAGGCCTTGGGTGGTTCAGTACGGTTCTGGCTTACCTGGGCGCTCTGGTGCTTCTGATTATGATGTTTCTGACCACGGCTGACGTGGCCGGCCGTTATCTTTTCAACAAACCCATTCTGGGGACCATCGAGCTCACTGAGATTTTTGTTTTAATCATGATTTTCAGTTTTCTGGCCCATACCCAGGCCCATAAAGGCCACATTTCGGTGGACCTGCTGGTCAGTCGTTTCTCGCGTCGAACCCGATTGATCATCGAGCTTGGCGTGACATCGATCTGCCTGATTTTAATGGGCTTGATCGTTTGGATGAGCGGCATCACCGCTCAGGAACTGAAAGCAAGCGGCCAGGCCTCCAATAACCTGCATATCCCCAAATACCCCTTTGCGCTTTTTGTCGTGTTGGGGTGCTCTGTCATGTGCATCGAGTATGTTCGTGATTTGTTATCTCCGCAGGAAGCACGCAAGAAAGGCAAAACCACATGAGCGCACAATGGATCGGCATCATCGGGATTGTCGTGATGTTCATTTTTCTGGCGCTGCGCATGTACATCGGCATGGCCATGGCGCTGGTCGGATTTCTGGGAATGAGTCTGGTCGTCGGTTTGAACGCCGGCGCCAGCATTTTAGGTATCACGCCGCTGGCGGAAGGATCGTCGTATACGCTGAGCGTCATTCCGTTGTTCGTGCTCATGGGCCAATTCGCACTGGTGTCCGGCATCAGCAGCGATATCTACAAAACGGTCTACGCCTGGCTGGGGCATTTCCGCGGAGGGCTGGCATTGGCGACAATCGTGGCCTGTTCCGGATTCGCGGCCATATGCGGTTCTTCCCTGGCCACCGGCGCGACCATGGGCATGGTGGCGATTCCCGAAATGGATCGCTTCAAGTACGATCCGCGCTTGTCCACCGGCTGCATCGCGGCCGGCGGGACATTGGGCATTCTGATACCGCCCAGTATCGGATTCGTGATTTACGGGATCCTCACCGAGCAGTCCATCGGCAAACTTTTCATGGCGGGTGTCCTGCCGGGGTTCATGCTGGCAGTCATCTTCATGCTCGTCATCATCCTGTGGTGCCGTTTGAACCCGGCCCTGGGGCCGCGCGGACCAAAAACCACGCTGCTGGAAAAGATTAAATCCCTCAGCGGCACCTGGGGAATGCTGACGCTGTTTCTGCTGGTCATGGGGGGGATCTATTTCGGCGTGTTCACGCCCACCGAAGCGGCGGGGATCGGTTCGTTCGGCTCTTTTCTGTTCGCTTTGTTCAAAGGCAAATTGACGGCCCGCCGACTGGTCGACAGTTTGTTCGAAACCGGCCGCACCACGGCTATGATTTTTTTGATCATCATCGGCGCCAACATCCTCTCTTCATTCCTGGGTATCGCTCAGATTCCCATGGAACTGGCCAATTTTATCGCCGAGTTGGAGATGCCCCGGATGGTGGTTCTGGTGGGCATCATCGTGCTCTATGTTTTTTTGGGCTGCGTGATGGATTGTTACGCGATTATGATTTTAACCGTGCCGATTCTGCTGCCGGTTCTCGAGACAATGTCGTTCAATTTGATCTGGTTCGGCGTCATCATGGTTATCGTTCTGGAAATCGGCTTGATTACTCCGCCGGTGGGGATGAATGTCTTCGTTCTGAAAGCCGCGGCGCCCCACATCCCGCTGAACACCATGTTCAAAGGCATCTGGCCGTTCATGGGCGCCGGTCTTGCAGCGATTATCCTGATCACTCTGTTTCCGCAAATTGCGTTGTTCCTGCCGAGCCGGATGTAACCCATGGACCCGCGCGGGTATTTGAGCCATAATCTTGCATTAAGATAGGGCTTGATTTTGCACGAGTGGCCGCTCAGGCGGCCACTCGTGACGGGCTTTGCGAGGAGTTGACTTTTTTGCGGTACGAAGGACCGATATACCGGCCACCGTCCGAGGCTGACAGCCTTTTGATCCAGGCAACGGTCGGCTGCCCGCACAACAAGTGCAGTTTCTGCATGGTATACAAAAAAGGGCCCCGGTACAGGGCACGGCCGGTCAACGACATCTGCGCCGACATTGACGAGGCGTTTCACCTTTACGGGTCCGCCGTGCGGTCGATCTTTTTCCCGGCCGGCAACACCATCGCCATGCCGGCGACGGACCTGGCGGCCATCTGCCGGTACAGCACGCGGACGTTCGCGGCTTTGCGACGAATCACGGTTTACGGCTCTTCACAATACATTGCGCAAAAAGGGCTGACGCAACTGAAAGCGTTTCGAGAGGCCGGTCTGACCCGCATTCACGTGGGCCTGGAAAGCGGAGATGACGCGGTCCTGCTTGAGGTCAAAAAAGGGACGAACGCCGCGGAGCAGATTCATGCCGGTCAAATCGTCCGGCAGGCCGGCTTGGAACTCAGTCTCTATGTTATCCTCGGGCTGGGCGGCAGTGATCGATCCCATTCGCACGCGTTGAGAACGGCTGAGGCCATCAATGCCATTGCACCGGATTTCGTGCGTTTGCGCACGCTGGTTCCCAAAATCAACACCCTTTTATTGCACCAGATCACCAAAGGCCGTTTTCAGCTGCTGTCGCCGCATCAAGTGCTCCAGGAAGCCCGCCTGTTGATCGAAAACCTGCATTGTTCAACCATTCTCGCCAGCGACCACTATACCAACTACATCGATCTTTCGGGAAAATTGCCCGAAAAAAAGGGCACTCTGTTGAATGCCATCGACCGGGCCTTGAAGTGGGAGACGGGTTGTTTTCGCCCTTTTTTTGTCGGGTCCCAATAATGCGGCGCTAGTGGCGGGGGTGGGAGTTCTGGCCACCGCGTGCCGTCTTTGATGATGCACCTTTTCGTGCTCACCTTTTTTTCTTTTCCACAATTTTCTCCCTAATGATCACTGGTTTTTTGAGTTGACTTAGGGTATCTTTTTCAGCCGATGGGCATCCCTTTTGGGTGATCGAATCATTCGAACGATCCAGGGGAAGAGTCATCGCCGGCCTTTTTACTGTGCTTATAGGCGGATACGCCGATTTAAATGGTCTAAGGAGGGAACCGTCCATGCAGAAAATGAAAAAATTTATGGTGATGCATCGGGACCCGGCCATCACCTGGGAAGACGTGGAGGCGAACTGGGCCAGGCTGGCCAGGGTTGAATCCGCCACCTGGATTCGAACCTACTTCAACAAAAACAAAGGGATTCGCTACTGCCTCTGGATTTCGCCCAATGAAGATCATTTAAAGGAAATTTTTGTGAATATCAACGCGGGCTGGGAATCCATACTTGAGGTGGAAGAGACGATTCCGGACATCTGGGCGTGAGAGACCACTGCCGCCCCGGTAGGGTTGCTTGACGCACCGCCAGACGCAGGCCCAGTCACTAACGCCATTTGCGTTCACTCCGTGGCGAAAAAAAGGCGGAGGGATTATCGCGGGCGATTCGGGCCG
>AMWB02011775.1_pt2 | contig 11762 bp, 11 predicted proteins | sample 200311 | NCBI WGS metagenome assembly AMWB02 (sample SAMN02737377, study PRJNA173069) | bioreactor metagenome | biome: anode biofilm in microbial fuel cells | place: USA: California | collected 2010-12-16 | reverse complement strand
GAACAGGCTTTTCAATCATGAGCTGTCTTGACCCCCAAAGGCCGAGTATGGTAGTTTCTTCTCGCTCTTCAAAAGGACAAGGGCGCTTGGCTCAGTTGGTCAGAGCGGCTGGTTTACACCCAGTAGGTCGGGGGTTCGAACCCCTCAGCGCCCAAAGAATTCCCCAGCGCGGTTGCATTGCGTTGTGCTTCAATATCACTGTATGCCCATGAGTTGCGAGTACGGTCTGGGTTCCAGATCTTTTTCCGAAAGCCCGCACTTCTCCACTATTTGCATCAAACGCGCCTTAGTTTCCGTCACAGAAGGCTTTGGCACTTCGTCAAAAAGCAGTTCAACTTCAAGAAAATCCCCAACGCCCTCTACGTTTACAAGCTCCGCTCGGATCCCATCTTCGCTCATCCACGCGGTTCCTTTTTTCTTCTTCACGTAAAGCAATTGCGCGGACATTTTGCCAATAAAGTGCCTAAAACCTTCCAGGTTTTCTACTCCAAACTCGATTTCGTTGTTGACTTCGATATCGTTTGTATAGTTTTTTTCTTTGAAGGTAATCGTAGTGTGCGTTTGCTCCCTACGTACTCTAAATCGAAAGCCCGTAGTCGGGACAGAAGCCACAACTACGGGCACAGACCAGTATTCGTCATCTTTTTCAACTGAGCCCAAAAAACGCATAAAATGAGAAAGTTCCTCCTTCACTGATTCAGGATTCTCTACTCTCGCTTTTAGCTCTATTTCGATCATGCTCTTAAGGCCTCTTTCAATGCCTTTTGCATGCTCATGCTTTTTCTTCGCTCTTTAAAACCAATACGGACGGATCATAGCCTTCCGGTGGCAAATACCCAAGCAACTCGATGCAGGTGGCTCCAAGACTCGAAATACCCAAACCGGACCGCAAGTCCTTGCTGTACTCACCTTTGTATTCGGGATCGTACACAACACAAGGGACCGGATTGAGCGAATGGCTGGTCTTCGCCTTCGGCTGTCCATCCTTAGACAGTTCCACGGCGCCCGTTTTTTTGTCGTGTTCATACATATCGTCAGAGTTGCCGTGGTCAGCGGTGAGTATCATAGTACCGCCTGCTGCTTTCACTGCCTCTGCCAAGCGGCCAAGCTGGATATCCATCGCTTCCATAGCGCATACCACAGACTGATACACCCCAGTGTGCCCTACCATGTCGCCATTCGGATAATTGAGTCTGATGTAGTCATACTTTCCGGATTTTAGAGCACCAATCACAAAGTCTGTAATCTCTGCGCACTTCATCCACGGGCGCTGCTCAAAAGGCACTTTGTCGCTCGGGATTTCGACATAATCCTCCAGCTCCTCTGAGAATTTCTCAGCTCTGTTTCCATTATAGAAATAGGTCACATGTCCAAATTTCTGTGTTTCTGAAATTGCGAGGCTCTTAAGCCCCGTCGCAGCGACATACTCGCCCACCGTTCTGTCAATTGCCGGAGGTGTAACCAGGAAGTTCTTGGGAATCCCCAAGTCTCCGTCGTATTGCATCATGCCCGCATACAAAACATTGGGACGCGGCCCGCGATCGAATTTGTCAAAATTCTCTTCCTCAAAAGCGCGAGTGATCTCCAGTGCCCTGTCTCCACGGAAGTTGAAGAAGATCACACTGTCTCCATCCTTAATTTGGCCAACGGGGCCATTGTCGTCGCAAATCACAAATTCATGGATATCTTGATCTATAACGTTGGGATTCTCAGCACGGTAGGTCTTGATGGCCTCTTCCGCACTTCGAAACTGGCGACCTTGACCTTTGACATGGCAGTTCCATCCACGCTCAACCATAGCCCAATCCGCCCCGTATCGGTCCATAGTGATGTACTGCCTGCCACCTCCAGAAGCAATTCGATAGTCTGCTCCTTGCGCATTGAATCCTGCCAAGAACTTTTCGAATGGAACGATATAATCGAGTGCACTTTGTGCACCGACATCGCGTCCATCCAGCAAGACATGCACGCGCACCTTTTTTACACCCTCGGCAAACGCTTCTTCGATCATCGCCTTCAGGTGATCGATATGGGAATGGACGTTTCCGTCAGAAAAAAGACCTATAAAATGCAAAGTACTACCGTGCTCTTTGACATTGGCGACGAGTTTTTGCCACACTGTTCCCTTGAACATTGCTCTGGTTTGAATCGAATCGCCAACAAGCTTTGCACCTTGAGAAAACACCCTGCCACAACCTATCGCATTGTGCCCAACTTCGGAATTGCCCATATCGTCGTCGGAAGGCAAGCCAACCGCTTTGCCATGCGCCTTAAGCTTTGTATTGGGGCAAGAAGACTCTAGAGCCCTAAAATGTCTCATATCCGCATCTGCTACCGCGTCCCCGTCTTTGTACTTGCCATAGCCGACCCCATCCATAATCACAAGGACAAGTGGCCCTCTTCTTCCCTGCCACTCGGGGTTTTTTTCGAGTCCTGGTACCATATTTAGCTCCTCATTACTCATTACTCACCAAAATACTCAATCAAGGTGTCGACATGCAAATCCGGAATGGATTTCTGATAGTTGAGGTACGGTAGACCTATAACGGAAAACACCTTAACAGGAATTGCACCACAAGAACGTAGCATCTGGCAGGTCGCCTTAATTGTACCACCAGTCGCAATGAGATCATCAACAATGAGGAATCGTGCCCCGGTTTGAATGTCTTCCGAGTGCATCTCCAATTCGGCACTGCCATATTCGAGTTCATACGACTGCGAAATAGTCTTGCCGGGCAGTTTGCCTTTCTTTCTAACGAGCAATAAGGGAATACCAAGTTTATAACAAAAAGGTGCCGCAAAAATAAAGCCGCGCGATTCAATCGCAGCAACGGCGTCTATATGTTCATTTTTATAAAGTCTGAGCATGGAATCGATGCAATAAGCAAAAGCATCAGGATTTGCGAGAATACTGGTGATGTCGTAAAAGAGCACTCCCGGCTTAGGAAAATCTGGTACCTTGCGGATGGCATCATCAAGGTTAAAACCTTCGGTCTCGTCGGACTTTTCGTTTGGTGTAGGCATAAAGCAAGGCCTCATTGTTCACAGGATTGTGTAATTCTAGATTTCGTTACCTATCGATGTCAAGGTTACCAGTCGCTTGGCAAGAAAATATCCAAAACGCCTACGCCAAGACAAAGCCCGGCAGACACACCTAGTTGAATAAAGCGCTCCGTCGTGGTGACACTCGCACCTTGACCACTTCCTATAATGCGTACAAGGCTGAGCATGGCACCAGTGCAGAAATATGCCAAAGGGAAAACACCTACGCTGATGGTAACGAACCGTCCCACGCTAAAACCCGGTTTTCGACCCAAAGTGGTTCCCATATTCGTCGACGCAACTTTTTTCCCTCCACCCTCATAATCCGCAAGAAGGCTATAGGTCATCGGTATTTGCGTAGAGATAGCCACCTGTTCGCTTTCACGCAGAGTTGCAGCACTGGAGGCGGTCGGGCCATCCAACTCATTGTTCACGACAATATCGAATGTAGCGTCAGGAGACAAACTCCATGCCTTAGGCAAGGCGAATAATATCACGAGCAGCACCAGAACTAAGCATCTTCTGTGATTCAGGAGGCATATTTGCATCCAACAGTTCGTCTTCATGCTCGCGCTCCGAATAGTGCTGTACCTATACGTACACAGGTAGATCCTTCCTCAATGGCAACCTCAAAATCCCCGCTCATTCCCATTGAGAGCTCCGTAAAGGACTCAAAGTGGTACTTGGACACGATAGCCTCTTTTGCCTTTGCGAGGGTGCGAAACGATTCGCGTACGACTGGCGAGTCTGCCACGTTTGGAGCCATAGTCATCAACCCACAGATCTCCAGGCGGTGTTCGATCTCGCCGCGCGATTGTCCTTCCAAGAAGGCATCTATCGCCTTACAGAGAGAATCCATATCCGGAAAACCGCTCTTGGTAGCCTCACCAGTGTGGAGCTCTAAGAGTACCCTTAAGGGGGTAGGTCGCTCAATCGATTTTCTTGCTAGCAACAAAAGTAATTCAGAAGAATCAACAGACTGCACCGAATCAAAGAACAACGCGGCCTTCTTAGCCTTGTTATTCTGCAAAGTGCCGATCATCGCAAGTTGCGCACCTTTTAGACTTGCTCGCAACTCTTGCCCATACTTCTGCATGGCTTCCTGAACGCGATTCTCCCCAAAACTGCGTATTCCCGATTCATAGGCTGCCACTACGGCTTCGGCAGGATGAAATTTCGTCACAGCCAACAAGGTAACATCTTCAGGCTTTCTTCCGGCCCTCAAAGCCGCCTGGGCAATTCGTTCTCTCACCTTGAGAACGTTTTCTCCAACAAACGCGTAGTCCATAATTTCACCGCTCCAATCGGAATGCAATTTCTCCTCGTTTCACCAAAACCTGACTTCTTTTGTGAGTCGTGCAGAATTCCCCGCATAATCATAAACACTTAAGTCCAGTGCATGAATTCCAGCTGGAAAAGCGTAGCTACCAATAATGAAGCTGTCCACGCCTGATACTGTTTTGCCAGAAGGCACGTCGCCATCCAGAAAGGACAATCCTTCAGGAAGCATGGGAGCCATGTCCAAGCGCTTGTCGAAGACTACTTGTCCATCTACCATAAGCCTAAATCTATACAACCCTGAGGTTTGTTCTCCTTTCGAGGATACGTCGAATGCCTCGATCGCAAGTAAATAGGTACCTTGCAGATACGCTGTCTCGGACTGGTGTGTCTTGGCGCCGATGCTTGCGTTGGACTTCTGCGATCCCACTTGTGCCAAAGGTGTGACGGACGTGTCGTCTAGTGAAGTCTGCCCCTCCTTATTCATAAAATCGGGCTCCAGCACTGCAAGCGACTTCAATTTTGGCGAGCGCGTATCGACTTTGAATGGCAAGAAGATCTCTGGATTCACCCAGCCCTTCTTGTCAATGTCGCAAATGCGGACCTCATAGTACTGATCGGCGCCAGAATCTGGGTCCAGAAACACCCAAAGCGCATCCTGAGCTGAGAAGGTCACATCATCTTTGAACTTCTCGCGGTCAAGAACGACTGCTGCCTCTGTAGAGTATACACTTATGTAGTTATTCTCGTGATGCATCGCCACGGCATTTTGCCGCACAGGAAAAACGCCTTCCCCAACAAATCTTGCCCCTTGAGTCTGCACATAAATCAGCCCGCCGGATAATACAGGCTTAACTGTTTGCGCACGGGTTACGTAGTTGATGCCGGGATTCCGATATCGTCCAAGCGGCGAATCATTCCAAGCAGTTTGTGCTTGCCTGGTCAAGGTTCTCGTAGAACTTCCAAATGGAAGCCCTGCAACAGGCAGCGGTTTTTGATCCTTGGACAGTACGGTAGGGACCGAGAAGTATTGCGGAGCTCCAAACTCCGTCTTTATTGCAACCGAGTCAGGCTGTTGCATGCTGCTCTGCGCAATGACTGGAAAATCCATAAAGAAGACAGCAGAAAGAATAAACGCTATCCAGGCCTTTCTCATTTGGCCCCACCTTGCAGACTGAGCATACTGAGCGCCCTTGTACCGTTACGATTAGAATCGTCGCCTGGCACATCGAAGGCAAAGCTTTTGACACCATTTGGCAGAGTAACGAAAAGCTTCGCTTGCCTCCAGCTGATATCGCTCGCTTCAGGCATCGGCATATTCACAATGCATATTCCTGCCCTAACCACGATAAGCCTCGTTTGGTCATCTAATCTATCAGGATTTGTCCCTTGCAAGGCTCCTGGGTCGGGCACTGCAATACTGCGGGAATCCGTTTCTTGACGCTTTAATGATTCACCCGCGGGGCTTGTTGACGAGGCAAATGAGGCAGGCCCGTCCATGGAAGGCCCTATTGAAATAAGCCCTGCAAACGCTTTGTCGCCCATCCGTACGAACTTAGCGCTAGCACTTGCTGTTGACGCAATAGATTCGCCCTGTATCAAGGCTACACTTTGATTCCGCTTAGCATCAAAACAGAGGAGCCCTTCGGCAGTAACAGCCAAAAGTGCCGTGCCAGACTCGTCAAAAAGCATGAATTGAGAGTCTTTCTTCCCTTGCGCCAGCTTTCTCTTGTAAACAAGTCCATAGCCTTCGTCCTTTTTCTCGAATACAAGTAAGTACTGAGGCTGGAGCCCGTAGAGTAAGGCAAAGCGTTCGCCTTGCAAAGAGATTGCGGACCCGTAAACCCCTGAATACTTAGACTGCACATCAAAGTCACGAGCTGGAAGAGCAAAAGCAGTACGACCATTGATATCGTTCAATTGCACCGAACCATCCAGAAATCCAAAGAGGGCAAGATTCTTTGCAATGGCGATACTTGTTAGCACACTATTAAACTCGCGCGACCAAAGCAGGTTACCTGTTGGGCTCATTTCTGCGACACCCATCTGATCGTTCCGCAACAAGAATATTCTGTTTTCGCTTATATATGGAATTCCATTTACTGGAACAAACACCGAAAATTGATCATCAATATTCGATAACCACACAGCCCCATTTTTGCGGTCAGACTGAAGTAAGAAATGGTCGTCAAGTGCAAATCCGCCGCTCACGATTTGGTCCGTTCGGTGCCCTACGTAGAGGAATCTGCCCAAATCATCATAATAGCCGTAGGTATTCTGACCAACAAAAGCGTGATGACGTGCTTCCCCACCATTTTGTGCCTCTTCGTATCCGGTGTGCCCGTTCTCAGGGACTTCATCCGAAAAACTGCTCAAGACACCGTTGGCAGGGAAAGGAAATAGCCCGACAGGACGCAATAACACAGGTGGCTGGACTGGGAGCGTCGAAAGTAGGATGTAGACTAAAGCCGAAATCAGAATCGCCGTGACAGCGCCTAGTCGTGTATTTCTTTTGTTGCTCTGAGCACTCTTCATTATGGGCCGCCGCCTTCCACCTGGGCTGTTCTATAAACATGGTGCTGCGCTAGAACCGCACAAACATTGTACAATAGTGTCGCGCCAGTTTCGACTATACTAGGAAAGTCAATTGGTTTATAGTAGCAGAACATTCAGAGTTGAGGATAGCACAATGTCGGAAATAACATCACAGACTCTAGATTCGCTTTTTGACGCTGCGATGCAAGCTTCGCAGAATTCGTATTCTCCGTATTCTCATTTTCGTGTCGGGGCAGCGATTCTTTGCGAGGACGGAAGCATCATTGTCGGAGCAAATGTGGAAAACCGCTCCTATGGGCTCACAAACTGTGCAGAACGCTCCGCGGTGTTTGCTGCGGTTAGTTCAGGGAAACGCGATTTCAAGGCCATAGCCATAGCTACTCCAGATGCGGATTACCCGGTAAGCCCCTGCGGCGCCTGTAGGCAAGTTCTGTCCGAATTCTTTCCTGGTTCTGCACCGCTGCAATTCGGCAATAACAAGAATTCCAGAACCACGACCACCATCGCGGAACTATTCCCGTTCGACGCCTTACACGAGCTGGCTCGGTGAGAATCTATCAAGCAGTTCTGCCGCATGACTAAGCGACGTTTGGTTAGTGCGGTCTCCCGCGAGCATCCTCGCGATTTCTTCCTGGCGTTGGCTCCGGTTTAGTTTATATACGTTCGTTACCGTGCGCTGGCCAACAATTTGCTTTTCAACCTTAAACTGTGAGTCGGCATAAGCGGCTATTGAAGCAAGGTGTGTGACGCACAAGACTTGACGTCCTTTTGAGATTTTCTGAAGGTATGAGCCTACTGCCACTGCGACTTCGCCACCGATTCCAGCATCGATCTCGTCAAAAATGAGCAGAGGAATTGCATCTTTCGACGCCAGGACGGTTTTGATGGCCAGTGCAACACGTGACAATTCGCCTCCGGAAGCAATCTTCGCAAGGGCTCGTGGAGATTCGCCAAAATTTGGCGTTATCATGAATTCGATATTGTCCATTCCTGTGGGCGTTAGAACTAGTTTGCCATCCTCTGTTTGATTTCGATCTATGGCTATATGAAGCTTTGCCGACTGCATACCGAGGTTTGCCAGAATATCCTCAACCTTTGAAGAGAAGTCTTCTGCTGCAAGCCTTCGTTCTTGGGAGAGTTTCTGAGCTTTTGCGATCAAATCGCTTTGCAAGTCTCGGATCTCACGTTCCATAGCTTCGCGGTTATCGTCCCAGGACGAGAGGGTCAAAAGACTTTGTCTGGCGCGAGCCGCACGTTCCAACACCTGGTCAACTGAAGCACCGTATTTTTTCTTGAGCCTTCTCAATTCGGCCAACCGGTTTTCAACCCACGTCTGACGTTCTGGATCAAATCGAAGGTTTTCCCTATAAGCACCGATACTTTCCGCAATATCGTCTACCTCAAAAAAAGCGGCGGACAGTCTTTTCGATAAATCAGAAAGCCCTTGATCAATACCGCTGGCCGCTTGGATATCGGAACAAGCCTTTCTCAAACTTGCAACGACGCCACCATCCTCGGATCCTGAACCGCTTAGCATAGTGGACAGCTCTTGTACTGCGGCAAATAGTTTTTCGTGCTGGGCAAGGATTCTCTCTTCTTGTAGCAGAGCCTCTTCCTCACCAGAAGAAAGTTTGGCCGCTTCAATCTCATGCACAATAAACTCTAAATACTCCTTTTCTTTTGAATGAGCCTCTGCCTCACGCACAGCGGCACGATATCTCTGTATGGCCGCGACCCACGTACGGTACTTTTCTTCGTAGAGAGTGCGCTCGCTCTCAAGAGAAGCATAGCTATCAAGGAGTTGACCGTGAAGATCCGCGTTCATGAGTTGCTGATGCTCGTGCTGGCCATGAATATCCGCAAAAAGCGAGGTAAAATCCGAAAGGTCATTCCTGCTTACACTTTGGTTTTGGATGTAACAAAACGACCGCCCGTTGTTTCTAAAACCTCGCCTAAGATTCACTCTATAGTCTTCATATGCTATATCATGTTCGTCTAACCACTTACGCGCAAGAGGAGAGTCCTCCAGAAAGAGGGTACCAGAAACTGAACACTCTTCGGCTCCTTCACGTATTACAGAAGAATCTGCTTTTGCGCCAAAAAGAAAGCTAATGGCTTCTACAATCAGGGACTTCCCGGCTCCTGTTTCGCCAGAAAAAACAACAAGCCCTCTGGGTAAATCTACTTCGACAGACTCGATAAGCGCAAAATCCCTGACGACGAGCCGTTCAATCATGCTCGTCTCCTGTCCAACCGAGCTTTGTTTTTAGCGCCCCGTAAAAGACTTTTTGCTTTGGCACAATAATCTTGGCAAAGAATTCGGCCTTCCTGAATTGTACCACATCGCCTTGCAGGAGACTTATTTTTTCTTGCCCATCAATAGTCAGCATCGCGCCAGATCTTCGTGTTTCTTCCACGCTCACATTCACGCTAGAACTTGAGGGCAGGACTAGAGGCCGAGAAGCCAAGGTAAACGCACAAATTGGATTTATTACCATTGCCTGCATTTCAGGATGAAGTGCAGGACCGTCTGCGGCTAGATTGTACGCTGTAGAGCCCGTTGGTGTTGCTATTATAAGTCCGTCTGCACGATAGTACCCAAAGGTCTCCGCATCGACTTGTAAACCCAGCCTAATCATTTTGGATATGCCTTCTGATGAAACCACGCCATCGTTGAGGGCGACAAAAGTACCGAGTGTCTTTGCATCTCGTATCACCGAAATGCTCAGCATCATTCTTCGCGAAATATGGACCCGTCCATCTATCCAAGCACAGAATGTTTCGTGCCAAGACTCACGTGTATTGGCCGCAATGAATCCTAAAGTGCCAAGATTGACGGGAAGAATTGGCAAACCTTTGACCGCCGCTTTTCGTGCAACATAGAGGAGCGTACCATCTCCACCAAGACTAATAATGAGCGAGTAACTGTCAAAGTTTGGCATCCCCTCTGGATCGCCTTGAAAAGAGAAGATATCCGCATGGTAGCCATCTTCTTCAAGCACTTTTTTGACAGTCGTGCTCATTTCGGATGCATTGTCTTTAAGTACGTTACTCATGACGAGAATATTCTTATCAAGACTTTCCATACGCTCTCCTAGTATCGCTTCCAACACCTTTCAGGTCCAGTCGCCTTTCTGCCTCCCCAATCTTCATGGTGTTTATGCAGTCGCTTAATGCTAAGGCAAGGTAGCAATTACCTTCTCGATAATCCCGGCCTCTCGGTCGCTGATTCGCTGATGAAGAGGGAACAGCACGGTCCTGCGCAAAAGTGCATGGGCTTCGGGGCACTCGTCGACGGGGAACTCCTCTGTAGCGACAATGCTCGTTTCGAATGCACAAGCACATTCAATTCCATTCTTCTTAGCATATACGAGCACATCGTTCATTCCTGATTCAAGGAGAACGGGAAAAGCAAACAATCCGCTTCTTCCGTCATCTATCTGTTTGAACGTCTTATGGCGCGTACGGGCCAAGGCCTGCTGAAAACGCGATTCAAGTTCAAAGCGCCGTTGTAACGACCCGTCAATCTCTTTGAACTGTGCAAGCCCAAGAGCAGCGTTGTAATCTGTCATTATCACTTCAGGTGGTAAGGTGTCTGTGATCGATTTTAAAATCGCCACGTTCCGCTTATTTCTTGTAAACAGAAGTGCGCCTCCACCAGTGTTGATAGCCGAGGAATTTTCGGTAGCGTACAGGACAAAGTCACCCAAGGTTCCAGCCTGAGTCTCAGCGCGGCAGGCACCTAAAGCTTGAGACATATCTTCGATTATCGGGAGCATACTGGAATGCAACTTGACAGGGTCAGGAAGTATGCCGAACGGTTCGAAATTAAGAAAGGCAGAACAACCTGTCAAACTTAGTTGCTCAATATTTGGAAGACAATTTTCCAGCGAATAATCAATAAAAACGGGTTGAAATCCGCAATTCTTTATGGCGAGTAGGTGATAAAAAGGTGCAAGAGCGCTTACTCCGACTCGTGCGCTTTGCTCAAGGCCAAGACGCTCAAGAGCGAAAGTTAGCGCGTCATATGGCGTACGAAAGCCAACTCCAACATCAAAATGAAGTTTTTCTTTGGCTAACTTGGTATATTTTTCGGTAACCTGCCCTGGGCCAACGGAATCAGTCACAAGACAACTTAGGACCGAATCCATCTCTTTTCTTTTAAAGTATGAACAAAATAAAGGAATCATTGTCGGCAAGTCTATCATTGGTTTGCGGAAGTTTACAATGCAAATTCTTTAAGAATTGTGTGTTTTTAAGGCAAAGAAAAAGCCTGGCGACGACCTACTCTTCCACCGTAAAGGCAGTACCATCGGCGTAAGAGGGCTTAACTTCCGTGTTCGGAATGGGAACGGGTGTGGCCCCTCCACAATAGTCACCAGGCAAATAAACAACACAAAGGGAAGGTTTGCAAGGCTGCCGGCTAGTACGCACAGGACAGTTCGTGCAAACACATAAGGAAGCAGGCTTTGCGCTCAAAAGCGTTAGAACAGAAACCAAGAAAACTCATCAGTCAGTAAAAGTGAAGGATAATATGGTCAAGCCTCACGGCAGATTAGTAGTGGTCGACTAAACGCATTACTGCGCGTACATCGCCACCCTATCAACCAGGTAGTCTCCCTGGTGCCTTCAGGGGGGTTATACCCCCAGGGATGGTTCATCTTGAGGTGGGCTTCCCACTTAGATGCTTTCAGCGGTTATCCCTTCCGAACTTGGCTACCCAGCAGCTACCCTTGGCAGGATAACTGGTACACCAGAGGTTCGTCCACTTCGGTCCTCTCGTACTAAAAGCAGCTCCCCTCAACCATCCAACGCCCGTGGCAGATAGGGACCGAACTGTCTCACGACGTTCTGAACCCAGCTCACGTACCGCTTTAATTGGCGAA
>AMWB02136714.1_pt1 | contig 11784 bp, 6 predicted proteins | sample 200311 | NCBI WGS metagenome assembly AMWB02 (sample SAMN02737377, study PRJNA173069) | bioreactor metagenome | biome: anode biofilm in microbial fuel cells | place: USA: California | collected 2010-12-16 | reverse complement strand
GTGTGCGGCGGGGGCGTCAAGAGGCCACGGCGGCGGGCCACTGCCCGCCCGGGCCGAGCCAGGCTGTTGTGCCTGCAGGCATGATCGCCAGCGTCAGAGGACCGAATCAGGCCATACGATCCTCCCGCGACCAGGCGCCGCACCCACCCCGCTCGCCGTCCCGCCCGCGCCGCCGTCCTATCTCACCAACGTCAGCCGTCGTGACGCGTGCAGCGAACCCGCATTCAGGCGCGCCACGTACACGCAACTGGCGACCGCCTTCCCCTGCTCATCCCGGCCGTCCCACTCGACGGAATACCTTCCCGGACCATGTGGCGCGTCGACCAGTCGCCGCACCAGAACTCCCCGGAGATCATAGACCGCCAACGCCACTGAACACGTGGCAGGCACTGAAAACCGGATGGTCGTGCGTGGATTGCAGGGATTGGGCCGGATCTCCTCGAGCGCCGCCCTGGGGAATCCGACGAACTCGGGTTCGGCGGCCAGCCCATCACCACACGACACCGGTACCACCATCACCCCGAGATTCCCGTCGGCGACGTAGGCGTATTCGCCCGAGATGGCGACACCAAAGGCGTAATCATTGGTGTCTACCCCGCCGATGAGTTGCGGAATGGCCGGATCCGCGATGTCAATGACCTGAAGACCGGCCGCATTGTCCGCAAGATAGGCGTGATGCCCGACAAGGCCGATGCCATATGTCGAGCCTGGGGTGTCTGCGCATCCCAGCAATCGCGGAGTCGTTGGATCGACGATGTCGACGACCGCCATACCCTCCGAGCCATCCCCGACATAGGCACGAGCTCCCCAGACGACCACACCCTGAGCCTGGCCCGGCGTGTCGACCCAGCCCACGACCGCCGCGCTCATGGGGGTCGAAATGTCGACGACCTGCAGGCCGCTCTCATCGGCAGCCACGTAGACCCGATCACCATCGACAGCGACTGCGCTTGCGATGCCCGGCAACGCGACCGTGCGCACTATCACGGGATCCTTCGGATCAGCCACATCGACAATCTGCAGCCCAGAATACTCGTCAGCCACAAACGCCCATTGCCCGGAGACCGCAACATCATAGGCGTCGGACGGCATATCGACGCTGCCGACAATACGCGGGCCGTCAGCGGGCATCCAGTCGATCACCTGCAGACCAGACTCGAGGTCGGCCACATAGGCGTAGCTGCCGGAAACGGCAATGCCGAGCGCGACTCCTGGAGTGTCCACGGCACCCACCAGCTCTGGCATCTCCGGATTGGCGAGGCTGTAGACCTTCACGCCCATCCGCTCATCCGCGACGAACAGCCGCGAATCGGCAACGGCGATGTCGACCGCGCGACCCGAGGTGTCCATGGCCAAGTAGGGAGGCAAGCTGGCCGGATTCGTGAGGTCGATCACCTGCAGGTCCTCGTTGAGGTCCGCCACCAGCAGGAAATTCCCGAGAACGGCCGAACTGAGGTTCGAGCCGGGCGTATCCAAGCTGCCACGGAGCCGCGGCGCAGCAGGGTCGCCCACATCCACGATCTGCAGGCCGGCCTGACCGATCGAGACGTAAGCAAGGCCGCCGGAGATCGTGACATCATATGCGTACGTGTACGCGGGCATCGCGATCGCGATCGTGGATACGATACGCGGACTCTCCGGGATGGTCAGGTCGATCACCTGGACGCCCGCCGGGCCATCGGAAACATACGCCTGGGTGCCGGAAATCGTGACAGACCACGCCGTCCCGGGCGTGTCAACCGATCCGACAACTTGCGGGCTCGTGGGATCCGCTATGTCGATCACCTGGAAGCCCGCCCATGCGTCCGCCACGCAGGCAAAATCGCCATACAGCGCAACATCCTGCGGGAACCCAGCGGTTTCCGTCGCGCCGACGAGCCGAGGTGCAGTCGGGATCGAAATGTCGATCGCGAGAAGCCCGGCAAAATCGTCGGTGACCCAGGCGATGTCACCCGCGATCGCGACGCTGTAGGCATAGTGAAGAGTATCCAGTCCGCCCACGAGGCGAGGTGCCGACGGACTGGTGATGTCGAATACCTGGAGACCTTCCGTGCGCGCCGCCACAAAGGCATGGTTCCCACGCAGTGCAATTCCCCGCGCGGACCCCGGCGTGTTCAGCCCCCCAACTCGACGCGCATGCTCCGGATCCGAGCAGTCGTACACCTGGAGGCCGCCATAGTCACTTGCCACGAATGCCAAGCTCCCTGCGACGGCGACCCGGTAGGCGTTCCCGGGGGCTTCGGCGCCACCAACCCAATGTGGGAAATCGCGATAGTCGGTGCACGCGACCGAAGGCACCGCGTCCAACAGCCCGCTCGCCACCACGCCCAGAGCGATGGGCAGGATCAGGAAGGTGCAGCATGAGGTCCTCGGCGACTTGCTGCCTGCCTTCGAGCGAAGCACTGACATACGGCAAACCCCTTCGATGTGGCCATCCATCTTCATGCGCGTGACGCCCAACAACCCGAGCAGGAGTCTCCATTGTCGCCGGATCGACTCCAGCACGACCGTGGTTCCACATGCCGGACGGCGCTTGCACCGCGCCCCACGCCTTGCGGCCGTTCGCGCCCCGTCAGCGATATTCTCCGAAACGGGCTCGCTCGCCGCGCCCACAGACAGGGAGTCCAATCCACCAGTTCATCGTCCGCGTCCCCGAGAAGCCCGCTGACACCATTGAGTATCCCCTTCCGGGGCCACGGCTGTCAATCGACCCGCCCCGATCCCCATCCCGGCCGCCGAATCCGCGGCCCGCACCCGTTCGCCCGTCTGGGGGATCACTCCCGGCCGTCCGCTCCCTGCCCCGCCGTCTGGTCCATCTCAGGCCAGTCGTCGGTCGCAAGCGTCTGGTCGAACCCGAACTCCAACTGTGGCGGAGAGCGCGCCGGCAGCACCTTGGGCGGCTCGGTCGGCTCGCCGATGTGCTCGAGTATCCGCTCGACTGTCGGACGCTCCAGCACGAACGCGATGATGCGCATCGGCTCGCCGCACTTCGGGCACCTCAGCGGGAGGCATTCGTAGATCCGCACCAGCAACAGCGCCCAGCAGCGGGCCGCGGCGCGGCGCAGGCTTGTCAGCGGTGAAGGCGTGTCGGGCTCGGCCGCCGGCGCGGCCGGCAGCCCCATGCTGGCGCGCGCCTGTTCGAGCAGTTGCAGCGTCGCCCCCGCCGGTCCCGCCGACGCGGTGACCGCCTCGCGCAGCGCCGCGTTCGGGGCCAGCACGCCGCAGTAGCGGTGCTTGTGCAGCCGCGGCGGGGTCACCAGCTGGGCCAGCAGGTCCAGCAGCTCGATGGGGGTCAGCAGCAGTTCGGTGCGGCCGTCGGCGGTCGGGCGGCGCAAGCTGTAGACCAGGGTCTGTTCGTTGAGCCGGCCCAGCCGCTCCTGGCTCAGCGGCGGCCGCGCGCAGTAGCGCACCAGCCGTTCAAGTCCCTGGCGGTCCCAGCCCGGGATCGTCACCGAGGCGTCGACCGACCAGCCGCCGGCGTGTTCCGCGCTGTCCAGGACGTGAAGGGCATCGTCATCGAGGTGGCCGTGGCGGTGCAGCCAGCGCAGGCCGCGCTGGCACTGTGGTCACCGGAAAGAGGCCTTCAGGTCGCCCCAGGACGTGGATTCGGTCGGCACGGACTGACCCGCGAACGGGCTGTAGAGCACAGTGGCTCCGATGTTCGGGTCGTCGTCATGGTCGATGATCCAAGACCGGATCAATGCCTCGTCCGTGGTTCCCCAGTAGTTGTCCGTCATGTTGTGTACGACAGTAGGGCCATTGGAATCGCATCGGACCACGGGACCAGAACCCTTGATCAAGTCGCAGCCATGAACTTCGTAGGGCCCGGCATTATAGCGTGGCCACAACACGCCGTAGCTGCCGCCAGTCAAACGCGAATTGCTGATGACAAAGCGGGCTCCGGGTGCGAAATAGGACGTCGATAAGGCGCACGTAGACCCACTCAGTTCACAGTCGTAAATTTCGCAAACGCCGCCACCACCCATGGACTGGCTGACCGCCACGTCGATCTCTGCCGATCGACAGCGGCGTAGAATCGCATGTGTTGTTCCATATAGAGAGATTCCCCTTGCATCGCAATCAACGATTTCCGCACCTTCGACGTCGCGCACGATGCCTGGCTTGGCGAACCGGCACCGCTCAAGCACAATGCCGCTCCCGAGGCCGCCGGAGCCAATGGCAAATGACATCGCGTCGAAGATCGGTTCTGTCGCTTCGAACACTGAGTCCCGGACCCAGCCCCCAGGCCCACTTGGATTCCAAGAGAGTCCAATGGTGTTGTTCGCCAGCCTGCATCTATCCATGTACAAGATCCCCACGACAAACATCGCGTAGCAGTGCCGAATGCCAATATCAGTCATGTGCAGCGTCCCACCACCCACACTGTAGCTCAGGCCAGCAGGACTCCCTGTTTCTACGTTTCCCTGATAGGTCACGGGACCTATCACTGTGACATCTGCGCCCGCACCAATGATGGTCAGGTTGTCGCAACGAAGATGGGCGTACGACTCGATGTTGTACGCCCACCCCGGCAATCTCACGGACGTGGCTTCGGTGTATTCCCCCGGACCGATCAGGATAGTGTCCCCGTCGGCGGCGGCGTCCAGTGCTGGTTGGATCGTAGAAAAGTCACCGGTGCCGTCACGCTCGACTGTCCACGTAGAACCTACCGACACTGACGCCAATAGCATCAGCACGCTCACGACCGCAATGCGCCGCCACATGGCCAACCTCTTCCTGATGCGTTACTTAAGAAGCAGCACCTTCCTCACATAGCGGTCTTCCGATGTCTCCGCCAACACCGAGTATACACCACTGGCAACCGGATTTCCGCTCTGATCCACGCCATGCCAACGGAACCCATTCCGGCCCTCCGCAAAGGGCCCGCGGTAGACTTCCGCAACCAACCGTCCACGCAGGTCCAGGATCTTGACCGCGCCCGTGGCCGCGGCATTCAAGTACAGATCAATCTGGGTTTCCGGGTTGAACGGATTCGGCGCCACCACCAGCCCGGCTTGACGCAAGACCGTCGGCAGGTCGCCGCCACGGTAACCCCGCTTCAATGCAACGCCCGGCTCCAGACCAGCCAGGATCGGCTCCACTAGCACCCGGCAACGGCTGGCGATCTTGATCCATGTCTCGCCGTCTCCCGTCACGAAATGGGTGAGTTGCTCCTCCTGCTCCGCCCAACCCACCCCGAGCCTGGCGCCCCCAGGGGCCGGCTCGTAGTTCTCCGGGTATTGCAAGATGGCGAAGAGCGTACCCGAGACACTGGCCACCGGAGTCGAGAACAACACCTCTGACCAGCCGCTCTCTTGCCCCGAAACACCCTCCGCAACCGCCAGTGCTTCAGAATACGGAGGGGGCTCCAAGCCGCTGCCACTGGCGACCAGGATCTTCGGGAAAGACAGCGCGGAGCTTCCGTTGAACCAGCGCAGTCCAACCAGCATCTGATCAGATGGGACATCGACCCGCACGGCCACGCAGCCCAGCGGCTGTGGAGGATCGAACCGGATCAAGCCGTCCGAACGCAAGGCCGGTTCGACGCCTCCGTCGGCAAGACCCACAGTAGCGCCGCTCGAAACAAGAAGCAGCATGACCGTCGCGCAGATCCTCTTCATGGCTTTCCTCCTACTGACCGTAAAACTCAGGAATGCAGTACGACACTGGCGCAGTCACCGCTGGCGTCAAGAGGGATGTCGTAGCACCTCCGGCACCAGCGCCGCTGTAGAACTTGACAGCCCAACGGCATCCGCCGATGCACTGCACGTTGGACCAGCGAAGCTCATGTATCCAGTACGTGCCGTCCCTGTAAACTGATGGGGTGACGTCAGTCCCACCCCATGCCAATGTCAGCGGGGGCATGGGCTCAAATTCATCGTAGCACGGGTTGGTTGGATGGGCCCAGGGCTCAACTACGACTCGATCCTGCCGCAGATCACCCTTGATGCTCGCCGATCTCCATCGGAACACCCAGTCGATTCGACCCGGGTGCAGTTCGTACGTATACCTAGGGTTCGCATGCGACAACGAGCCCATCGCATTTTCCCAAATCGTGACAGTGTCCGCTACAGATGTACGGACATCAATCTCTCCCGACGGGAAGATCACCCTTACAGAGTCAACGCTCGATTCGGACCCCAGGCCGAACAGCAGATCGTTCGGGCTCTGGCCGCCGCGGATGCTCCCGCCGTCAACGGACTTCCGCCATCGCTTGCTGCCTTTCGCCACCTCGACTTTCGTACCGATCAGCGATCCGTTCGAATTGCCGATCGTCCTGAGCTTTACCTGGAGCGAGTGGTTTGTCTCACCCGTCTGGGGTGCACTCCGATAAAGGAACGGGTCTGCCCCGTTGCGTCCGAGGAAGAGATCGGGCGCGTGATCACCATCGAGGTCCGCAGCGAATCCGCCGCCGGTTCTGCCGTCCCGAAGGCCCAGCGTGTAGCCCAGCTCGCGATATAGCGGAGTCGCCCCTCCCCCGGACAGCGGCAGCACGAGATCCGGGTCTTCGAATCCCGGCGTCACCGTGTATCCGTTCGACATGAAGAGCGCGGGTACCACATCGGCATCCCTTGGCAACAGCGCGAAGTCATCGCGACCGTCCAGATTGAAATCGGCCACCACTGCGCCGGTCCATGCACGGCCCACGCCGAACGGTACCTCAACAAACGACTTACCGCCAATGTGCGCCGTGTCGGTCCACAGGACAGACGCGCTCCGTTGCGACTGCGCCACATCCGTGATGATGAGATCAGGGAGCGCATCGTTGTTGTAGTCCATGGTCGCGATCGAGTTGATCCCACGATGCTCCACCGCAAGCGACCAAATCGATTCCACCATGTCCATGTCCGTGTGGGTGGCGTTGACGCCATGGTTTTCGAGCACGCCCAGGCCGCCGTCAACAAAGCGCGACGTGACCAGATCCAAGTCGCCATCATTGTCAAAGTCCACCCAACAACCAGCCAGGCATACCGACCCCGCCCCGGTACCCCAAACCAAGGACTTCAGGAATCCCACACCCATGTTGTTCTTGAAGAGACAGAGGTCGTTCATGCGAGCACCCAAAGTGGGGCACTCCATGTCGTCTACATCGTCGATGGGGCCAACGTGATTTGCCGTAGCCACAAACAGGTCGACGAAGCCGTCGCCGGTGTAGTCACCCCACGCGGCTGCCACCGCACCGTCCAGGTAGACCGCATCCACGCCGAAGAAATCGGCAGTCTGATCGACGAACTTACCTTGCCAATCCTGCGGCCCACTCGTGTCGTAGAGATGGTTGACGAACAGTTTGCCTCCGTGCAGGGGGCTACAGATGAAGAAGTCCGTGTCGCCGTCGTTGTCGAAGTCGGCGGAGCAGACGCCGCGACTGCCAGCGGGAAGGTCCGCCTCCAACCATGCACCAGTCTCTCCAACGCCGCGAGCTACAAACTGCCCCTCACTGCCGCCGTCCTGAATGCGCCCCCATATGCCCGGTGGAGTGGAATTGTCGTCGAACGTCGTGATCATCACAGACTCGCGCGCGTTGTCGTTTGGCCGCGCCCGGAAGTACACCGACGCATACGGCCGGGCCGTAAGGCCCGTCGCCAGCGCATCGCCGAGGCGTGTAGCGCTGTTGAGCTCGCTGTCGTTCTTGAACTTTGCCGCCACAGCAATCGCCGACATGTTGACGACTTGCGTCACGGCGCCACCGACCGTTGGCTCGGCGGTCACCGAGGCGGTGTACGTGCCCTGATTCGGCATCGACGCAGCAAACCGCGGAGACGTGAAGATCCCATCGCCGGACTTGACGTCCTCTCCGTCACCGTCGTCCTTCAGCTCGATGTCGGCAGGGCCACTGACAGCAGTCAGGTTCGCCGTGACTTGCCTCCACGACGGCGGCGACGCCACGGCAACGGCGAACACGTAGCTCGTGTCCGTGCTTCCGGCGCGGAATCGATAGGCGGCATTCTCGGCGACGGGGTTCCCGATGACCTGGAGCGCAACGGCCTGGCTCGCGTAACCGCCGTCTGAAGCCTGGGCGAAGACGTTGACCGAGATCGTCCCGGGATTTCCAAAGTCGGTGGACAGCAGTCCCGACGTGTAGATGCCATCTCTGGCGGTGAGGTCGGGCGCTACACCGTTATCTCGGAGCGGTTCGTACGCTCCACCACCCCAGGGGCGCAGGTCAACGGTTACAGTGTCGATCGTGGTGCTAGCGGCCGGTGTGACGTGCACTCCGATTGCATTTTCTGCACCCGTGGCATCCGCAAGTACAGGGTACGCGGCGGTGGCCGCGATGCTCGGGGGTACAGTCACGTCAATTGGCATCCAGAACGGACCTTGGCCGTCGGTTCCAACGAACAGCTTGCCGGTCTCAATGCCGGGAAGTTCCTGATCCCCAGGGCGATGAGCGAGTGCCAAGACCTGCCTGTTCGCACCGCGGCTCGTGGACGTCGCCCCACCGAACACCTGACTCCAGGGCCCGGGCGAGCCAACATGCTCCGGATCGTAAAACCAGACTCCGTTCTTTGTGTGCATGTTGCCCTGGTAGAGAACCGGAGGCACGCCCAAGCCAACGTACACGCGGTATGGATTATTGGGGTCTGTCGCAAAGCAGCGCGCGTAGGTATATCGCTCGTTTGGCTGATCATCGTGCGCCGGGAATCCCGTTGCTGGAATCGCGAACCCGAACGGATGGTCTGCTGAGCCAGAGTTCGCCAGCATCACCGGGGTTGGTATCGCGGCCGCTGAAAACGGGCCATCGAAGCGCAGGACCGCGCCTATTGCGCCATCAGGGGCGCTGTCATTCCAATTGCAGGCGCCCATCGTGCCCACGTACGCAACTCGCCCTAGGCGGTCCACCCAAACTCTCCTGATCTGCTTTGCTGCGCGACCGATCGCGCTGGCGCCACTGCCGGTCAACCAGACTTGCGCCGCACTCGGTGCGGCGGCATCGAAGCATGTCAGCTGTCCATTGCCCCCGCATATCATCAGAGTCGTGCCGGGCACATTGGCGATGCTGTACATGTTGGCGCCGACAGCTGCACCGGGGTCCTGAGGATTGGCAAACTTGCCGCTTGCGTTGCGTGTCAATACTAGCAGGCCGTGAGCCGCGCCCGAGTTGGCGGTTGTGACAAACAGCTTGTCGCGCCCACATAGGGCAATGCTAGTGAACTGCGTGCCAGACCCGCTGCCACACACAAGGTCCCATTCTGCAGCGGTGCCGGCGACCTCGGGGGCCGGATTGTGCATCAGCAATTGGTACTCTGGACTGTTGGTCCAGTCCGGATTTCGGATGCCATATACTTCGTCTCCTGCTTCTGCCGAGCAGATTGCAATTTCGCCGAAGGACGGATTCCACGGATGTACTCTGTTCCAAGAACGAAAAGCGCTCGCATCGTCATCGCCTTCGAACACTCCGAAATCGAGCGTCGAAAGCAACATCCGGCCACTGCTGTCGAACTCAAAGTCGGTCGTCGTGTCAAGATTGAGCCCGCGTCCAGTCCACCCAAACTCGCCTTTGTCGCAATAGACCTGGTCCCATGTCCGGCCGGAGTCGGGCGAAGCAAGCGGCCGATGGTAGAGATCAAGGACAAGATGCGACATGCTTTCATCATACTGAATTGCCACATTTGAGTTAATGCCGCCATCATTGCCCAGCCATCCGAGCTTGTTCACGGGAGGCAGGTACATGTCGTGGCGCTCAATTGGCTGATGTTTCCAATCGATACTGAAGTACTGCATGTTGGCCCAATCGTCAGGACTGCTCCCAGGCGGTCTCGGCCGCGCGTACTGGAATTGAATCCAACCGCGGGCGGGGCCCGATGCAGATTCGTAATTGCCATAGCGAAAGTAGCCACTGCGGTTGCTACCGTATCCACCAACATATACTTCATCGGTGTTCCAAGCGGGCCCTGGCCGCACCGAGATCGTGGTGAGGTCGCACCACGCAGCCCCGGTAATGAACCACTGGAAGTCGTGATGCGTACTCTCCATTTGGCCGTCATAGGGTGGCACGTCAACCAATGGATCACCGAGGAAATGCCAGGCGCCGTCCGCGGACGACACCAGATCTCGATACCATACACCTGCGGGCAACACGGGATCCTCCGTGGAGGGATCGTCAAACTGCCTTGTAAGTGCATAGAGCCTGCCGTTGGTTCCCGCAGCCACACCCCATACAAAGCCGGACCATACAACCGCCTCAATGCTCTTGGCCGTGTCGTCCTCGATCTGCTGCCAGGTTTCCGCGACGTCGTCCTTGATCCAAATCCCTTTGCTCGTACCTATAGCGACCCAGTGCCGCTGAATCGGTTCGCTTGGATCCGTTGACAGTATCGCGATTTGTCTGGCGAGTCCCCGAGGGCGCAATTCAGAGGAGTCATACGACCATGCGGCAGGGCCCGTGCTCTCTGTCGTCACCCCCAGGCTCCACAGAGTGTATTGATCGCCGACTCCGACGCCCGAATTGAAGTAGTCATTAGCAAGTGCGGGATACGAGTACCATATGTTGTAGATCGAGTCACGCGCACTGCTGCGTCCTTGGTACACGCGATTGCCCGCCCCCGCGTAGAGTACGCCCGAGTGTTCATCAAGGGCCAGCGTGCAGAATGGGATAGACAGTCCTTTGCGTGGCTGATCCAAGCGACCGTACATGTACATGTCAGGATGCCCTTCTGGCCCTGCTATGTTGGTCATGAGTGTCCAGTGGGCATCGTTGAATGCACGAAAGTAGATGCCGCCTAGTGTTGCGGCGTACACTCCTGCTCGACCGGGCATGATGCCGGGTAGGGTGCTGGGGACTACCAGCAGGTCATTGACGAACATGGAGCTCGTGTGTTCTTGCGATTCCAGGCCTTGGCTCCACAATTGCCACGAATCACCTCCATCGAGACTTCGGTAGACACCACACACGTCTCCACCGGCATATATTACGTTCGGTCTTTCTGGATCAAGCGCCAGCGCATAGAGCCTCCCGGCCACGCTGGGGCCGAATGAGCTGGCTACTGCGCCCTGTGCGCGTGCGGCAATTCCGCGAAGCTGAGACATCATGGCCGCCACGACCAGCCAGAGGACCGTCATCGCGACGGTGCGGGGGCCCAGTGGATGCACTTTCATGATCGAACCTCCTGATCGAGTTCAGTTTCACCTTCGCGAATCCGTGCCATCGCCAGCACGAGGTCAATTGACAGCAGATGAGCCGTCGAGGCGTGTTCGATTGCGCCAGGCATGCGCAATTGCGGTTCGGCTGGGTATTGTGCGCGTGCGCTGCGGGCACCAGGCCGTCCTTCGAAGCACGAAGTATCTTGGCACTAAATGCCAAGCGCGTGGGTGCCGAGAAGCTGCCGGTGGAGCAAATAGGAGTAGTGCATTTGACCCTCCAACATCATGCCGGTCGCCCAGAATCGTCCCGCCAACGCCTCATGCACGCGCGGCAGCATGTCCCTTACGATGCGCGCATGAGACTACGGCGATCATCTGCGGGCGCGCAATCGAGTTCTCCACCGTCATCGGGACGAATTGTATCTGCTATGGCTCCTTGCGTCGACGTGCTACCTTGGCGTGTACAGAGTTCGCGCATGTGGCGCATGGTGCGCTTGGACACCTCCAATGGGTCAAGCGATTCGCCGGGACCTCGATGCAGATGACTCATCAGTACCCGGAAGCCCCCGCTTCGTGAGCGCCGGATTCAGAGCAGTGTAGATACCGCGACGTCACCAACACGCTGGAATGCCCCAACCGATCCCGCAGCCGATGCAGCGGTTCCCCCGAGGATAGGAAAAACAAAGCACCATTCCCCCCCCC
>AMWB02068384.1_pt1 | contig 11784 bp, 13 predicted proteins | sample 200311 | NCBI WGS metagenome assembly AMWB02 (sample SAMN02737377, study PRJNA173069) | bioreactor metagenome | biome: anode biofilm in microbial fuel cells | place: USA: California | collected 2010-12-16 | reverse complement strand
GCGCTCGCCATGCGGATGGAGGACGCCTACGGGGCGGATCGCCAAGAGACGATCTCCGCCGTGAACGTCCTCATGACGAAGTTCGGGCTTGATTCGAAACAGGCACTTGATTTCGTGGCCAAGGGCTTTCAAGCCGGCCTTAACTCGTCCGGGGATTTCCTTGAATCCGTGACGGAATACGGCGGGAAGTTCAGCGATAGCGGCCTGAAAGCTGACGAATTTTTTTCCATACTCGAGACCGGCCTGGCCGCAGGTGTGCTCGGTACAGACAAGGCCGCCGACATGTTCAAGGAGTTCTCGATCCGGATCGTGGACGGGTCGAAGTTGACGGCTGATTCTCTCCGCAAACTCGGCATCGATTCTGACAAGATGGCAAAAGACCTTGCCTCTGGGGCCAAGACGAGCGGCGACGCCTTCAAGGAGGTTATGGCGGCGCTGAACGCCACCGATGATGTTGTCGTGCGCAATCAGGCCGGAGTGGGCCTCCTCGGGACGCAGTATGAGGATCTCGGGGATAAGGCCGCACTCGCCATCAACACCACCGCAGTTTCGATGTCGGACCTTGCCGGGGCATCCGAATCCCTCACAGAGAAAACCTACACCTTCGCGGAAGCCGCCAAGGTCTTGAACCGCGAGCTTGAACTCATCGTGACGGACGTTCTCGACCAGTACGGCACGAGCATGAGTCAGCTTGTTTCTGATTTCGTGAAGTACGTTCAGGATCACCACGACGCGATTGTCCGAAATGTGGAGGACATTGTTTCGGTTGTCGTCAACAAAACGGATGAACTGACGGACTCCATTAGCCGGATGAAATCGGTATACGACGCAATCCCGGAGGAGATTGTCGGGGCGGCCGGATGGGGGCTTGCAGGTCGAGTCGTGTTTGGTGGGTGGGGGCCAGCGAAACTCGTATCTGCAATCTACATGATCAATGAAGGCATGACGTCTCTCGGTGCCGGGCTTGGCGATCTTGTGAGGAAGCACCAGGAGGCATCCGGCGCAATCCAGAATATCATGGATGTTTTTTCTGGAAAACGAGATTGGAATACCGGCGTACTTGTCGAGGATATGAAAGCGCTCGGAACGGCCGCAGGCCAAACCGTGACGCAGATCGAGGCAGCAGCGGGACGGCAGATCGAACTCAATAACGCGGCATCGGCCGGGATCAAAAACAGCACATCCGGGCTTTGGGAATATGGCAAGGCCATCAAGAACATGGACGCCGAGGAGGAGAAGGCACTCGCCAATCGCAAGAAGCGGAATGCGGCTGCCAAGAAAGATTATGAAGCCTGGCTTCAATCTCAAGACAAAAGCCATGCAGCTTCACTGAAGCGGCAGGAGAAGCAACGCGAGGCCGCCGCAAAGAAGGCCGAAAAGGATAACCGGTCCGAGGCGGCGGAGTTCATCCGCCTGCAAGAGGCGACATTCGAAACGGTGTATCGGGCCTATGAGGATTTTCGTGGCGGCGTAAAGGATATCGAAGCATCCATTACCGACACCATCGAATCGGAGCAAGAGAAGCGTCTTGCGCCTTGGGACGATTATTTCGGGACTGTTCGGAAAGGGTGGGATGATCTTTCATCGGACATCGTGGGTCGGGTAGCGCCGGAGCTCGCGGATGGGGTTGATTCTATGGTAGTCAACGCGCTCGACCCGTGGACGGACTACTTTGTTGAACTCGATGGAAAGTGGGTATCCTACAAAGACGGAATCGCGGAATACAAGGGGCCGATTGCAGAGAAGGTGGCCGAGGTTACGGAAGAGGCCAAAGACCCATGGAAAGAGTTCTTCGACGACATGAAGTTTTCCTGGGATGACCTTTCCGAATCCGCGCTGACTGCCATGGAGGACATTGTCAGCAACGGCCGGTCGCAACTCTCCGACGGCTTTTTTGGTATGCTCAAGGGCGACATGGATAGCTTCTCCGACGTTTGGAAGGGCTTCTGGGATGACCTCCTGCGGGTGGCCTCGGATGTCATGGCCGAGATCACGATGAAGACGGCAATATCCGGGTTGGGTAGCTTGCTCAATATTGGATCTGGGTCGTCCGGTTCCGGCGGTGGTGGGATCTTCGGCGGGATTGCAAGCTCGGCGCTCGGCAAAGGCGCAAGCAAGCTCTGGGGGTGGAACGCTGCGGCTGGTGGCGCTGCGGCGGGCGGGTCCGGTATCATGGGGAGCCTCGGCGCGCTGGCATCTAACCCGTACACATGGGGTGCTGCGGCGGCGCTGGTAGGCGGAGGGCTGATCGCAAGAAATGCAATGGAAGAGGAGATCCGGCAGAGTATCGACGACACTGACTTCGGTTTTTTTGACCGAGCGACCCTGAACACCTCTGCCGCCAATGGTGGCGGGAGTGATGAGTATGCGGCATTGGCCAATGAGGCGGTAGCAGCGGCGCAGGGGGATGTGATCGGTCTTGTCGGGCGTCTCGCCGATGTTGTCCCGTCGGCACTGAAAGATATGTTCCTTGATCAGCTGGCGGATATGAGTGTGCATCTGGGCGGAGGTGGGATGGTGATTCGTGAAGATCACCTTGGAGAAGATCTCCAAGTGATGTACAAGGGCACCCTCTACGCGATGCTTGTTGACACGTTCGATTCAATGATTCGCATGATGGAGCAATACCAACAGCAATACGGAGTAGATACTACCGGACAAATAGCGGCAGGCAAACAACTTCAACAACAGTTTTTCAACTTTGATCCAGAAGGGTTCTGGACCGGCGCTGACCAACAGTTATTTGATCAATATTATGATTGGTATAACAAAGTTTACGAGTTGAGCGTCGCCACAAGAGAACAGGTCACCGCACAGGAGGCGGCTGTAGAAGCGGCAGCACAAGCTGAAAAGGACAGGCTCGCTGCGGCGGAAGAGGCCAGGCGAGCTACCGATGAACTTTATCGAGATCTCGGCCCTACGGCTCAGGGATATCGGGCCTGGGAAGCATTCAAGATTGAAGAGCAAGCCGCTGAGTATTCAGCGGCCGGCGCAAGCGCGGAAATCGTGTCGCAGTGGCTTGAAAAAGAAATGGTCGAGTTGGACCGCAAAATAGACGATGCCCTCGCGAAAACACTCCCCTCTCAAAGCGAATACATCTCCGCGATGGAGAAGATGTATGATGTTGTCGGGTCGGTTGCTGAGGGCTACGAGCAATGGGAGATCGGAAAACTTGCAGATGAAATGAACCGATTGGCTGAGACTACAGGAGAAACGGTGCTCGCTCAGCAATGGTATAACACCGAGCTTGCCAAATTTATGTCATCCATTGGCGCTGAAACCCAAGGGGAAACAACCGAGGCGCCGGCGTACGCTTCCGGCGGGGTCATCAATAGGCTGATCATACCTCGTGGTGAGGATGGATTTGCTGCTGTCCAATACGGCGAGGGGGTTGTCTCTCGGCAGGGCATGGCGGCGTTGGAAGCGCTTAACTCGGGGCAGATTGGATCGGGCCAGCCTATCAACATCCAGGTGATCCTCGACGGTGAACCAATCAAAACGATGGTTTACAAGTACGGGGATGATTTGCGAGTTAAAACATCTCGTCGTCCGGATGTCGCAGGATCAAGGGTGTATCGCTAATGTTGCTGGTTGTTGCCACAATCGACGGGACGGATTACAAGATATCGACAGATACTTGTGCTCTTGCGTCGTTGTATAAACCATATGTGACCGGGTTCGACGCGCCAAGGGTGGCTATCGCTACGCCACATGGTGGGTTTGCATCTGTCGTCTATGGCGGAATTACCATTCGTCCGGATTTTTTTACTGGGACGCTTTGGCCGCCTCCGCAAAAAATAGATTTGTCGATATCCTGGACTGAGACAACGGAGGCGGCTGCCGTGTCGGTTTTTTATGGGTTCGGTCAAAAATCAAGAGTGACCGCAACGGGAGTTGAATACGATTTGTTCCCCGTTCGGGTCGATCGGCCTCTACTGACCCAGACGATTGAGTATACATCCTTGGAAACTGTTCCCGTCCCCGTTGTTTTTGGCTCATACGATGGTATTGATTCAGTGAAGATCCGCACAGATAGCAATCCTTACCTATGGTCGATGTGTGGGATGTCAGAGTCAGGGCTGGCTGTGTATAACGGCGCAAGCGATATTACATCATCTTGCACCTTCAATGGAGATGGCACGTTTTCAACGAACTTGGGGTACACCGGATTGAAACTATACGGGTCCGGGGTGAACACTACGCTTGCAGGGGTGGCCGAATATTGCGCTGATATTATGGGCCTGAGCTATGATGGTGCTAACGCGAGATCCCCATCACCCACAGTGGCGCACGTTGTGGAAAATCAAACCAAGACGCTCGATTTTCTGTCCGATATTTGCGCTACCTACACCCATTTTTTCTACATCAAGAATTCGGCCCTTTATCTCTGCGATATGGGTGCCGCGATCAACACAACGACGCTTACGGAATATGATTTTTTTTCGGCACAGTATGAACATTCAGGTGTTGTCGGCCAGTATTCCACAACGATTTTAGGCAACGACTATACCCTTATTGTCGATGATGTAAACGGATCAACAGTCACGGTCGAGCCATACAACACAGATATTGACGCTATCGTTGCGGCGATGCGCGCCGTTACAACATATTATGGCAGTGATCGTATTGTAGTACAAATACCGATTACACCTGATCTCCCTGGCCTTGGGGATAATGTGACGATTACGGATAGCCGTCTCCCAACTGCGCTTACAAGCACGTTTTTCGTTCGGGCGATTTCATACGATCTCGTTGCCGGTACGGCTACGATTGAGGGCGAGGGGTGGCTGGGTTCTGAACCGACATTCACCGTTCCAGCCGGGCTGATTATTGGCTACGATACGCCATCGACTGGCGTCATCCCTGGCAACTGGCTAATCTATCCTCATGCGCATGAGAGGTTTTTGGTTGGGGCAGGGGATACTTATGATGTTGGAGATATCGGCGGGGCGAACAAGGTCTCTTTCACCAGCGGGAGCACCGGCGGGCATTTTGGGATAAGTGGCAATGGTTATTGGGCAAAGGGATATGCACCTGGAGACAACAACGGTTTATGTGCGAGTACGTATACATCGGAAGGCGCGCATTCTCACACAATTACGGGGTCATACACTCCCGCATATCAAAATATCGTGCTAATCCAGGCGCAAAGTCAGGCAGAAAAGATACCTGGAAATGCGGTTTTGTTTTCAAAGTCGAATTCCGCCCCCACTGGTTTTTCTGTTTGGGGAAATACTGGAGATCGTTTTTTTCGGGCTCATACCGGTGACAATACCGCCGCTGAAAGCAAAGGGGCGCTAACATGTGGGTATGCAGGGGCACATGTACATGGATCTCAAAGCACAGGATATTATAGTGGGGGGCTTTTTTCGCGTCGAGACTATCATATCTATTATCACCAACATACCGTGTCTGCTGATTACACAACTAACCTAAAACGGGCTTATGTTGCGGCGTATAAAGCTGCGGCAGATATCGGCGTGCCGACCGGATTAATAGGGATGTGGGATGACCTGGATAACATCCCGAGTGGATGGGCACTTTGCGATGGAACGGAGGGGACTCCGAACCTGGTTAATTATTTCATTTGCAATTCCACCGATGCTACACAGGCAAATGTGGGCGATAACACCGCATCCAATCCTACGATTACAACGGGAAGCCACTCTCATGTCGGGGATAATTTTCCGGATGCGCAAGACTATATTACCGCAGGCTATCATGTTGCGGCGGTCGCACATACGCATTTAACCGCAGTTGCGGATATTTTGCCAAAATATTATGCTATCGGATTTATTCAGTATATGGGGTGACAATGAGATTATTTTTGGTAGATAACGGGTATGTGATCATTAGGAATGGTGATACTGTCGCCACATTTAGCGTCTCAAATGCGACAAAATATCTGCCGCAAGGGATAGTTTTATCAGGGATCACATACAAGGATTACAGGATGGATCATATCCCTCCTATTCATTTTGATGATTCAGGACAAAATGTCGCCGCCGCCGGACGAGTTGAATGGATTGAATCTCTTATCGATAACGCTCTTGCAATCGAAACGGCCTGCAACGATGCCTATTATGGCGCGACATTGGAGGAGGCAAGGGAGATAAAATTGGCTGAAATCATGGCGAGAGTAGAGGCTTATGTGCTCCAAGGTAAGCCGCTTTGGTATATCGTGGCGACGATGCAGGAAGGGACGGCTGCGGCAACCGCAATGAAAAATCGCGCAATCAATGCGAAAACTCTATATCTGAAAATCAAGGCCGATGTTGATACCGCGAAAACAGTCGAAGATGTGACGGCGATCACATTTGAAAGTTACTTGTCATGAAGATTGTCTGGCCCGATAATGTTACAGCCGTACTTGCATCGAGCGAGGCGACAGGCGGATATGACGATGACAATGTCTTGAATGATTGGCCTCTTGTTGCCTGGAAAGCCAATGCGACGACGGCGCAAACGCTTACCATTACGGTAGCGGCGCCGGATTCTCTTTTTGTCGGATACACGAATTATAGCGGGACCTTGGGATACACCGCAAAAAATAGTGGAGGATCAGCGGTTGAAAGCGGAAATGCGACGCAATATGCAGCAGAAGGAGGCAAATACCACTACTGGATAGACATCGCATCTCCATCAACCGTAACGAGCGTGGTGCTTTCGTTCGGGGTTGTCTCCGCTGCGGTAGAGGTAGGGATTGTCCGTGCCGGAGATGTAACAGACACCGATAACCCGGAATACGGCATGACGGAAACCTATGAAAACTATGGGTCGCATGCCATGACAAATAATGGGTTTAGGTATGCGCTTTCAGGGCCGATCGCGCCAAGATATTCCGGGAGTTTGTTGACGGTGAATTCATCGGGCAGATGCCCGGTAATAGCGCTTGGGAAGCAGATCGGACTTGATCCCTTTGCAGTGCTTCTAACGGAAAATTCTACATCCTCGATATGTCTGTTCGGGTATTTTATTGATTCACCGTCAGCAATAAAATCTTGGCCAGGATATAACAAAACAAGTTTCAATATTGAAGAGGTGGCTCAATGAAAAGTCTTTTGGTAGTATTGGCAATCATGCTCATGTCAGCAACGGCATGGGCAAGCGAATGCACTCTCACATGGGACCCGCCTGACCCGCCGTCTGACCCGGTTGGATACAAGATCCACTACGGCGAGGCGTCAGGATCTTACACTAAGGAAGTCCAGGTTGGGGATCTTTTGACAGCCACGGTCCAGGGCCTTGGAAACGGTAAAACATATTACTTTGCAGCAACGGCCCTCTATGATGACGGCCAGGGTGGTTTCATTGAAAGCGGGTATTCCAACGAGGTTTCGAAGTTTTTACCCGAGCTGGTGCCTCCTGGTGGACTAAGGATTACTGGAATCAAGCTTAATATCGAGATCGAAGGAGAATAAAAAAATGGCTACACTTGAACAAATCAGTAGACTCGTTGATGCTAAAGGTCCACTCTGGCAGAAATTCCGTGGGGCTGTAATCAAAACAGCTGCTTATGTGTACCAAACAGAGGCTCCTGAAACAGAGAACCATGCAAACCGCGTATTGTGGGCACAGGATGTCTTGCTTGCCGGAAACGTGGATCAACGGACGGCAGAGCTTTATCTCCTCGGTATGACCAACGATCAAATCGTAACCAGTGGTGACAGTGCAAACGATAGTGACGTTGAATGGGTAGTGAGCTTTTTCCTGAACAGTGTCGCGACGGGGGAATAAACTATGGCATCATTCCCCTGGGTAGCAGCGACAAGTAGGACGACCGGAATCAGCGCCTCGGATAACTTCGCAAACGCAAGTGGTCTTCTTTCCAGTGAGATCGACAACGCGACAAACCTTGACGATACTATGGACATTCAGCTTTCATTCGATCCGGAAGCCGCTCCGGGTGCTGGGGTTGTGTTTTACATCTACATTCTTCTGGCGATTGATGGGACAAACTATGAGGATGGCGGGACATCACTTCAGCCGACTGCGAAAACTCCTGCAACGTTTATCGCCTGCCGTGCCGTAGACACAGCGCAGAAAGTCGCAAGGCATGGCATCCCGATTCCTCCGCAGAAGTTTAAGATCCTGGTTTGGAATGCGACCGCCGTGCAGCATGACGCCGTAACCCTGTTGGCCGAAACCTACCGAAAGGGCTACGCGGCATGAGCCTCAACGGGCTGACATTTGAGAACCGGGCGCGGTACATGGGCGAATCCGTCGCGCCTGAGCTTTGGCCTGATCATGCATGGATACCAGCGTTTGGCTACCAGGGCGCCACCGGGTATTCTGGGGCGGAGTGCTTCAAAGATTTGATTACCGGCACTCCGTCAATTATTGCAGATTATACGTCTGGTGGTAATTTGTTTCCATCTTACGATTTGGTTGCCGGGCGCATTGTTTTAAAATCTAACGCGTCAATCGCTAACGGCGGCATCGTAAATACTAACACAAATCCTTTTCGTGGTGCTACTGCAATAACGGCAGAAGTGTTGTATTTTAGTGGACCCTCTGTTTCGGAACAGGTGCTATTCGAAGATGGGACTAATTATAATACAAGTGCGCTTTATCTGTATTATAACAATCTACGAAGCTTACAATTTAATGTTTACACTAATAACTATTCAACAGCTTCTACTGAAAATAATTTTATTACCGCAAATACTTGGTATCATTTATTTTGTACTTGGGATGGTGTTTCTGGTTATCCAAAAATATACTCAAACGGCCAATTCGTTGCGACTGGCGCAACGCAAAGAACTGGCAGCTTACTATCAACAAATAATACGAATTTGATGCTGATGAACAGACCAACGGTTACATCGCTTGGGGGCTCTTTAAGTATCCGAAATGGATCTGGGATAGCCCTTATGCGTGCATACAAGCGGTCATTAACAATAAACGAAATACAACTCCTCACCCAAGACTCCTACCTCCCATTCCGCCGCCGCACGCCGATTTTCTACAGCGTGCCGAGTGGTGGGGCGACGGTTCACACGCTCGCGGCAGACGCCGGCGGTATTGAGATTGCAGGCACAAGCGCCAGCCTACTCAAGAGCAGCCTTTTAAGCGCTACAGCGGGGAGCGTGGTGTTGATCGGATCGGCAGCAACATTGCTTTCAAGCAGGCTGATTCCCGCAGGAGCCGGAGCGGTTACGATCGCCGGGGCCGCAGCGACCCTTTTAAAAAGCGGATTGCTGGCCGCCGATTCCGGTGGGGTTGAAATTGCCGGGACCGATGCAGATTTGGTCAAGATCAGTTCCAGCGTTCTGTCGGCCGATGCGGGCGCGGTCGAAATTACCGGCACTGACGCGGCGTTGCTCAAAAGCAATCTACTTTCGGCGGGAACGGGCACCATCGAAATAAATGGCTCCGATGCGACGCTGCTGAAAAGCAGCCTGATTTCCGCCGGGGCCGGGGAGATCATAATCACCGGGGCCGATGCAAGCCTGTTTTTTAACCGGGCGATCCAGGCGGGCGCAGGAGACATCGACATCTCCGGTGTGGCCGCAGATCTGGTTTACACGCCAACGGGCACGACGACACTTTCTGCCGAAAGCGGCGAGATTTCCATTTCTGGTGCGGCGGCGGATCTCCTGCAAAGCCACATTCTCGAGGCCGATGGTGGGGCGATGTCAATCACCGGCGCAGATGCCCTCCTGGCGATATCAAGGCGCTTGGCTGCCGAAGGCGGCTCTGTGGTGGTAACCGGATCCGATGCGGCATTCCTGATAAGCCATATCCTCTCCGCAGGGGTTGGTGGGGTGACCATCACCGGGTATCCTGCGACGCTCGATTATTCCGGCGAGGTGATACCACATGGGGTTGTCATTATAACTTTTTCGGCAAAAGTGCCGAGCTTTTCTTTTGAAATGAAACAACCGAAGATAACCATCCAATAAGGGGCAAAAAAAATGCGAAAACTGACAAAAGGCGTTTACATCGCCAAGGAGCCTGGCCAGGATATCAGGCTTTGGCACGATTGCAAAAATTACAAGGGTCGGGAAGAGACGCGGGTGGAGATCAATTTCTCGGCAACCGGAAGCGACGAGGACACCGCCGTTTATAAGTGCACCTATTGCGATTTCGAATATCGCCTCGACCGCAACCTTGAGATCGGGTAAGGAGGACTCATGGCCACATTCGTTATGTTTCAGGATTTCGCCGAGCAGCTCGGAAAAGGGACACACCAGCTCCACGCGGCCGGGCATACGCTGAAGGTTTATCTCTCCAACGCGGCACCGAGCGCTTCCGCCGATGCGGTCAAGGCAGACCTCGCAGAGATCTCCGCCGCAGACGGGTACACGGCCGGAGGCGCGGACATCCAGAACGATTTTACGGAATCAGGAGGCACTGGCACTCTTACCGGCGTCGATGTCGAATGGACGGCCGGGGCGGAGATTGGACCGTTTCAATACGCTGTGGTATACAACGATACTGCGGGAAGCGACAATCTCGTCTGCTATTGGGCTGACGACGCGCCTGTCACGCTGGCCGTCGGCGAGAAATACAAGGTTGATTTTGGCGCGGCCATCCTGACCATCGGCCCGGCGGCATAGCCATGATAACCATCGACGAAACAGCCAAAGAGCGCGGGACGATGGGCCTGGTCGTTTCGTTCGCCGATGAGAACGGGACGGCAACGGCACCGACCACGATGACCTGGAGCTTGGTGGACGTCAACGGCACGGTGATCAACTCAAGGTCGGATGTGGTCGTGACGACGCCAGAGGCATCGGAAACCATCGTGTTGTCCGGGGCTGACCTCCAGATCACAACGGCAGAGCAGGCCGCCGGGTATACGGTTGTTAAGCGGCGGCTTGTCGTGGAGATCACGTTCACATCCGATCTTGGGTCTGGGCTACCGGCGAAGGAGGTGGCAGAGATCACCGTGGAGAATTTGCCGAAGGTTGTAACGCCAGTGGCGTGAACTAAACCGTGAACTAAATTCCATCAGGCGTGAACCAAAAAGGCCCGATAAGACCCAAGGAACCCGGCGCAATGCATCTAAATCATTGATATCGCCAAGGCCTCAAAACCGCATCGCTCGCCTGCTAAGCGAGTGTACGGTGTGAAGCTGTACCGAGGGTTTGAATCCCTCTCTCTCCGCCAAAATCAAGGGCTCGGGATGAATTCCTGAGCCCTTTTTTGTTGGAATTTTCCGGGGTGGATTCTGGCCGTGAACTAATCCGTGAACCAATTTCATTTTTGACTCAGCATTCCCCGTCAATATTCACGTCAATATTGTCGATAAAAACTTTCGCTGGTTTGGCCTCTTCACCGAAAACGTAAACGTCGCAATATTGGCCGATCATTGTTGTGACGGCTGTCTCCACAGCCTCGCCATCCGATATCTCCCCGGCCGGATCGGCGCATGGTTGCTCCTCATCATCAATTTCAAGGTCGACAAATGCTTCAATCGTTACCACTGCGTGAATTGTTCTTTTCATGGTGTTCCTTTTCATCCAGTGCATCCGTCACGCTTCCGACGGCTGCAAGTTCATGTAAATATTTTTCAGTTCATTTTTGCACGGCGTATCCATCCGTCGCCGTCTTGACCCGGGCAAGGGTGTTGTACATCCACCGCGAAGCGTTGCCGGTAACGTTGTGGTGCCTTTCGTACCCTGATCCTGGATTCGTAACCATGGTCGCCGTACCTCGCACGGAGATCAATCCCTGGGTCTCGGCGACGGAGTAGCTGACCCTCGATTCCGGCACACGATCATACCGTGAGCCATAGATGGCCATCGCCATGACCGAATCATCCCGGCGGCCGAACAC
>AMWB02107360.1_pt1 | contig 11789 bp, 11 predicted proteins | sample 200311 | NCBI WGS metagenome assembly AMWB02 (sample SAMN02737377, study PRJNA173069) | bioreactor metagenome | biome: anode biofilm in microbial fuel cells | place: USA: California | collected 2010-12-16 | reverse complement strand
AAAAAAATATTTATAATAAAATTACATAGGGGGAACATATGTCAGTAAGATATGACCGGGTTTCGGTGCCCGATTGGGTTGCATCAAAGTTTGTCATGACCCCAGACAATAAATTGGTTGGTCGTGCCCCCTGCACAAATATTGGTGTTTTTACTTATTTGAAGGCAGATGGATCAGTTATAAGAGAACTGAGGCTTCCGGAAGAAGTTTTTAGTTTTGATTCTATGGAATCTTTGAAAGATAAAAAAATTACTTTGGGGCATACACAAGAATTGATACCATCTGATAATTCAGAGCAATATGTTGGGAAAACGGGGAATAATCCTATTAATGGTGAGAATATTTATCTCTCCATTGATATGGAGATATTTGATTCCAAGGCAATCGAAGCGATTAAAAACGGGAAAAATTATTTATCATGTGCATATACATGTGATGTCGAGTACGAATCCGGCACATGGCTTGGAATGCAGTATGATGCAATTCAAAGAAATATTCGCTATGGTCATGTAGCGATTGTAGATAGCCCCCGTGCAGGGGAAACCGCTAGTATTCGTTTGGATTCTGGGGATGCAATTATGGAGCATGAAAATATTATTTCTATAAAGGATGAGGAGGAGAAAATGGCTGATTTGGATAAGACTATAAAGATAGATGCATCTGAAGTAAAAGATGCAGTAAAAGAAATTATGGAAGAGCACAATAAACAATTGACAGAGTTGCAGGTTAAGTTTGATTCTCTGACTGCCGAAAAAACACGTGTAGAGGCAGAAAGAGATACATACAAAGATAAGGTTGGTCTTTTGGAAAAAGAGATCGAAGATTTGAAGAAAGCGAAGATGGATGAGGATTTGATTGCAAAACGGGTTGCAAAGCGTGTGCGAATTATCGAGGCAGCCAAAGCTGTTGGTGTGGAAGTGAAAGATACGATGAGCGAGCAAGAAATACAGAAGGCTGTGATTCTGAAAACTTTCTCTAAGGCAGATTTGGAAAATAAAGATGCTTTGTATCTTGATGCTCGTTTTGATAGTGCTTTGGAATTTATTGAAATGCAAAACGATGCAACGTTAAGAATGGTAAATAATACAGTTGTGAAAGATTCTGATGATATTGTGAAGAAAGCAAAAGATGCTTATCTTCAGCGTTTGACGAAAAAAGAAGTAGAGAAGAAATAATATAGGAGGAAGATATGGCTGAATATGGTACGATGTCACCCGCTTTTTTGGGGATGTTATATGGTACAGATTATGTAATTGATAGTTTTGTGTGCACTGAGGCAGTGTCTCCCGGAAAGCCTGTATATCAGACACCGGGTAGCCCTGGCACTGTACATGCGACGTATGTAAGTGGAGATGTGTTTGTTGGGATTGCTGTGGCATCTCAGCGTTCTACGGTAAATTCTGTTGGTGTGTATGAGGCACATGAAGTAGTGAATGTATTGAAAGAGGGTTCTGTTTGGGTTGCTGTTGCGAGTACGGTATCTACTGCGCCTACGGCAGCGTATGCGACTGCGTCTGGGACATTCTCTGTCACTGCTTCCGGTAATTATGATGTTGGTGCATTATTTAGAACAAATGGGTCTTCACTTGCAGTGGTAGAAATCCATGGGCCTAAAGTTATAGCGTGATAGGAGGATATTATGAGCGATACGACTATTATTAATTTGGATGAAAACGAGTCCGTATTTTTTAAGCGTCAGTTGGAATATGTAAAAGCACAAACATATGATGTGAAATATCCGCCTAATAAGGCGTTAGGGCTTTTGCCTGTTTCTGTTGAAGCTGGGCCTGCGGCAACTGAAATTACTTGGCGAAAATATGATAAGGTTGGATATGCAAAGCTTGTTGCAGATTATTCGAAAGATTTTCCTCGTGTAGATATCTATGGTTCCGAACAGACTGTAAAGGTATACGATATCGGGGATTCGTATGGATATTCTATTATGGAAATCAGACGTGCTGCGAAAGCTGGTATTCCCCTTGAATCTCGTAGGGCTGTTGTTGCTAGGGAAGTTATTGATAATAAGCTTAATTCTTTGGCGTTTCTTGGTGATAGTGATGCAAATATTGTTGGTTTTCTGACATATACTGGTGGGACAGAATTTACTGTTACTTCAGGTGTTGCTGGAAATACGTGGAGCGTAAAAACAGCAGATGAAATTCTTGCAGATATGAATGGGCTGGTCGAAACTGTTTTGACTGTGACTAATGGTGTTGAATCTCCCGATACGATGTTGCTTCCTTTGGAACAGTATTTATTGATTTCTCGGAAAAGAATTGCAAATGATTCTGCTGGTAAGACCGTTCTTACTTATTTTTTGGAGAATAATCCTTATATTAAACGGATTGAATGGCTTACTGAGTTGAATGGGATTGGGGCTGTTGGAAAAGATAGAGCTATTGTCTTTAAAAATGATCTTCAGCATCTTAGTTTGGAAATCCCTGTTCCGTTTGAGCAATTTGATCCTCAACAGCAAGGACTTACGTTTACTATTCCTTGTCTTGCAAGAACTGCCGGTGTAATTATATATTATCCGTTGGCTATTGCATATTGTGATGGAATCTGATACACTATGAAGTAGGTGTGGTGTATTCCACACCTACTTATATTATTAGGAGGGCATATTATATGCTTATTAAGTCGAATAAGGAATCTCTTTTAACGGTGAAAGCTGGGGGTGATAAATTGATTGTGATTATGCCAGGATATAATGAAATTGATGATGAGAGTTGGGAAATTGCACGAAATAATTTAATGGAAAAAATTCTTTCGAATGTAATTGAGGAAGAATGGGTAAAAATCAATCCTGATCAGAAGGATCAGTATGCATTTACTAAGAATGATGATAAATTTTATTATGCTCCAGCATCTCTAAAAGATATTACACGTGCGCGGCTTAAAGATGTAATTAAAAACACATTTAGTGTTTCTCTTTTGAAGAAATGGCTTGATGTAGAAATACGGCCTGATGTGCGTATGGATATTATGAAACAGCTTTCTTTTATAGAGGAAAAGCCAGAAATTTCTTATGTATAAGAGGTTATCATGCTTGTTCAAGAATATATAAGTGCGTTATATCCCTCGATGCTTACTGTATCTGGATATGATGCTTTTATAAGTATGGCTGAAGAAACATTAGATAGTAATTATTTTGGTGATTTATATGATCAGGCTGTAGCTTTAAAAGCAATGCATTTATATGAATTGAATAGAAAGCGTGGTGGCGAAAGTGGATTTGTTACACAAAAGGTTGAGGGAAGAACAAGTATTTCATTTGCAACAAATAACGCAAAATTAACGAGCGATTTGCAATTAACTTCCTATGGTTTGCAATTATTGCAGTTAATAAAAAAAATAAGACCAGGAGTTGTGGTTGGTTCTAGTGATATTATGAATACTACGTAGGAGATATTATGTTGTTTGAAACATATGATAAAACATATAATGTTTATCGCAAAACGGATTCTCCTATTGTAGAAATTAATGCAGAGTTGTTTGATAAATATCAATATTATTATGATGATTGGCCTGCGCTTGATGGGTGGGAACAAACATTAACTGAAAGTTGGCTTCCTGTTGATCGTGCTGGTATTTATAAACGAGATTTTATAACAATCAGTGGTGTTTTTGTGGTAAAAATTCAATGTACTGCTGATTATTATGGTTTATTGACCGTATATGGGGAAACGAGTGCAGATACATGGAAATTATTAGGTGCTGATTACATAAATGTTGGGAATAATTTGCTTACATTTGTGATAAATGATACTGGTGATGTATTTACTGGATTGGGTTTAATTTGGGATAAGAATCATACTGTTGAAATTCAAAAGATTTTTATTAGTAAAGAAGATACAAATAATTATTTTGTATCCCCGAATTGGAATTTTGTTACAAAGATATATGCTCGTAGTGAGCCTGTAGTTACGTATGAAAAGATTTCTTTGGGGCAAAATTATACAGGTGAATTAACAAGAAAATTTTGTTCGATTGATTATATATCTTCTATCAAGGCTGGGGATATTTTAATTGATAGTGCTTCAAAACAAGAAAGAATAATTGGCCCACCTGAGGTATTTGATACTATATTGCCTCATATTGAATTTCTTGCTGAAACATTGCAATATGAAATAGTGCCGGTATAAGTATGAATACAAAATATGTTCAAACAAAAGGAACTTTTTTAGATGCAAATTCTGCATCTATATCGGCTTCGTTTGAGGACATGTTGGAAAAGATTGGTGAGCGTGGTGTGGAAATTATGCGGAGAAATACGGTAAAGTATGATTTTAAATCTGATTTGACGAATTCGATTATGTGGAGAACGGCACTTGCTGCTGGAGGAAAATTAAATAACGACCCAGATATTGCATCGCCTGGGGCATTAAATATTGTTGATATAGGTTCTGCAAATGATCATGCTTATTTCCGTGAAAATGGGACATCAAGACATACAACGAATATAGATCATGATAAATTTATTTCAAAAATGAAGGAATGGTGTAGGTTGAAGTTGGGATTTGACCCCGATGTGCCACAAAATAAACGTCGTTTTTATTCAATTATAAAAAAGATTAGAGATTATGGCACGGCTGCTGCTCCGTTTGCTATTACTTCTGTGGAAGAAATTAGAATGGAAGCACGGAATGTTTGTTTGGAAGGAATTACACAATATTGGAAGAAAGGCAAATGGGGGAATGTATGATTGAAGCTGATTTCTATAATTACTTGAAAAACAATGTTGAATTGACGAGTCTAATTCCGGCTTCAAATATTTATTTAGGTCAAATTCCGGATAATGTAAAGATGCCATATTTATTATTGGAAATTTTTAATGGGGTACGTACTCCGATGGGAGCACGTAAAACAGAAATCTCGAACCCCTTTAAGATTTCTGTGTATGTTGACAGCGCAAATAAAGTAAAGGGTAAAATTATTATTGAGAAAGCATTATCAATTTTAGAAAATTTGAGAGGAGCGGTAGCCTCAACGGATGATGTTGTGGTTACTTGTAATTCTATTGGTACGGTATTTACTATAGGTGAAACTTTAGCATATAGTTTTACCGGTAGAATTCGATATATTGACATTGTAGTATAAATTATACTATTATCAATAAAATATTAGGAGGAAGATATGATTGATAGACTTACTGGTGCTGATGGATCATTATATATAGCACAATTTGGAACAACGCTCACGAGTGGTACTGCTGCGAGTGGAATGGCGTATAAGATTGTTTCTATATCTGGTACGGGTACATTCCCCGCTGGTTATCAGGTTGGTGATGTGTGGTATGGTGATGGTATCAAGACTTTTAGTGCTACGAATTCTGCGGCTCCGGCTACATTTACGTTGGTAATGGATTGTAGTTCTTTTGAGCTAAATTTTGCTGCCGATGAAATTGCCGTAACGGTACTTGCAGATAATGTAAAGAAATATCGTAGGGGCAAAATTGATATGTCTGGCTCTATTTCTGGAATTAATTTTATTTCGGAGATGCGTAAAGTCGGATCATTTGTGAATAAATTTATACGGACAGTTAATATAACATCTGGAGTAATTAATGCTTTGGATACAAGCCCGATTTATGGTAAATTTTATCTTCAGGATGATACATCGTCTGGACAAACTGAAGTATTCTTATTGGCTCAGATTGAATTATATGGATACAGACTTGGAGCGGCAATTGCCGATGTTCAGTCCTACACATCAAATATTAGAGTGATAGGGAACGATCCTATTCTTTATTTTAAGGATAATTAAGTAATAAAGGCAGTATTAATGGTATTAATGCTGCCTTTTATGATCCATAATATATATGGTAAGGAGTGAGTATGGTTCTTAGTATTGCGTTGAAAAGGGAATATATCCCGAAGTTTAATGGGAACGATAAGTTGCCGGTTTCCGACCAGATGAAGATTGTGCATCGTGCACCTACGAATGCCATGAAGGAAAAACTTTTCCCCCGTGAATTTAAATATGGGGCTGATGGAAAAGTTTTTGGGAGTATTGTTGTAGATCGGTTTAAGGTTTTGGATGAATTTACTATTGATATTATAAATTGTACCTATCAAGTTGAAGGTGAGAAAGAGCCGCGTAAAATTAAAACAGTACGTGATTTGTTTGATGGCCCAACAGAATTCGATGCTCTTATTGAAGAGCTTTATAATTATTATCAAGAATTGCTGAATACGAAGATTAACGAAAAAAACTGAGGGTTGCCTACAATTTGTTTTATCATGGTAGGCATAAAGACAAATATAGAAAAGATAAGGGTGATGTTATTGTTTTTGCAAAAAAATATGGAAATGAAGCCGTAATTGTAAAACGTGATGAAGTAAAGAATTATGTTGAAGACCCAGTATTTGTATATTATTTATCTGTTTATAACTATATAAAATTGTGGGGATTACCGAATAATTGTGGATGGGTAAACGAAGATTCTGTGATGATAGATGCTATTACCGCTTTAGAATTAGAAGCCAAAGACATTGAATATGAATCTTTGAATAATGCTCAAAACAATGGAGGAAATGATGATGTAAAATCTATGTTAAGAAAAGGAGCTTTATAATGCCCGAAGTTGAACAAGTTGTTGTACGATTTATTGCAGATAATGCATCGTACTTAAAAGATGTTGCCAATGCACAAAAAGTATTGGTTGATTATACATCTACTGCTTCTAATCTGCTTTCTCGTATAGAAAAAAATACTGCTGCATCTGTTGCTGGTGTTGCAAAACTTGTTCAATCCTTTTCAACATTATCATCTTCCCTGAACAAAGTCACATCTTCATTAAATACCGAAGCTTCTGCGCTTCAAAAAATTCAAATGCTTGAGCTTCAAAATAAAATAGCAGCCGAAAAAACTGCACAAACAAAAATACGATATGAAGCTGAAATAGTAAAGGCCAAAGAAAAAACCACACAAGCTACTATCCTTGCAAATGCAAAACAGGCAAATTCTCTTCAAACCATTAGTACTGGTATAAACCAAGTACGCTCTGCACATATAGCATTTGGCAGTCAGGTTGAAAGTGAATCTGTCCGCATGTTAAAACATTATACAAACATAGGTGCGCAGCTTGGATATGTAGTACGGCAATATTTAAGTTTATATGCTGCAATAGAATTAGTAAAGAAATCTGTTGGTACTGGTTTGGAATTTAATCGTTTTATGGAAACTTCTCAATTGGCTTTTACGGTCATGATGAAAAGTGCGGATCAAGCAAAAAATTCATTACAAGAATTATATAATTTTGCAGTAAAAAGTCCTTTAACATTTGTTGAAACGGTTGAGGCTTCTCGTCAACTTATGGCATATGGATTTGCCGTAGAAGAATTGATACCTACTATGCAAATGCTTGGGACAGTTGGGAAAGCTGTTGGTGTATCAATGCAGGATATGGCATATGTGTATGGTACATTGAGAGCGCAGGGGAGGGCTTACTCAAGAGATTTAATGCAATTTGGAATGCGTGGTATTCCGATTTATGAGGAATTGGCTACGGTAATGAAGAAACCTGTTTCTGAAATTCAAAAATTGACTGCTGAAGGTAAAGTTAGTTTCACACAAGTAGAAAAAGCATTTCAAAACATGACAACTGAGGGCGGGCGTTTTTCTGGATTACTTGAATCCTACATGACATCATATCAAGGAAAGGTGTCGATGTTGACGGATGTATTCCAGAAAGCAATGGGTGAAATGACGGAAGAATTAAATAATTTAATGAAAGATGTGGTGGATCAATTGATTGAAATGTTTGGTTCTAAAGAAATGAAAGAGACTTTAAGTTCATTAGCAGAATTTTTGGTGAATATTGCTTCTATATTTGTGAATTTAATTGAAGTTTTAATACGGTTTAGATCAACAATTGGTACGGTTATTACTGCTGTTATTTCATTTTCGGTTGCAATTAGCGCATTGAAATGGATTGCAAATTTACCAGTTATGATATTGAATATTGCGAAATCTTTAGCAACCTATGAAGTTGCAACAAACTTATCTACAATATCTACAATAACTTTTTCTGGTGCAATAAAAGCATTGACTGTAGCACTCTCCACGAACCCCTTTGCCATGTTGGCAGTTGCTGCCACTGCATTACTTACTATTTTGCCACAATTGGTTAATAAATTGAATGATGTAAAAAGAGCGCAACAGGGATTAATTGAAACGCAGCCAAAAACAGTCGAACAAAATATGGAAGCGGTGATCAGGGGCGAAACTGCTTATATCCTTAAATATAATCCTCAAGAAACTTTTACTTCTCCAAGGATTATAGAACAATATAGGAATGTAATGGAAGATTTGGCAAAACAGTATGGTACTACTTTTGAAGCAGTATTTACATATGTAAAAGATGTTTTGCCTAAGGAAATAATGAATACTTTTGATACTGAATTGCGTGAACTTAGAAGACTGAGTACACCTTTTATATCACAAACAGGCCCGACTGTTATTGAAAGAGCGCCAACTGAATTAATAAGTTTATTGAAAGAAATTACTGGATTTGTGGAAACTGCTTATATAAAAACTTCTAAGGTAATCGATGAACAGAGTAAAAAAACTTACATTGATACAAGTGTAAATACTTTTGCTTGGGTTCAGGATTGGGTAAATAGTTCATTTGAAAATATTTCTGATATGGAAATTATTTATAAGAACATGGGTATTGCATATGATAAAGAAAAAGATTTACAGGAATTACGTGATAAAATGGTGCAGGCCTATATTGATTTGTGGAATATTCCAAATGAGAAGGGTGAATTAGGTAAATGGGCTGGGTTAGGGCCTTTGGCAAATGCTATACAAAATATTGATCAACAATTAAAGGCATTGGATGAAGTTGAAATTAAGATGCAATCATTAGAAGAATACATGAAAAAGATGAAAGAAATGCAAAATACAATTGATATGTATACTACATATGGAATTAATATGACTGATTTCGAGAAACTGACATGGGAATTTGATAAAAATGTAATTGCTGCATTGGATAGAAGTGGGATTTTTAAATATTTAACAGATGAACAAATTAATGAGTATTTGGATTTGCTTGCTCAGATTTATGAATTTGAATCCGAAAAAATTAAAATCAATGAACGAGAAAAATATGATGATTATCAGAAAGAGATGCAATATAAAATTGATGTATTGAATATTGATAATGATGAAATTAAAAAAATTGAACTTGAGCAAAAGAGAGAAAAAGAACGGCTTGATTTACAATTGAAACAGAAGAAAATTACACAAGAATATTATGATATGGCTATAGAAATGGGGAATGAATATTATGATATTTTGACAAAACAAGCCGAGGCTGCACAACAAGAAACTATTTTATCTAAACAAATTGAATATTATAGGCTTTTGCTTACATTATCAGGAAATGAAATATTAGTAGAAGATAAGAATCTTCAGATTTTTGACATGGAATTGGCATTAGAACTTCAAAAATTAGATACTGCTTCGAAAGAATACGAATTAACGAAAGCTATTGGAGATTTAAAGAGACGACAATTACAAGAACAGATAAATTTGGAGAAGGCACGGCAAAGACTTTCTCTTCAAGTCAGTGAAAGTGAATATAATCAACTTTTGTTGAAATTGGCTGGAATTCCGTCTTTTGATGTAGGAACTCCAAATGTTCCCCGTGATACTGTTGCGATGGTACACCAAGGCGAGATGATTATTCCTGCGCAACAGGCCAAGGAAATACGTGGGTATGCAGATGGTACTGATGATTGGGGGAAGGCTGTTCGAGATAAATTTTTACCAATTATTTTTTCTACAGAAGAATCTTTTAAAAATGCATGGACAGATGTAACAGAACCAGGCAAAATTGCAATTGAAAATATGTTACATAGTTCGCAGAGTTTGAGGGATATATATACATCAGCAGGATTACCATTGCCTTTATTTGAAGAAATTGAAGCAAGGCTTATGCAAGATTTTAAAACAATGGCTGGTGGAAAATATCCTGAAGATAGTTTTGCAGTTTTGACTGATGCAATTGAAAAAAGTGGTATTAGTGCAAAAGAATTACGTTATAATGTTGAAAATTATGAAAAATTAATAAAAGATATGTATGATAATATGGCTACCATAGAGAATGGTGGTGATTATTTGGGTAATTTTTATGGTGTGCCTGTATATAGTAAAGATTTGGGGTCTATGCGTGGTGTAACATATACTGTAAATCCTGGTCGTGATGATAGGTATATGTATATAGAATTGAATAAGAAAAATTTATTTGGCCCAGGTTTTGAAGACCCAAGATGGTCACGGGCAGCACTATATCATGAATTTGGGCATGTATTAGAAGAAATATTTGGTATATCAAATCTTTCTGGGTATAGTTCTGATAGTGCAACCGTAGAATCATATTGGGCGCATATGCAAGAAGTTTTAGCCAATTATTTGGGTGGAAGAACAAATGAAAACTGGATAGACCCTTTGATACAATATATAAATGAGATGCTTGCATTAGAAGCGGCGGATAACCCTAGCTCAAAAGTACCCGGATGGTATGCAAACGGAACAAGCGGTGCTGAAAAGGGCTGGGCCGTTGTAGGGGAACGTGGGCCTGAATTGGTATATATGCATGGTGGTGAAGTTGTTGTTCCAAATCATGCATTAAAGGGTTATGCAGAAGGTGCTGGCACAGATTCATTTGATTTACTTTTAGAAGCATTAAAGAAATTAGTTGATGATTTTTCTGTTGTTATTGAAAAATTCGAGAAGGATAATCCACAAATAATTCCTGCTGAAGTGAATGCTCCCTCAGAACCAGTGGATAATAGTTTTCTTAAAAAGACAATGGAATTGTTGGATAGGATTGGGGCTAGCATTGCTGTTGGGGTGCAAGGTAAAGGCGGGGCTGAACTTTTCAAGGGTGCTGGTAGTGATATTTTAACCCCTTTAATTGGTAAATTTGGAGAGATGTTTACAAGTATTTCTGGAATAATGGAGTTATCTTCACCATTACAAACAATTCTTAGTGGATTTATGGAATTGTTGGGGCCTGCGGTAGAAAAAGCTATTGCTCCACTCATAGATTCATTGAAAATTGTTGGAAAAATATTTGCTACTATTTTTATTCCTGTAATAGAAGTACTTGGAGAAGCTTTTGAATGGTTGCATGATAAGGTTTTTGTGCCTGTTGGGAATGCAATAATTAATTTAATGAATGGGGTAATTGCTGCAATTAATCAATTACCTTTTGTGGAAATAGCATATATTGAACACGTAGAAACAATGGAAGAAATGGTAACAGCTGAACAGCGTTTTTCAAAAATTCAAACACAATTTAATGATACAATTGGATATCTTAATAGTAAATTAAAAGAAGAAGTAAATAAGCAGTTAGACACCTATAGGGTTATGTATGAAAATGGGTTAATGACCGCAAGTGCATATCAAGACAAAATTACTGAATTGAATCAATATAATCTTGAAGAACAAAATATTCCAGAAGAATATAGAAATCTTAGTAATATTGAAGACATAGCAACAGTTTTGGCTGATTTGACTGCTATAAAAGATGTGTTTGAATCTGGTACTTTAAGTGAGGAAGAGCAAACAAATATATTAAAAGAATTAGGGTTTGATGATACTATTCCAAATGCAATAAATATTACAAATGAATTGTTACAGGAAATTAAAGATATATTGGCTGGTAGTGCTCCCGCAGAAGAAAAGGCCAGTGAGGTACCACCTCCACCTCCTCCTCCGCCAGAACCAAAACGCGAATCGCCCGCTGAAAAAGCACATGCTGCACGATT
>AMWB02021123.1_pt2 | contig 11794 bp, 9 predicted proteins | sample 200311 | NCBI WGS metagenome assembly AMWB02 (sample SAMN02737377, study PRJNA173069) | bioreactor metagenome | biome: anode biofilm in microbial fuel cells | place: USA: California | collected 2010-12-16 | reverse complement strand
ATGTCCGAAGCAGATGATTTGCGAAAAGCCATGGGAAAAAAAATCGCCGAAATCATGGCCAAACACCGGGACCGTTTTGTCGAAGGTGCCCAGAACAAAGGCATTCCCAAGCTCAAAGCCAGCCAGCTCTTCGACCTGATGGAAAAATTCGGTCGGTATGGATTCAATAAATCCCACAGTGCCGCCTATGCCCTGATCGCCTATCAGACCGCCTATTTAAAGGCCCATTATCCTGTTGAGCTTCTGGCGGCGCTTCTGACCAGCGAAATGAACTCTTCGGACGGCGTGGTCAAATACATTGCCGAATGTCGCAGTCATGATATCGAAGTGCTGCCTCCGGATATCAATGAGAGTGAGAAAAGCTTCACCGTTACGGGCTCCAAAATCCGCTTCGGCCTGGTGGCGGTCAAGAATGTCGGTGAGGCTGCCATCGAAAGCATCATCGAGGAGCGAAAAAAAGGCCGGTTTACGTCCATATATGATTTCTGTGAGCGGGTGGAGCTGAAAAAAGTCAACAAACGGGTGATTGAAAGCCTGATCAAATGCGGGGCATTTGATTCAACCGGTGCCAGACGTTCCCAGTTGATGGCAGCCATTGAAGATGCGGTTGACTACGGGCAACTGGTGCATCGAAAGCGCTCGGATCCTCAACTGAGCCTGTTTGGCGGAAGCGCCAAAGGAGAACAGAAAATCGGCCATGCACCGCTTCCCGATATCGCGGAATGGGATCAGAAGCAACGGCTCCTTCTGGAGAAGGAAACCCTGGGGTTTTATATTACCGGTCATCCCTTACAGGGATTTGAGGAGATCCTGGACAAGTTCGCGACGGCAGATTCCCTTTCTTTATCAGAAAAAACGGATGGCGAAATCATCCGCATCGGCGGCGTCGTCCGCAATGTGAAGGTGATTAAAACCCGGCGAGATGAGCTGATGGCCTTTGTCACTCTTGAAGATATGAATGGCAGTGTCGAGATCACGGTTTTTTCAAATCTTTATGCCACTGTCGGCGATCTTCTGGCCGGCGATGTCGCCATCATGGTTCAGGGAGAGGTTCAAAAAGACGATAATGCGATTAAAATTCTGGCGGAAACGTTGATCCCCCTGGAAAAAGCCGAGGAAACCTGGACGGCAACCCTTCATGTGAATCTGGACCTGTCCAGGGTCCAGCGGGATACCCTGCTCAGGCTCCGGGAAGTCTTGAGCAGCCATCCGGGCGCCTGTCCGGCGATTCTGCGTTTGAACAGCCCGGAGCATACCCAGATTGTCGTATCCCTACCCGAGCATCTGAAGGTCAAGGCAGGGGGCAAGCTCAAACGTGATGTCGACGCGCTTCTGGGATATCCGGCTGTACAGACGGATTGCAGCCAGGCGGTGTCTTCCGTGCGATCCAAAGACTCATATCCCATCAGAAAGGGGAAATCCTGAAATGACCCATCCCTCTCTTCCGGTCTATCCGGTGCTGCTCGCCGGAGGCTCGGGGACACGGCTCTGGCCGGTATCGCGGGAATTATATCCCAAGCAACTGGTCCGCTTTATCGGAAACGACTCCCTGATCCAAAGCACCATCAAGCGCCTTTCGCCGGTTCTGGACACCCGTCAGGTAAAAATCGTCTGCGGCAGGGAGCATTCCCTGGAGATATCCAGGCACATGAAATCAATTGGCATTGGCGCCGACGGCAATGTGATCAGCGAACCCTGCGGTCGCAATACGGCTCCGGCCATTCTTCTGGCACTCTTTGACATTCTCCGGAGAGAATCCGATGCCATACTCTGTATTTTCCCCGCGGATCATGTGATACAGGATGTGAACAAATTCCACGCCAAGCTGGAGTCCGCCATCCGGCTTGCGGCGGCAGATTATATTGTTACCTTCGGTATTCAGCCGGGGTATCCGGAAACCGGCTACGGTTATATCGAAGGACAGTCCCCGATTTCCGAAGGGGCGCTTTCCATCCACCGGTTTGTGGAAAAGCCCGATCTTCAGACAGCCAGGCATTATGTCGAGGCAGGCAATTATTTCTGGAACAGCGGCATGTTCGCTTTCAAGGCATCTGTTATTGCGGAAGAATTTAAATTATTTCAACCGGATCTCTACCATCAAATAAAATCCCTTGCGGCGGCTTCCGGTGCCTTGCCTCTGAAAGAATATCAATTGCTTCCCAATATCTCCATCGACGTGGCGGTGATGGAGAAAACCCGCAAAGGTGCGGTGTTGCCTTCGGATTTTGGCTGGAGCGATATCGGATCCTGGAAATCGTTGTATGATTTTCTGCCAAAGGATGAAAATCAGAACGTTCTGAATGGCGATGTCATCTGCAATGATACCCATCACTGTTTTATTATGGGCCATGAGCGGCTGATTGCCGCCAATCACCTGAACGATGTGGTGATCGTGGAAACCCCGGATTCGATATTTGTCTCGGATATTGAAAACAGCCGCGATGTCAAATCCATTGTGACGATTCTCAAGGAAAAGGGTCGATGGGAGTGTGAGCAGCATACCACTGCATCCAGGCCCTGGGGAAGTTTTACTTCTCTGGAAGTGAAAGACCATTTCCGGGTCGGCCGGTTGATCGTATATCCGGGATCAACGGTTGTTGTGACGGCAGAGGCGCCGGAAGCCAAAACGCTGGTGATTGTCGGCGGATCAGCCGCCGCAACGATAGGGCCGAAGTCTCTGAGGCTGCCGGCCGGTGAATCCCTCACACTTGCGCCGGAAAATCAGGCAGTGATTGAAAATGACAATAACGACCCCCTGGTCATGATTCAAATAACGACGGCGGCTGAAACAGTTATGAAATAGCAACCCCAGTCGAACCCTGAAAGCAGAGACGGTTTTGAATCGCCTGGCTTTCGAACCGAGGTTTAATGAAAGTTCCCCTTCTGGATTTAATATGTCAGTATCAACTGGTCAAGCAGGATATTCTCAAGGTTACGGAAGAAATCTTTGACAGCCAGTACTTTATTCTGGGGCCATATGTTGAGGCGTTGGAAAAACAAGTGGCTGCATACTGCCATACTGCCTATGCAACAGGGGTTTCTTCCGGGACCGACGCCCTGATCATTGCCTTGATGGCATCCGGCATCGGTGCCGATGATATCGTCATTACGACACCTTATACTTTTTTTGCAACCGCAGGTTCCATTTCCCGCGTGGGAGCCCGCCCCTGTTTTGTGGATATTGATCCGGCAACCTATAACATTTCCCCAGAAGGGATATCCGCTGTCATTGACGGAATGAGCCCCGCTGAAAGGGGGCGCCTGAAAGCCATTCTTCCGGTGCATCTTTATGGGCAGTGTGCGGATATGGATCCGATCCTTAAGATTGCCGAAGATCACCATCTGACGGTCATCGAAGATGCGGCTCAGGCCATTGGCGCCGAATACAGGGGCAGAAGGGCAGGGGAAATGGGGGATTTCGGGTGTTTTTCGTTTTTTCCATCCAAAAATCTTGGCGCATTTGGAGACGGAGGCATGGTAACCACCGGCTCTGAAACCTATCATCACACTCTGGTAATGCTGCGGAATCATGGTTCTCATCCCAAATATTATCATGATCTGATCGGCGGCAATTTCAGATTGGATGCGCTGCAGGCAGCCATCGTATCCGTCAAGCTGAACTATCTGGATCAATGGACAAAGATGCGTCAGGATCATGCAGCGACCTATCGCAGGCTGTTTTTGCAGTGCGGCCTGGCGGATCGGGTGACGCTGCCTTTGGCAAAAGAGGACCGGCATACGTTTAATCAGTATGTTATCCGTGTAGCCCCAAAAAGAGACAAACTTCGGGACTTTTTGCTGGAATCGGAGATTGGAACCGAAGTGTATTATCCGGTACCGCTGCACCTTCAAAAGTGCTTTTCTTTTTTGAATTACAGGGAAGGGGATTTTCCGGAATCCGAACATGCAGCCGTTCAGACATTGGCCCTTCCCATCTATCCGGAACTGACCGCAGTTCAGCAGGAATATGTCGTGGACAGAATTAAGGCCTTTTTGTGCCGATGATTCCAGCAAGCATTCAAACGGATCCTGTAACAGCTTTGCTGCGGTTCGATGTACTGATCTTTAATCCTTATCAAGGTGGAGGAGAATTATGTCTGAAAGAATTTCGCGGGAAACATTCAGAGACAAGAGAGGCACCGAAACTGAACAGGTTCCGGACGAAGATTATTATCCGGAAGATGCCTATTCTCCCTGGAAAAAAGGGAATGTGGAGGGTTTCATGTCCAATTTGAGCAAAAGCAGCGGGCTGCTCCTGGTCATTGTCGGTGCCGGTGTATTTATTCTGCTGGCTATTTTCGTGTTTCTTCCCATGTTGCGGAGCCCGGCCGATACCAAGCCGATTGCCGAGATGGACGCAAAACTGAAGAAAATAGAAACCAGGATGGCAGAAATGGAACAGAATTACCAGAAAGTCGCTCAATTGGCCCTTCAGGAGGACAAGTTCGAGCAGGTCTCCGCAAGAGTGGATAAGCTGGGCGCATCCACGACGCAACGACTGGACCAGTTGGCAAGGGAAATCGAATCGTTCCGCAAACAGCCCGCTCCGGCCAAAACAGATTCAGCGCCGAAACAGCCGTCCGCCCAGATTAAATCAGAACCAGCGGCCAAACCGCCGGTGGCCCGTAAACCAGAGGCTGCCACCCCACCCAAACCGGCTGAAACACCGGAGAAGAAAACAACACCTGAAAAATACCATGAAGTCAAACCCAAAGAAACCTTGTTCAGTATCGGCCGGTCCTATGGAATGACTGTGGACGAACTGAAGCGGTTAAACAACATGGAGCCGTCGGACAATACGGTTCGTATCGGACAAAAACTCAAGGTCGGAAAATGATTGTATTTCCATTTTGCTTTCAAAATGACATTCCGGCAAGCATTCAGACTGAGACCGCGAAAGCAAGCCAGCGGCAATGAGACTGTACTTCACCCGCCGAATTGCGGCACAGAGAAGCTGCCAAAGGTATCCGCTTGAATGCGAACTGAAATAAGAAACAACAGAGGAGGGCTTATCGATGATCGTCGGAATATTAAAAGAAATCAAATCATCTGAAAATCGTGTTTCCATGACCCCGGCCGGGGTAGAGGTCCTGAAGCAGAAAGGTCAGGACGTGTTGGTGGAAAAAAACGCCGGATTGAACAGCGGATTCGATGATGCTGCTTATGTCCGGGCCGGGGCGGAAATCATTGAAACGGCCGCGGAAGTATACGGCCGATCCGAAATGGTCATGCATGTCAAAGAACCGCTGCCTTCCGAGTATGATCTGATTCGTAAAGACCAGATTGTATTTACGTATCTTCACCTGGCTGCTGCGGAAGAATTGACACGGGCACTGATACGATCCCAATCCATCAATATCGCCTATGAAACGATCCAAAAAGCGGATAGAACGCTCCCGCTTCTGACGCCCATGAGTGAGGTTGCCGGCCGGATGGCTGTTCAGGAAGGCGCCCGGTATCTGGAGATGGCCCAGGGAGGCCAGGGGGTTCTTCTGGGCGGCGTTCCCGGTGTTGATCCGGGGACGGTTCTGGTGATCGGCGGCGGGATCGTGGGAACCAATGCGGCCAAAATGGCCTGCGGTCTGGGTGCCAAAGTGTATCTTCTGGATGCCAGTCTGGACAGGCTGCGCTATTTAAGCGATGTCATGCCCAGCAACTGCTTTTTGCTGATGTCATCCCCGGCCACCATTCGAAAACTGGTAAGGGAAGCCGATGTCATTATCGGTGCGGTCCTGATCCCCGGTACCAAGGCACCCCGGCTGATAACCCGGGACATGCTGAAAACCATGAAAAAAGGATCGGTGCTGGTGGATGTGGCCATTGACCAGGGCGGCTGTTTTGAGACTTCAAGGCCCACGACCCATACCGACCCGACCTTTGTCATCGACGATGTGATTCATTACTGTGTGGCCAATATGCCGGGAGCTGTGGCAAAAACATCAACAATGGCACTGACCAATGCCACGCTGCCGTACGCCCTTGAAATCGCCGGAAAAGGCTGGAAGAAAGCCATGCGGGACAACCCCGAAATAAGGTCCGGCGCCAATGTGGTTCAGGGGCATGTGACTTACAGCGGAGTTGCGGAAGCCTTTGGTCTGCCGCTGGTGGATATTGACACGTTGATCTGATTACCTTTTTTTTACGACCAGCCCCACGCCTGCCAGAAGAAGCAGCGCTCCGGCATATCCGAGCAGGGTGGTGCTTTCAGATGACAGCCAGGGAAGTTTCTGAACCGATAACACACCGACAACGATCAGGGTGATCAGCGGGTTCAGGACAATAATGGCACTGACCTGGTTGGCCGGAAGCAGCTTGAGCGCTTCGCCCAGCGTGCCATAAGCAATGAGGGTATTGGCGCCCAGGAAAATCAGCGTCAACCAGTCCGAAAGGTCCAGCCCCTGAAATTCATGAAAAACAGCCAGGGGGGAAAACAGCATGGAAGCAATCAAATAAATGAGCAAATTGGTCTGCTGAGGGGTCCAGATCTGCACCAGGAGCTTCTGGCATACAGCAAAAAATGCCCAGGCAACTGCTGCAAAAATAATCCAGAGGTTGCCGTGAGTGTATTGCTGGGAAGAGATCACCAGATGGCCAAGCTGATCCCAGTAAAACAACACGAAACCGGCGGATGCAATGCCAAATCCGGTCTTTTGAAGAGGGGTAAGGCTTTCCTTGAAATAGACAACGCCGACAACCGCCACCAGAAGCGGAGAAATCTGGATCAGTATCTGAGCATTGCTGGGAGAGGTAAGGTCCACGCCGATGGTAAAACCGAGATAGTTGCCAGCAATGGCAAATCCGGCAAGGATTCCCAGAACCGGAGGCTTTATCAGGATTTCAAAAAACCGGGGACGATGAACAAGATAATACCCAGCCAGAAACACAAATGAAAACGTAAACCGAAACCAGATAATGGTATTGCCGCTGAACCGCTGAAGTGCATATTTGAGCACAATGGCCAGGATGCCCCAGAGGGCGGCCGTTATGCTGATCATCATAAGCCCTTTTGTGTGATTGGTCATGAATCCCTTTTACACCATATTCCTTTCCAGTACCGCAAGGGAAGTCAGAAGATGATGGTACGAAAAAACCTCTATGGATACGGTTCCGGTAAACTGCCTGAGCAGGGAAAATATCCCGTCAATCCGGTGCTGATCAAGGACATTCAGTGCCAGGTGATCCTTCTCGTTATGAACACCATGCAAATGAATCATCTTCGTTAGTCCGGCAAAACGACGATAAATGGTTTCAATGTTTTCATGGTTAACGATCAGATGTCCCATATCCAGGCATACGCGCAGGTCATATTCCCGAAGCATCTGTTCAATCCATTCCAGCGGGTAATTGAGCGACTCGATGCAAAGGGCGGTGCCTTGAACCCCGGCATCCTTCAATCTGCCAAGACAACCTGAAATCCGGCTCTGCCAGGCTTTGTCACATACACTTCCAATCCTGGCTTGATTATAAGGAAGATGCAAGATATAGGTTGTCGGAGCTATGGGCAGGGTGAGATCCATCACTTGAAGAATGCCGTCAACAAAACGATTCTGTTCCCTGTGTTCCGGACTCCCCGGGTCCAGATCCGACGGGAGATGAACATTATAAGTGAACCGGAATTCCTTTGCCAGAGATGCCAGTTCCCGGATCGTCATGGGAGACGGCAAGGAAGACGGATGACTTTCGAAACACAGCAGTTCAATTTCGTCCAGAAAGGGTCCCAGCAGCCGGACATTGGGGATGTAGTCGTCCGGATAGATGAAAGAAGGCGCGCTGATTTTAAATGGATAGACATTTTTATAGGATTTGGGCAGTTGCGGATACATGATGGCCGACAGCTATTTGGAGTTAATGATGGAAATCCGATGATAAAAAAGAGACGGACTGAGGAAACAAAGGAATCATGGGCGCAATGCGGCAACTGCCGCCAGAAGAAGTGTCCACAGAAATGAACTGAAAAACATCAGGTCACAGGCTTTTCGGATATCGCTTCGGGCTACATTTCCAAAGGCAATGCCGATATAGGGTTTGTCGACCCGTCGGCCATGATACGTGCTGGGGCCGTTCAGTTTGACGGAGAGTGCTCCGGCAAACGCAGCCTCGGCATAACCGGAATTCGGGCTGGCATGATGACCGCCTTCATGAACCGCGGTCCGAAAGGCACGCTTGCCGCTGCCGGACAAGGCTTGGGCTGCGAAAGCGATAACCGGGACCGAAAGCCGTGCAGGAATGAAATTGGCGATATCGTCCAGCCGTGCGGAAGCCTTGCCAAAATGCAGATAGGATTCATTGCGATAGCCTACCATGGAATCCAGTGTGTTCACCATTCGGTAGGCGATGGCCAGCGGGGCGCCGCCGATGGCGGCATAAAACAGCGGAGAGATGATACCGTCCACCAGATTTTCGGCGACGGTTTCAACCGCGGCGCGAATCACCCCCTGCTCCGAGAGCTGTTCGGTTTCACGCCCCACAATAAAGGAAATCTTGATTCGCGCTTCCGGCAATCCGTTGGTTATCAGCGCATGGTCAACTTCCATGGCCGCTTTTCTAAGAGATGATGGACTGATACAATAATAAATTAACAGCGTGTCAAGGACAAGCCGGCAGACCGGATGAAGCATCCCGGCCAGATATGCCAGAAGATTCGCAATGCCCCATGCACCCGAAACCAGAGATCCGGCAAACAACGCACCTGAAATGACCATTGGTATCTTCAGGTTCCTGAAAACCGGCTCCATTCTTGAAATGGCACTGCCCATCCAGCGAACCGGATGAAACAGCCAATGGGGATCGCCCAGCATCAGGTCCAGGACAAAAGCCGCCAACAGGGTGTACGCAATATGAATTTCCATAATCTGCGACAACTGTATCAGGTTAGGCACGTATTTTCAATATATGACGATATGACGGGGGGAAAATGACTCGAAAATCCATCGCAATTACGGCAGGGTGCCTGCTGGTCCTGGGTGCCTGCGCCTATCTGGGGCTGAAATTCTATATTGAAAACGATGCCAGAAGCCGCATTCAACAGTGGGCGAATCAGACAGGCAGGATTTCCGCTCTTTCTTACCAATCGCTGGATGTGGGTCTTATTTCAAAAACGGTTCAAGTCCGTCATGTCTCTCTTCAAACCAAGAAAGTGGACAGCCCTGTCGCAATTGACCGGTTGATGCTGTATGCATTCGATGCCGATCGAGAAATTCCTTCCGCCATGCATGTTGAACTGCAAGGAATTCACATCAGCCGGAGCCATTCATTCATGAAGGCGGTGGCGCCGGTGCTGGCCGAGCTGGGATATGCGGATGTTGTGGCCGATGTGGAGTATGCCTATATCTATGATCCGATAAAAAAAAATCTGGAGATTCAGCAGGCGCGCATTCAAGTTTCGGATATGGGGCAGTTTGAGATTACCGCCCGGCTGAACAATCTGGATTTGGCTGTTGTCAAATCGGCTCCCCAAAATCCGTTAATCCTGATCTCTCTGGTACCGGCTATGGCCATTTCCGGAATCACCCTGAATTATCAGGACCATTCCATGATCCCAAGACTCATCCAGATGGGTGCCCGTCAGTCCGGTCAAAGCCAGGAGCAATTTGTTTCCGGCATCATCAATCAACTGGGCATGGAGATCCAGAAATTAAAACAGCCTGCCGCCAGGGATGGACTTATTGCGGTTCAGAATTTTATAAAAAATCCGGGCAGGATCGAGGTGACGATTTCTCCCCTTCAGCCGGTTCCCATGATGCGCTTTGTGATGATGGACAATGTTGAACAGCTTCTTGATGTGTTGAATATATCCGTAATTTACCGTGAAAATAAATAAGAAGGCGTTCTTTTCGGTCATCCTCTTGCCCTTGCAGTGTCAACTCGATCCGTGAGTCAAGGCCATGAGGCAATCGATTTTTTGACAAATCGGCGTTGCTCCGAAAAATAATTTCTTTCCGCTTGACAGAACAAATTCATTCATATATCAAAAAAAGAAACATCGTTACGATTATTCTTTATCATGATTGGGCATATAGAATATATGTTAATGATAACAATAGATAATAATGTTATATGATTAGAATGCAATTATATATATCGATATGCGCCGCCTTCGGTTAAAATATATTTATATTGTAAAATAAATATGTTAATATTGTATGTAATCTGATTTAAAGGCTGTATTAAAATTTAAAGTAACAAAGTTATTAAAATATGAGTCCAGTTTGACGGCTTCGTAAACGACCCTGAATTACAGGGGCGTTCCCGGCAATGAACCGGATGCCGTCCTGAATTACATCCTTAGTCATTGCGATGGATGATCAGTACTGTCCGGTGACCGAAATGATGATCAATGCCGTCTGAATAAATGAAAGGAGTTTATGTTCTGGACAGGTCTGACGCCGGATGAAGCAAGAGCGGTGCTGGTCAACAAGGATAAATCCAAAAGAGACAAGCGCTGTACTTTGAAAGAAGCGGTGGACACCTTTATTAAAAACGGCGACAATGTGGCAATCGGCGGATTTGTCAATATCCGTCAGCCGATTGCCATCTGTCATGAAATGATCCGGCATGGATTTAAAGATATGACATTTTCGTTTCAATCCAGCGGAATGGCAATGGATTATCTGGGCGGTGCCATGGCGATTGCGCCGGATCATTTTTCAATAAAGCGTATTGAATTTGCTTACTGGGCGCATGAGTCTTTTGGCCTGTCGCCAGTTTTCCGCTATTTGGCCGAACGCGGCAGACTGGAACTGGAAGACTGGAGCAACTACAACATGTCCGCCCGTTTTAAAGCCGGCGCCATGGGATTGCCTTTTCTTCCCATGCGGGGACCATTGGGAAGCGATATTCTGGAAAAAAGCCGTGCCAAAGTGATGGCGTGCCCGTTTACCGGAACGCCGATTGTGCTGGTTCCGGCAAGTCACCCGAATGTGGCAATCCTTCATGTTCAAACAGCAGATCAATACGGCAACTGTATTATTCGGGGCACCGAGGCCACCTGCCCGGAAATGGCCATGGCTGCAGCCCATACCATTATCACCTGCGAGCAGATCGTACCGCATGAATTGCTTACCCGTAGACCCCGAGATATTGCCATTCCGTTTTTTGCGGTGGATGCGGTGGTACAGATTCCGTTCGGGGCATATCCGACCAGTTGTCGCAGACATTATTATTTCAACAAAGAGCACATCGCGTCATTCCATGCGCTTGCCAAGCATTTGACAAGGGAAGATGCCGAACCCCTGGCTGCCTATTATGATCAATACATCCTGGGTGTTCAGGATTTTCGGGATTTTATCGACATATTTCCGGTGCGGAAAATCCTGGAGGATTATCATTCCGAGATGAGAAATTTTGAAAAACTGATGTAAGGAGTCAGCGTGATAATTGTCGGTACGGACTACACCCCTCAGGAGATGATAGTGATAGCCGGGTCGCGGGTACTGGAAGATAACAAAGTGGTATTTGTCGGTACGGGCCTTCCGATGATCGCAACGCTCCTGGCGCGCAAAACCCATGCGCCGGGTATCATCGCCGTTTTTGAAGCCGGTGCCGTCGGTCCCACATTGGACAGCGGCCTCCCGTTTTCGGTCGGCGACTCCCGAACATCGAGCGGTGCATCGTATGTCAGGGGCTTGAACTCCGCATTTGAACTGACTCAGCGGGGGTTTTGCGATTTCGGGTTTGTCGGCGGTGCGGAAATCGACCCTTATGGCAATTTGAATTCCACCATGATGGGAAGGTTCCCGGAGGATTATATGAAACCCACAACCCGGCTTCCGGGAAGCGGCGGCGCCAGCGACAT